>Ga0265798_10004275_pt1 | contig 19852 bp, 23 predicted proteins | sample P3T30metagenome_FD_192430 | JGI IMG/M metagenome (GOLD analysis project Ga0265798, IMG submission 192430) | Plant litter microbial communities from East Loma Ridge, Irvine, California - P3 T30 | ecosystem: Environmental > Terrestrial > Plant litter > Unclassified | place: USA: California... | reverse complement strand
TAAGTTGTTCTAAATCAAATCCTAGCGACGCTACATTTGTTGAGAGCTCTTCTGCTTTTTCCTCAAAGGCCATGAATACGCCTGGTTCACCGAATTCGAGTGCGCCACGAATGATAAATTCAATAGACATCAATGTTTTACCACAGCCGGCGCCGCCGCATATTAATGTAGGCCTTTGTGAAGGAAGACCGCCATTGGTAATTTCATCAAGCCCGTTAATTCCTGTAGGTGATTTTTGAAGTCCCCTTTGAGTATTTAAAAGGGAGGGGTTTTGTTCATTTGTCATTTAGTATTTCCTCTTGGAAAGGGTAAAAGTTGGTAATCTGATTAAAGTCGTTTGACTTTAAAAGCATACATTCTAATCATTTTAGTCCTGCATAAAATGAGCACATGATCCTAAAACAGCCAATGAATTCAAAAAGTTTAGGTTTGATAATGCGGAATATACAAAGGGCCGTAAGTTAGCCTTTTTTTTTCAAGTTATTATTACATCATTGAAGCCCGAATGTAAGGCGATCATTTGAGTTTAATAAAGTTCTTGATTAATTGGATTCCTAAGGCAAGGCATATTTTGCTTTCAAAACGGGATTTGCATACTGCCGGATTCAAACAAAAACGCGTTTATCTACGTTGCACTTCTCGATGGAAAATTTTGATGCAATTAATAGGTACAAATGGGTGTATTTATCGAAGATTAAAGAAACTCAAGAGAATAGGCTTTTGCTAGAAGTAAAACAATCCATAAGTGCTGACTTTCCAATTCAAGAATATAAAAGGGAAGTCCAAAGCGGAGCGGAAGATTGGGTAGACCAAAGCAAAACATTTTTCACCATTTCTTTTGATCGGTATGTTTCTTACCATGTCATAAATGAAAGTTATGCTAAACCGAATCCCCTAACAGAGTATGTAGCAGGTGATTATAGTACTTTCTGTATTTTTCCAAGATCGAGTTATATGAACTATATCTTACAGGAAACATTTGCAGACGAAATTTACCCGTCTGAGTTAAGGCATTATTGCCTTTTTGCTGCAAACCACGTAGTGCAGGTGATCTCCATGTACGAACCACGAATTGTAAAACATACTTAACAAACCATTGGGTTTTTCCAAACCCAGCTCCAGTCTATGACAGCACGCCAGACATCTAATAATCCGGATCAGGAACTTCTAATAAAGCAATTGAGGGAAAATGAACTCATCCAGTCTATCCTTGATACTAGCCTGATTGGAATGTCAGTTTTACAGGCTAAACGGAATAATGCAGGTGAGATAGATGATTTTAGTATTTTAATGGTAAGCAAAGAACTAGAAAGGTTAACCGGGCGCAGTGATCTCTCTGGAAAATTGTATTCAGAAGAGTATCCGGGCATTAAGCAAACGCCACTATTTGATCTCATGCTTCAGGTGATGGAAACTGGAATTGCTGCCCAAATTGAATATCCTTATCAAGTTGACGGTTTTAATAGCTGGTTTTCAAGTATGTTTGTTAAAATGGGTGATGGTCTTGTTGCTAGTAACCTGGACATCACCGAACGCAAACGTATGGAGGAAGATCGGTTTAGGATCTTTACTTTACTTGAGCAAACCGAAGAACTAGCTGGTACTGGCAGTTGGCAGTATGACTGCCTGAACCATCAGTTTACCTGGTCAAAAGGTATGTACAAGTTGTTTGGCTTAGATTTTACCGTTGATGTAAGTCCTCAGACATTTCTGGAGTTTGCCACAGAAGACAACAAATCCGTTGCCGCCCTTATCGTAAGTTGTATGATTTCTGGGCAGAGCGACTTTGAGGAAACGATTAAAGTTATCTGTATGGAAACTGAAAAAACTTTGATCGTAAAAGGATTGGTTGTTCGGGATCAGGATAATAGGCCCTTGAGAGTAGTTGGCGTTAATATGGATGTTACCCGACAGGTAGCGTTGCAGAAAGAAAGAGAGCAGCTCGATTTGCAGCAAAAAGCCTTTGAAATTGAATACAAGGACCAAATCTTCAAAGCCGATTTACACGCGCAGGAAGAAGAAAGGAGACGCATCGCTGAAAGTCTGCATAATGGCATTGGACAACTACTATATGCAGTTAAGATGAGCCTTAGTATGGTTGATTTCAACAAAAATTCTGATCCTGCTTCTCTTTACCAGATTAAACAAGCGACCGAACAGTTACTGGTGGAAGCCATCAGAGAATCAAGGCGCGTTTCCCAGGCGCTTACTCCTATAATTCTCGAGGAGTTTGGCTTGAAAGCTGCAGTTGAAGATCTATGTAAGCTGTCTGTAATAGAGATTGCAATAAGATATAAGGTCACGGAAACCACATTAAAACTGGACAGGTTTGTGGAGATTTCAATTTACAGAATCGTTCAGGAACTGGTAACAAATGTTCTTAAAGATGCTGGCGCAACAAAGGCCAACTTATCTATAGAACATCAACCACAATGCATTTTGATAACGCTTGATGACGAGGGTAAAGGTTTCAACTTTGATCAGTTGAAGCATCAATGTACCGGACTGCAAACGATCGAAAATAAAGTTAAATTACTAAAGGGATCTCTTGAATTAAACCTGGATGATGGAACAGGAATAAGAATTTGGGTCCCTTTTGTAAAATGAATTTATGAGCCAGCTTCAAGATTAACCTGATAGAATGATTTTAAAAAGTTCAGTGGGAGATTAGATTGTTGCAATTCATCACTTTTTAGAAACGCTTCATTTAAGTCAAAGCATCCTGGAAGTTCCTTGCAGGCTTCAAGTTTAATCGACTTAAAACCCATGCTCCATGTTCCAAAGTTCCGACTTTCAGTAGATGATTGCTTTAAAACGATTAAGCTATGATGTCGAGGATCTTGCTTTATCTTTTCAAAGATCTCGTTTACATCTCCCTCGTTGCCTTCTAAGACCTGCATAAAGCGGCCCTCTACTTTGCTTAGAAACTTGCCCTCCAGATAGAGCAGCATTCCGGTAAGACCATGCTCTTGATTCCACTCTTTGGACTGGTTTAAAAGAAAAAGTAAATCATCACTGGGCATTAAACTTCTAGCTTTGCTGATATAAATTAAATAAGATTGCAAGTCGGTACATTTAGGGTGATTGATTGACATATCAACTAGCGGCTGCTTAGCGCGCTATTGAGCTTTACTTTTAGAGAAAATAAAATATTCAATAGAAATGTTTGCAAAATATTAGTTATCTGCAATATTTCTTCTACAATTCAAGTTACCTACAGCTTTCAAGTTTGTGAAAAACAAAATCACTATAAAAGAGTTATGCTTTAACTTTTTACTTTACAGGTAATTACCATCTTGATAACTTAATACTACAAAGTTATTGCTAATGGTAGGTGGCCTTGTATAACCCTACACTCAATTTATCAGCAGTTGTTTTAGAATGGATAAGATCAGTTTACTCATGTTTGAGATGCTTGAGCATGACGCACGCGTTTGCTTCGCCTTTGACCTTTCAAGTCGTACGTTACTTTATGTAAATAATGCTTTTAAATCCTTTTTTAACAGTGATCACAGTTATTTCAGCCTCTATCATTTACTCACCTATATTGATAAGGATGACCGGAAACGCCTTTTGATAAGATTACTGCAGATGAAGGCAGGGGAATCTTTACATGATATAGAGATACGGGTTAATATGTCTGAGCAAAACAGATACTGGATTAAACTGAACCTGCACCTGAATGCAAGAAGCATAAGGCCTATTCTTACCGGATATTTTGAAGATATATCTGCCTACAAGGCCGAAAACCGGAGATTAAGTGAATATGCCAGTAGCCGGAATGCAATATCAAATATCCTCGCCCATGATTTGGCTGGGCCTCTTGGAAACATACAAATGTTTTCAAATTTTATAAAACAGGAGCTTAGCAGTAGCGATAGTTCAGACATTCAGGAGCTTGTTGAAGACATCGAAGAAATTAGTAAACAAAGTTTAAACCTGATCCGGAACTATGTAGACGGAGAGTACTTGGAAACGGGCAGGAAGGAGATCACACGAAAACTTACCGAGCTGGTACAACCATTGTCTAAGATCATTGAAAGTTATAGACAATCATCATCTTCGGCACATCTGGACATAAGTTTCTCCAGTTCTCACAGGGAAATTTACGTTCTTGTTGATGAACTTAAATTTTTGCAGGCAATTGGGAACTTAATGAGTAATGCAGTCAAATTTACCCCGAATGGAGGCAAAATCCATTTGGAAATTACTAAAAAGCCGAACTCAGTCCTAATTCGACTTCAAGATACAGGTATAGGTATTGCCAAAAAGTATCATTCAACCTTGTTCGAAAAGTTTAATGGTGCAAGAAGACCAGGATTGAAAGGGCAGCCGACAGTTGGACTGGGTATGTCAGTTATCAAAACGATCATTGACTGGCACGAGGGCAGCATCTGGCTTGATAGTGAAGAAAATGTTGGAACAACCTTTTTTGTGGAACTAAGTACTTAATGATGATACCTGTTAACTATCTAAATCTGCAATTATATCTTCCAGTTGCTTTAAGGGTGCTTGGAAGTGCTTTTTGTCATCCTTACGTGAAACGATTAAACATGCCACAAGTGAGGGGATGAAAATAGATGCTGCGATGATTGGATGAGCCATTATCCCTCCAGGGAAGTAAATTCTGAGTATCACCCAGGTCATTATGGCTACGCTGCAGGTTGTAAGCAGGAATTCATATCGTTTCTTGAATTGATAGTGTTTCAGCAAAAGCCTGTGCTGCTCGTGAATGTAGTTGCTCAAGGGGGCAGCAATATCCTCATAAGTCTGTGTTCTGAGTACTGCTATTTTTTTAAAATCCCTTAGTAGAACGAGGGTAAACGGCACATAGATTAAAATGCAGAAAAGGCTAACCATACGAAGTGTGCTATCGTTCCAATACTTGATGATGACATTCGAGAGCAAAGCATACACAATGATCTGCAAGACCAGTGCTGCCCAAAAGTACTGCATGCTAATGCCCTTTTGTTTTTTCGATCTACGCTTTACAATTTCATGTAAGTGGTTTTTGTCCAGCGAATTCATCTGTGTAGATCGCTCTTCAGCCGATAATTGATTCAACTTTTCCATGGTATTAAACTATTTTAGGTTTACAATTTTTAAGCTCATATTTAATTCTTACCAACCGAACACTGATGTTGTTTTTTGTAAGTCCTGTGATCGCCGAAATTTCATCGTATTTGAAACCTTCCATATAGAGCAGGATTATGGACTTGTTTACCGGCGACAGGTGTTCTATTCGTTTATGAAGAAGGTTAAGTTGTTCTTCATAATTATCGGAATGGTCATCGTCGAAATCGTAGCTGCTTTGTGATGCTTTCACATGACTGATTTTTTGATTCTTTTTGAAATAGGTGATTGCTGTATTAAGACAAACCGTATACATCCAAGTTGAAAATTTTGATTGTTCACGAAAGCTCGGATAGCTCTTCCACAATTGATAAAACATCTCTTGCAGTACATCGGCTCTTTCTTCTGGATCTTGAAAATGGATGTTACACACTTTGTGGGCAATGCCTATATTATCATTGATGTGCTCGAGGAATTTGTTTTCCAAAGTGGCTTCCATATTCAAATTGTAAATTCTTATAATTAGTATCTAAGAAATCTAAAAAACTACAAAAATTTGGTCTTTAAAGCGAATTTTGAGAAGGATTCCATGCCCGGGATTTGTTGATCAACTGTGCGTTGTTCTGAATAAAAATTGTAACTTAATTGTAACCAAATATCCTTCCTATGCGCAAATTCACTTTCTTCAGCTTCTTGCTACTGGTAATTTATAGTTGTACACCTGTTAAGTCGTCAGAAAATAAACCTGAATGGATAAGGCTCTTTAATGGAAACGACATCAAGGATTGGTTTGTGAAGATTCATCATCATGAAATAGGAGAAAACTTTGGGAATACTTTCCGGGTTGAAGAGGGCATAATCAAGGTTCGCTATGACCAATACGGAGATTTTAATGATCAGTTTGGACACCTGTACTATAAAGTTCCATATGCTTATTATCATCTCAAATTGGAGTACCGCTTTGTAGGGGAGCTACAAAAAGGTGCGCCCGATTATACCTTGCGGAATAGCGGTGTGATGTTCCATTCGCAGGATCCCCGTACCATGCCTAAAGAACAGGATTGGCCAATCTCTGTGGAGTTTCAGTTTTTAGGTGGCCTCGGGGATGGTAAGCCGCGCCCGACAGGCAATATGTGCTCACCCGGTACCAAGGTCGTGTATAACGGCAAACTTGATGAGCGGCACTGTATCAATTCCAAATCCAAAACCTATGAAGGGGATCAATGGGTGAAAGCAGAGTTGATCGTTTTGGGTGATTCGCTGATCACCCACATCATCAATGGGGATACCGTTATGAAGTATTCGAAGCCACAGATCGGTGGTGATGTCGTTAACCGCTATGATCCTAAAATCAAAAAGGATGGAATGCTGCTTAAAAGCGGATTTATCGCCCTGCAAAGTGAAGGACAACCCATCGACTTCAGAAACATAGAACTTAAGGACCTTTCCAAACAGCGGTAGCCTTTGTGCTTTCTTTCAAGCTTACTGTGTTTTTACAAACGTATTGCTGCTGGCTTTGTTAAGCTTTAACTACGAGAAAGTCATAAACAAGATCAGCTATGGAATATGTAAGATTTGGAAATACAGGTATGATGGTTTCCCGCCTTTGCCTGGGAACCATGACCTATGGAAAACCCACAGATAGGTGGCCCTGGGCCCTTAACGAAGAACAGAGCCGTCCTTTCATTCAAAAAGCCCTGGAACTTGGGATTAACTTCTTCGATACCGCGGATGTTTATTCCGCTGGCGCGAGTGAGGAGGTAGTAGGTAAGGCGCTCAAAGATTTTGCGAAACGCGATGAGGTTGTACTCGCTACCAAAGTTTTCAATCCAATGGGGCCTGGTCCAAACGATCAGGGTTTATCCCGTAAGCACATCATGAGTGCCATTGATGCGAGTTTAACACGTTTGGGTACGGATTATGTAGATCTATACCAGATCCACCGCTGGGACTATAATACACCAATCGAGGAAACTATGGAGGCATTGCACGACATCGTTAAGGTTGGTAAAGCCCGCTACATTGGTGCTTCTTCCATGTATAGTTGGCAGTTCGCCAAAGCACAGTACACCGCTGAACTCCATGGCTGGACCAGGTTTGTATCCATGCAACCACATTATAACTTGCTGTACCGGGAAGAAGAGCGGGAGATGATTCCTTTCTGCATAGATCAAAAGCTTGCTGTGATTCCATGGTCGCCGCTTGCCCGGGGACTGTTAACTGGCAAAAGATCGAAGGAACGTAACGAAACCGAGCGGGCCAAAACGGATGCTTTTGGAAAAAAACTGTACGGGGCAGGAGCGGACTTTGATGTTATAGAACGATTAAGTCAGATCGCCGATGAAAAAGGCTTGCCGAATGCACAGGTCGCTCTGGCCTGGTTGCTCAGCAAACCTGCGGTGACTGCCCCGATTGTCGGCGCTAGTAAACCTGGTCACCTGGAAGATGCCGTAGCGTCACTGTCGGTGACACTATCCGATACAGATATTCAGGGATTGGAATCGCTCTACCAGCCACATCCCGTGCTTGGTTTTGAATAAGCTTTCTTGGAAAACCGGGCTTGATCTCTTTCAAGCCCGGTATCTTTTATCGCCAGCCCAGTCCTGGAGCCACATGCTCTAAAATTGAAGATAACAGATGTATATTGTATTCGACACCGATGGTGTTGGGTATGGTTAAAAGTATGGTATCTGCTTCCTGAAGCGCTTCATCTTTTGCAAGTTCCTCAATCAGCTTATCCGGTTCGGCTGCATAGCTTTTTCCGAAAACCGCGCGTGTGCCCGGTTCTATATAACCGAAATGGTCTGAGCCCTTACCTTGCTGTCCGAAATAGTATCTGTCCTCATCGGTAACCAGCGCAAAAATGGAACGGCTTACGGACACCCGTGCTGCTCTTTGATGTCCTGCTTTCTTCCAAGCTTCTTTGTACGCCCGAATCTGTTCAGCCTGCTGAATATGGAAAGGTTTACCACTCTCATCAAATTTCAAAGTTGAGCTCTGCAGATGCATCCCGTTTTCCGCTGCCCAAACTGCTGTTGCATTTGTTGCCGCTCCCCACCAAATGCGCTCGCGCAATCCTTCAGAATGGGGTTCCAGGCGTAACAAACCTGGCGGATTCGGAAACATTGGGTTGGGGTTCGGTTTAGCGAAGCCCTTCCCGGAGAGCTTATCCAGGAATTCCAGGGCCTTTGTACGGCCCATGTCTGCCTCAGTTTGTCCCGCTGCAGGTTCGTAGCCGAAATAACGCCAGCCATCAATCACCTGCTCGGGTGATCCTCGGCTTACCCCCAGTTGTAAACGCCCACCGGAAATCAGATCGGCAGCGCCGGCATCTTCCACCATATACAAGGGGTTTTCATAACGCATATCGATTACGCCCGTACCAATTTCTATTTTACTGGTCTTCGCACCGATGGCTGATAATAGGGGAAAGGGTGATGCCAACTGTGCGGCAAAGTGATGGACACGGAAGTAGGCGCCATCTATACCGATCTCTTCGGCAGCTACTGCCAGGTCGATAGACTGGAGCAAAGTGTCGGCTGCTGTGCGTGTTGCATAAGCAGGATGGTTTGACCAATGCCCAAATGATAAGAATCCAATTTTCTTCATGCTATTACAAATCTAACGAATTGTTATCAACATCCCTTGACTGGCATTTAGCACAGTGATTTGGGTTTCTTAATGTGAATCAGGAATGTTAATTTGACCGGAGACAAAAAACAATTATGCTTACGGATACTTTACGGAAAATTTTCAATAGGGATCTTGCTAAACTTGAAGAGGAGCTAGGCCTTTATCTACAGGAAGAAAACCTTTGGCGGGTTGAAGGGAATGTCGCGAACTCAGCAGGTAACCTTACGTTACATTTGATTGGAAATCTAAATATTTATATTGGTGCTAAGCTTGGAAACTCGGGTTATGTACGAAACAGGCCTGAGGAATTTGCGCTGAAAGATGTTCCCAGGACAGAATTGATTTGTAAAATAAAAGAAACCATCCAAACTGTTGATGTGGTACTTAGTGGACTATCCGGGGAGCAATTATCTAGCGAATATCCGGAGATTGTTCTAGATGGTCGTATGAGTACTGAATTTTTCCTGGTGCATTTGGCTGGTCATTTGAACTATCATTTGGGACAGGTGAATTACCACAGACGATTGTTGGATTATTAACAATTTAACTACTTTCTACATGCGCACATACAAGATTATAAAATCCATTTTTTTGGTCCTGCTGATGATCAGCTTCAAGTCAATTAAGGCACAGGTAAATTCTGGAAAAGAAAAAACACTAACATCGGAGGGTATATCTAAAACAATGGCCAGTGAAATGGATGAGGGCATGATGCTGCGAATCGCTGAGATCGAGATATTTCCAAAATACCTGGAGGAATACATCACGATCCTAAAAACTGAAGCAGCTGCTTCAGTTGCGATTGAACCTGGCGTGCTGGCAATCTTTCCGATGTATCAAAAAGAAAATCTTAATCAGATACGAATTGTTGAAATGTATGCCAACAAGGACGCCTACCAGTCCCATTTGAAAACACCCCATTTCCTGATTTATAAAACTAGTACTCAGCAGATGGTCAAATCACTGAGGCTGGTGGATATGAGAAGCATTGATCCCGAGGGTATGAAGAAGATCTTTAGGAAGATTGAGTAAGTATAACTGGGACTAAAACCGGCAGATACCTTAAGCTTAGGGAAAGGTACCTGCCGATTGATTTTTAGTCTACGTGAATGCTTGCGATGCCTTTTTCGAGCGCATGCTCCATAATCCCAGGGATCTTAACACCTTCAACACGGAAGACATGAACTTCGTTCATGCCGAGGAAGCTGAGAAATGACTTCAGGTATGGTGCTACAAAGTCGTGCTGCTGAGCCGGGCCTTCAGAATACACGCCTCCAGATGACATGGCGACGTAAACTTTCTTTCCCTGGATGAGTCCGACAGGGCCGTTTTCATTGTAGCTGAAGGTTATTCCGGCTCTTGTAATTAGGTCCAGCCAAGCTTTTAAGGCGGTGTGGATGCTGAAGTTATAAAGCGGGGCGCCAATAACGATGATGTCTGCTGCCATCAACTGCTTAATCGCTTCATCCGAGTAGCGTAATGATTCGCGGTTTTCCGGCGTTAACTGCTCACCTGGCGTAAACATCGCTTGAAGTATGCCAAGATTCAGATGTGGAAGCTCCAGATCGTTTAGATTTACCTCTTCAACGATGCTCCCTGGATATTTCTCGATGACTTTTTCGACAACTGCTTTTCCAAGTTTGATGCTGTAGGATTGTGCACCCTGGATGCTGGAAATTAAATGAAGGATTTGTTTCATGTTTTCTTGATTTTAAATGATTACTACACGGATGCGGACACAGTTCCAAGCGCCTGCTGCCTCCGAAAATTCTCGTCTCCAAATATATTTCACACAACTACTAAAAAGATAGTACTTACCTAAAGGAAAGCGCTTACTAAAAGGAAAGTACGTAGCTTTGAGTATGGGAACAATGATTAAGGAGCCGGAACTGGTACTGGGCCGGGAAGAATGTGCCGGGTCAATGAAAAACGTGCTTGATGCACTGTACGTATTGGGTGGAAAGTGGAAGTTGCCTCTCATACTGAGCCTTATAGATGGCCCGAAGCGCTTTAATGAAATTCAGCATGAGCTTAAAGGAATTTCGCCTAAGATCCTGGCAAACGAGCTGAAAAACTTGGAGCTTAATGAGTTTGTAGAACGAAAAGTATATTCAACTACACCGGTGACGATCATCTATGAAGCAACCGAACACAGCGCGACACTAAGAAAGGTACTGCATGAGTTAAGCCTATGGGGCGGGCAACACCGGGAGAAAATCAGAAGTAGCATGAGGAAGTAATAACGTGGAGCAAAGTAGCCAGGCATTTGTGTCATTTATAAGATCTGTAGTAAGCATACACGACTCAGATTTAGATTTGGTGCTTTCCAGATGTGTAATCCGTATGTTTCCAAAAGGAAAACTCATTCTCCGAAAGGGGCAGATTGCAAACCAATATTTTTTCATTATTTCAGGAGGAATCCGTTTCTTTTATGAACAAGATGGACAGGAAAATACCACATGGATCTCTTTTAAAAATGAATTTTTTACAGAGATATCTAGTTTAAACCCACAAAGACCCTCTCGATTTAATATAGAAACAATAGAAGATTCTGAACTGGTGGTCATTGATAAGAAAGACATGGATTTTCTTTACGCCCATATTTCCGCATGGGAGGAGTTTGGTCGCAAAATATGGGAGGAAACTGCAGTGAGGATGATTGACCAGATTATCAATTTTCAGACACTCTCTGCTGAAGAACGGTATATGGAATTTATGAGTAATCCTGAGTTTTTGAAAAAGATCCCTGTAAAACAACTCGCAGCTATACTTGGTATCACACCCAATGCATTAAGCCGGATCAGGAAGCACATTAAGTGATTTTCATTATCTACCAGATGGTAGATTTAGGTGTTCCGGTTCGAGCTACATTTGAGCCCTAATCAAAACATAAGTTATGACTCAACCAAATGAGAAATCAAGCTCGACGCAGAACACTTTTACAGATAATGAATTAATTGCAGCCTTTCCGGGTGTTAGGAATAACTATTCTACGATTAATGGTGTTACCTTACATTATGTAGAGGGTGGGAGTGGCATGCCGTTGATCTAGCAATTGGCAGCTTACAATGCCTGTACTGGGGACTGGAAGTTATATCAGCTACAATTACATGAAGATGGGCCTGCCCCCAGTTGCGACAGCCCTTAAGCTGATTGAAATCTCCGATGCTGGACACTATTTATTTGAGGAACAACCGGAACAGGTGCTTACTGCAGTCCTAAGCTTTCTTGAAATTTAACTTGATAATCTAATATATAAAATATGAAAAACAACATTTTAGTAGCCGGTGCAACGGGGAACCTTGGTGGTAGAATTTGCAGTGAATTGATAAAAAAGGGGGCTACTGTACGCGCTATAGTCAGACTTTCTTCGGACCAGGAAAAGGTTGAAGCGCTTCGCAAATTGGGGGTTGAAGTTGAAGTCAGGGATATGAACAGTGTTGATGAGATTGCGAATTCATGTGTGGGAATCGATTGTGTCGTTTCGGCACTTGCTGGACTAAGCGACGTGATTGTTGATTTACAGTCTCGTATACTTGATGCCGCGTTAAAGGCGGGCGTCGCCAGGTTTATTCCCTCTGACTTCTGCACGGATTACAATTTTCTCGAACCTGGTGAAAACAGGAATTTTGATTTGAGAAGAACCTTCAAAAGTTATCTCGATAGTACCTCGATACATGCATCTTCTATATTCAACGGTGCCTTCGCCGATATCTTAAAGTATAATACACCGGTTTTGAATCTCAAAGATAAAAGTATAGGCTTCTGGGGCGATAATATTGACTGGAAATTAGATTTCACAACGATGGATAATACTGCTTCATATACTGCAGCGGTTGCACTCGATGATTCGGCACCAAGGGATCTGCAGATCGCAAGTTTTCAGATTAGTCCTAATGAATTGCGCACTAGTGTTCAGGAAATTACGGGCAGTTCCTTTAGTATGGCTATGTTGTCTTCACTAGAAGATTTTGCGGATTATATAAAAAAGCAAAGGGCCAACGATCCTGCAGGAGAAAATGAACTGTATGCCAAATGGCAACAAAGTCAGTATATGTTTTCCATGTTTTCAACCCAACATCATCAACTGGCAAATGCGCGATATTCAGGTATCAATTGGGTTACTTCGGGGGAATACCTGGAAACCTTCGTACGATAGAGACATGGAGTACACCGTTTTCTTCGCTACAACACGTATTCTTCATTGATTGGCTTTACAGGTTCTGGTATGTCTTCTGCACCCATCATCTCCAGGAGGTTGATTTCAATACCTCTTGTAATTTGGTTTAGCGGAATGCTGGCCGAATTGTTTACGAATGGATTAACCAGATTCATACCATTGATTTGCGTAGAAACAAATACAAACCCGATCAGCCAGCCCAGGAAGATAGACACTACACCTGTGCTTTCGCTGATTACCAGTGTAAAAGTCACAACGAAAAGCCAGATGAAGACTTTAGTCATATAGGAATACGTTGTAGGGAAAACGGTGTTCTTGATGCGCTCACTCATACCCATACTATCGGAGAATCTGACCAGCATGCCGTTTATCTCCATGAATCGGAAGCCATCTATATGCCCGTTCTTAGAAAGAAGCTGGAGGTCTGCAGCTTGTAAGTTTAGGATGGCATTATGCAAATTGCTTGCGCCCTGTATCGCTAATCTGTCAGCTTCGTTCAGGTATCTGACATTACAATCATTTGATCCGCCTCTAAGGTTTGTTTTCAATGCATATAAAAAAGCAATATGCCTGTAAATCATTCGCTTGATGGTTGTTTCGTCACCCTCTACATAATTTAGAAGGCTGCGTGCATATGATCGGGAGTCATTTACAAGCGATCCCCAGATCCTTCGTGCTTCCCACCAACGATCGTAGGCCTGATTGTTGTTAAAACCTATAAAGAACGCAATCGCCGTTCCCAAAAGGGTCGGTATGATTGCAGGAATAACATAGTTGTTTGCAATAAGGTGTTCGCGGATCAGATAAGCAACAGTGCAGGACACGATCATAATCAAATCTACCTGCCAGGTATCTTTTAAAATTCGACTGATGCGAATATTTTGTGCAAGAAGCATAGAGAATGTTTAGAATTGTAGATTTTACAAGACTCGACTTACGAACAATCATGCCAATACATTATTTTATATTTAATTTTTGAGTTTCTTAATCTATTTATAGCTTTATGAAAAGAAAAATCAATAGCGTTACAGGAACAATCATCTTTTTGTTGCCGCTCTTTGGAATCGGATGTGGTGTTTTAAACAAGGATTCGAAAGCACTAACAATCAATCAAACGATAGCCGCACATTCGAAGATGGTTATTGGATTAGAGGACAAGACAGGCTTCAACCTGGACATAGAAAACCAATCCAATGACACGCTGATTTTGGAAAGAAAAGGTCTAGATAATTTGATGATTACAAAAGCAAGTGTTAAGGCGATCATAGAACCAGAGGCTTCTGCAAGCCTGGTTAATGCATCAAATAGAGGCGCTAAGGTTCGAGTAAAGGTTTCTAATCACCAATCGAAAGTTCTGCATCGAATAGAGCAGGTCAACTCCGACACAACTATTACCAAGTAGCTATCTGGCTTCCTCGGCATCAGAAATCATAGAAAGGTCGGAAATGAGGCTAATTACAGATTGGGTTTTTTCGTCAAGCTTCTTGACTGCTTTCTGAAGCATTAACAGGTAATCTTTTGAGGCGGTGTAACCATCTCCCTCGATTAAGTTCATAATTCCTAGGATGGCACAAACAGGCGCACGATAGTCATGTGCATGAATATGGGCTATTTTCTTAAGGATCTTGTTTTGCTTTAATATCTTTTCCGAGTCCATCTTTCTCTTGTTAATGTTTCTCGCTATGTAAGATACACCCATCATTTGGCCGTCTTTGTTGTGTACAGGTTCAAATATGCTATCCCACCATATTCGTTCTGCAACTTCCGGATTACTCAGCATCTCCTGACTTACACGCTCACCATTTTGTGCGGATCTAAAATTAGCCATAAATGCAGCGTTATCAACTTCATTTAGATAATCTGCAGTGTAGCCGCCACGAACCATCCTTTTTCCCTTAAATTTTAGAATGTAGTCATAAGCAGCTTGATTAAAATCCAGGATTTCTCCAGACATACCTAAAAAGACATAGACATCTGTAAGACTTTCAAAGAGTGCACGTAATTTTATTTCGTTGCTGATTGCTTTTGCTCTGGCCTGCTCAAGTTCCGCGAAGCTACGATCCAGTCTGCTCAGGTTCAGCTTCGCTTCCATAATGCTAATAACATGCTTAGCCAGTATACTAAAGCTAAGTTCATCTTTGATGGACCGGTTATGAGGAACGTGATCTATGACACACAAGGTTCCAATACATAAACCTTCCTTGGTGATCAGGGGATACCCGGCATAGAATCTAATGGTATTTTCATCAGGCAATCGGGATTTTGTAGCGAAATACTCGTGATCATGGCTATCCTCTACTACGAAGATTTCCTTATGAGCGCTGGTGTAGTTGCAGAGAGAAATAACTTTGGGGTAGGTTTTGTTTGAAAGACCAATATTCAGCTTAATGGTATGTTTATCCTCATCCAACAGTGAAAGTGCAGCAATGGGTGCATCAAATATGCTTTTTGCAATAAGCAAAGCATCGTGAAGTTCCTTGTCGTCTTCTAATCGAAGTTGACCGAATGCTCCAACCGCCTCTAACCTTAATACCTCGTTCATACTACCTTAATATGAACGAAGTAAATCAAATTAAATCGAAAATCATGATTTTAAATTCAAAAAGGCAGTTGTAATTTTATGTCGATCGGGTCGTACCTCAAAGCCACCATAGCTAAGCATCTCAGCATCATGGAATACAGCTAAATTTAGTTTTAATCGGTTTATGAGTTCTTTAGCTTGCCTGAGGTTTCCAGGTATGTCCTTTACGCCTCTTATCTCAAGTCCCTTTTCGATTAGTTTGTATTTCGATGGCTCAAATTTATCAATGAATTTCTGAAGGTCTGGATTGATTGGATTTTTCAATTTATTGCTGCTAAAATGTAAGGCAAAGAAAGCTATGGGATTTAAACTTATCTATCCATCTGTGTTATGTTACCAATAAACGCTTACACAGCACCCAATTACAAACAAGCAGCGCCTAAGAAAGTGGCTCGGGTTTGGGAGCACTGCCAGCAGGCCTGGATCGGTCATCGGGTAAAGGAATAAATTCCTGGTTGTCGGTGGGGGGCAGTGTAAAGCGGCCTTGTTTCCAGTCTTCTTTAGCTTGCTCAATTCGCTCCTTTCTTGAGGAAACAAAGTTCCACCAGATGAATCGTTCACCCAAGGGTTCGCCCCCAAGCAGCATTAAGGTTGTATCTTCTTTCGCTAGTATAATCGGATCTACGCCTTTAGTAAAAACAAGCATTTGTCCTACTTTATAAGTTGTTGCCGCAATCTCGATGCTCCCTGTTACGATGTAGAACCCACGTTCAGAATGCTCTTGAGGTAAGGCAAAGGTTGCATCCCGCTGTAGTACTACATGCAGGTAAAACAATGGCGAGTTGGTATGTACGGTACTCTTTAAACCATATGCTTCTCCAGCAATCAGCCTCATCCAGATGCCTTTGTCTGTGTATATCGGTAGATCTGCCGGTTTATAGTTAAGAAAGGAAGGCGCATTTTCTTCGTCCTTTTCAGGTAGTGCTACCCATGTTTGTATCATTTCTAATCCACCTGCAAGCGCTGCGGGACTTTCAAATCGTTCTGAGTGTGCAATGCCGCTGCCAGCAGTCATCCAGTTTACTTCTCCAGGCCGGATGATCTGCTCTACGCCCAGACTGTCACGATGGGTAACCTCACCGCCAAACAGGTAGCTCACGGTAGACAGTCCAATATGTGGGTGGGGGAGTACATCAAGGCTAGAAGACTGTGCCGCAATATTTTCTACAGGACCGGCATGGTCCATGAAAATAAAAGGACCAATCATCCGACGCAACCTGAATGGAAGAATACGTTTTACTTTCATTTGAGCGCTAATTGCAGCTATTCTGGAATCAATTACGAGATCAAGCATATTTTTCTAAGGCAAAATCATGGAATAGCTCAATTTACGATAATATATTATACGAATGGTTTTAGGCCAGAAATGAAGATGACGCTTGCATCCTGAGCTGAAGATCATTTATATTAGCAGGTATGAAAAGAATGTTAACGCTCTTATTGTTTGCTGCGATCATTATTGCCTGTAAAAAAGAAGACTATTCTACAGGTGAGTATTATAAAATTTCCTATCAGACGCTGCAGGATACCATGAAAATCTCGCTAACAGCTACCCAAGATATTAATCCTGCAAATTACAAAGGGATGAATCCTGATATAAAGTTTAAAAAGGCGCAGTATATCATCTACATGCATGGTGATCCGTTGTATAAAATAAACTTTATAAAGCTGGATGGAAGCGTGTATCCGCTAGAGCTTCGTGTGTCTGAAAAGAAGATGACGCTGGATTTCTAGACACGCTAATTTAGCGGTTCAAGAAATGGGCCAACAACCTGCATTTCATTTTTAGCAAATAGTAGTTTAATCTCTTCGGGTGTAGGTTCATGATCGAGACCTGCCATAGAAACAAAGAAGTCCTCGAGTTTACCTGCGGGTTGAAGGGTAACCAGCATCTTCCCCGTTTCGGAATCTTGAATCCAGGCATGCGGAACTTGTCTTGGAAGGAAAATCGTGTCGCCAGCCCTGAGCTCATATCTCTCACTACCGACCTTAAAACGATAAGCGCCTTTGATCACGTAAAATATTTCATCTTGTAAAGGATGCACATGCAAGGGCGTTCCACGACCTTTGCTAAGTGAGGTTTGTTCAAATATGGCCAGGTCGCCATTGGTGTCGCTACCTGATATTTTGACGTCCAGCACATTTGCATTTACGCCTTTCAGCTTTAGATGCCCATGTTTTCGTCCTTCACCGGAAGGCACCTTAAATCCTTTTTCTAGGGCAATTCTTTTTTGGCCGACTGGGCGCGAGAGAACAGGTGTTGCAAGCAGTGCAAAAATACCAGTCAGAAATGTATGCCGTTTCATGGATTTGAATTTCTTAAATTTAGCTAAAAAGCTGTTTATAAAGCAATTAAATTTATTTTTGATCGCTGCTGAAAACTAAGGCAATTGATAGAGATCGCTATTGGATAGCTCAACATAAATCAAGTGATTCGAACAGCATAGACACAATATGGATGTTCTAGTAAATAATAGGAGGAATTAGAAAACGAACCATTTAATGACAGTTCTCTGCGGGAACCGCAATAATTTTTGATACTTTCGCCCCCTCAAAAATTAGATTGAGCGTTTATGGGAAAGTATATGTATGGGATTGATTTTGGTACTACTAACTCTGCATTGGCAGTTTTCAATGAAGATACTGGTGAAATCCAGCATACCATAATTATTCCCTCGTTGATCTACTTCTATGAACATCGAAATGCTGACGGCAGTCCTAACTTTGTAGTGGGAGAGGATGCCATTTCCGCTTACCTGAGTGAGGGGATGCAAGGTCGCTTCATCAAGTCGGTAAAGCAGATCTTATCACGCAGTAGCTTCATCGAAACCCGTATTCAGAATGCACGTTACAACGCTTCCCAGCTGGTAGCCATCATCATCAAGGAGTTGAAGTCTCACGCTGATAAACTAATTGGTCAGGACTGCAGGAAAGCAGTCATTGGCAGGCCGGTTTTCTTTGATGATCACAATGTGCAAAAAGATACCCTGGCACAAACCCGGCTAAGTAAAGCTGCTGAATTGGCTGGGTTTACGGAGGTTCGCTTTCAGTTTGAACCGATTGGTGCTGCATTTGCTTATGAGCGTACGCTAAAAAAGGCAGAACACGTACTCGTAGCCGACCTTGGTGGTGGTACAACGGATTTTACCTATTTGGTACTCGATCCGGAAAAGGTGGGTAGCAAAGATCGTAAGAACGACATGATGGCAACTGGTGGTATCTACATCGGGGGTGATAGTCTGGATGCGGCATTCATGTGGGAGCGTGGTACACCATATTTTGGCAAGTACACGGAGTATGAAGCCACACCCGGTAAGCGACTGACCGTACCCAAGTCTTTATTCGCAAACATTTGCTCCTGGGAACAGATGAATTTCTTCAATGGACCAAGGATCAAAAAGGATATTGAGGACTATTATTATTTTTCTGGGAAGGACCGAAAGTTTAAAAATCTAATTACGCTAATTGATAATAATCTTGGTTATTCCGTCTTCAGGTCTATAGAGCGTACCAAAATCGAGTTCTCGGTGGTAGAATCATCGTGCTTCAGCTACCATCAGATGGATATTGACATCGATGAAGAAATTTCCCTTCAGCTTTTCGAGGAAATCATCTCTAAGAATGTAGACCAAATTGCAACATATCTTAATACTTTTTTGGAGCAGCATCATATTGACCCAGCAAGAATTGATAGTCTGTTTTTAACGGGCGGAACTTCCATGGTTAGTAGTATTCAAAAATTGTTTAAGCAACGTTTTCCACAGGTAAACCTGAATTCGGGTGACAATTTTAAATCTGTAGCAACGGGTTTGGCCTTAAGTGGTTACTTATTTGAAGATGTAAAATAGCACTTTTAAGGTCTCGCTGTTGCCAGGATAGTCGGTTAATGTTGCATGCACCTAAAGCTGAGGTTGTGCTGAGCGAGCTAAAATAACTTTTTAACGAATTAAGGTTCAAAGGTAAACAACACGGATTAAGATATCTAATTCAAGAATAATTCCCTTACAAAAATCCAGCACTCTGCTTGTTTCGTAAATCTTTCCATAATCAACATAAATCAGGCTATGGAAAATCAAAACATTTTAGAATCAGGGATTCAGCGCCGTTCCTTTCTACGCTATGCGGGAGCGGGGATGGCAGTAGTTGCACTAAGTGCAGCGGGTTGTTCAAAAGACGACGACAATATGGTAGATCCAGTTACCGGAGCTGTTGACCTCGGGTCTGGCGACATTGGCATCTTAAACTATGCTTATGCACTTGAACAACTCGAAGCGGCCTTTTATGATGCTGTAGTGAAGACACCATTTGGTGGAATGACCGAAATTGAAAAGATATTCTTAACCGACATTCGTGACCATGAGTTAGCACATCGTGATTTTTTTAAA
>Ga0265798_10004274_pt1 | contig 19857 bp, 14 predicted proteins | sample P3T30metagenome_FD_192430 | JGI IMG/M metagenome (GOLD analysis project Ga0265798, IMG submission 192430) | Plant litter microbial communities from East Loma Ridge, Irvine, California - P3 T30 | ecosystem: Environmental > Terrestrial > Plant litter > Unclassified | place: USA: California... | reverse complement strand
CGACAATGTGAAGGTCGACTACACCAACCGCGCTGCCTGCAAGGCCTGCGAGCTGAAACCTCGCTGCACCCGGACTTTCCGCCGTGTCTCGCGCCTGGAGAACGAGGCGGTGCTCGACCGCATGGCCGCGCGGCTGGCACTTCGGCCTGGCGTGCTCGACGAACGACGAAACAGTGTTGAGCATCCGTTCGGCACCATCAAACAATGGATGGGCCAGGGTGCGTTCCTCATGCGCCGGCTGGAGAACGTTCGCGGCGAGTTCAGTCTCACCGCGCTCGCCTACAACATCAGACGGGCCATCACCCTGGTCGGGGTACCGGGCCTGGTCGCCGCGGCAAGGACATAATACCCGCCTTCCGGCGCCTGAATGTCGCACCGAGCGTCAGCCGAGCCGCTTCTCCCGGCCGCAAAGCCACCTTGAGACGTAACCTGAGGCATCTCCGGCTGAAGACCGTTCAACGGAGGGAATCGCAGTGCGCTCCAGCCTACTCACGCCTTTTCACACGGCCTGGCTGATTTCTGCGACGGGCGAGGTAATCACCGGCATTCGACCGCGCGGCTGTCGCATAACTCACTTGCAGAACAAGCTACATTGCAACACATTTGCGACAAATTGACCCTCTGAGGAAGTAGTGGCCGCCCAGCGCAGGCGATGTGCCCGCTAGGAGATATGTTCCACTTTTAGCCCCTTAACCTTCACCCTCTTCCACTCGCGATCGGCGGTGAGGGCGGGAACGCCCAGTTGGATCGCGAGCGCCAGACAGGAGCGATCACCAAGGCCGCGCCCAACCTCCTTTGTTTGAGCATGCAGCCCAGCGGCCGCATACGCGGCCTCCACGTCGTGAGCACGGACATCGAGACGAAGCTCGTCGAGCAATTCGCGGATGGTAGCTGCGTCCAACCCGCTGAGTAGGAGTTCCTTGACGACCTCCTGGAGATTCACCGCCGAAATCGCAGCTCGTCCAACATGAGGGCCGACCTTATCGGCACCCGGTTCATCCCGAACGAGCGCCAGCACTGCGGATGCATCCAATACGACGGACGTCATGCCGGATTCCGCTGTCGATCCGCAGATGCGGCTTCGTCCGCCTCCGTAGCAACGTCGGCCTTGCGGTCAGATAGGAAGTCGTCGATTGTTCGGCCCTGCTTGGCATGTTCCCGGTAAAGGGCTTGCGCACGTGATACCCCATGACCGATCGGCGACAACCGAACCTCATCGTTCTCAACTGTCAGGATGACCTTGGCATCTCCATGCAGTCCCATTGCCTTGCGGACCGATGCCGGCAGGATCATGCGGCCATTACTAGCCACCCTTACATCTATGGATTGCGTTGACACGGCGACACTCCTGAACCCAATTATCACATTGCCTATATGCCATTGTTGGAAAAGTGGTTCAAATACGTAATTGACAAAAGCGGCTACGTTTCTGCCGGTGGTGTTCATGCGAGTGTACTCTGGTGACATAAATGATGAACAAACCACCTTGTTAGCCAGACAGGATCGGCTCGCTTGGCTAGGCTACGCAGCTGCGGTATAGCTGCGTTGTAGCCACTGTCGAATTAGAAGGCTATTTAAGGTATACCCAGAGGAGCCGAGGCCAAGTGAGTGAGCCAGAGAAACGGAGCATGGTTCAGGCAGCCAGGGTGTACCTGCGGGTTAGCACCGAGGAACAGGATCTCGCGCGACAGGAGGCGATTGTCGCAGGAGCTAGAGCGGCTGGCTTCTATGTGGCGGCGGTTTACCGGGAGAAGGCGTCAGGCGCGCGACCAGACCGACCGGAGCTGTTGCGCATGGTCGCAGACCTTCAATCCGGCGAGGTAGTCGTTGCGGAGAAGATCGACCGGATCAGTCGTCTCCCTCTGCCAGAAGCAGAGTTGCTGGTGGCGACAATCAGAGGGAAGGGGGCTCGGCTCGCAGTCCCGGGGATCGTTGACCTTTCCGACCTCGTTGCCGAGAACACAGGAGTCGCCCGGATTGTGCTTGAGGCAGTGCAGGACATGCTGCTGCGCGTCGCACTTCAGACTGCGCGGGACGACTATGAGACCAGGCGCGAGCGGCAGCGCGAGGGTATTGAAATCGCGAAGCGGGCAGGGCGGTACACCGGGCGCAAGGCTGACCTCGCGCATCATCGCCGCATCATCGGCCTTCGTGACGCTGGCATGAGCATCTCGCGAACAGCAGAACTGGCCGGCTGCAGCATTGCACAGGTCAAGAAGGTTACCGCTTTGCACCGCGCCAAGGTGCTCCTGGCAGCGAATGCGGAGGACGCGTCATCTGACGAGCATTCCAAGTTCGTCGGGTTAACGACGCCGGGACAACGCTGAAAGCATCGTTCAACAAGGCGTGCTCGCGCTCGATAGGGACGGAGGCTGGTGGGGCGGCTTTACCTCAGAGTCCGTTCGGTGCCAGCCGCTGATGCTGGCCCATACAATCGAGCTGCTGCCCGAGAACGATATCATTGTTTTCCAGCGTGGCATGTACGCCACCTTAGAAAAGAAGGTCCGCTACTACGCCGAGAAGACGTCCGGCGCCGCTGGTACTTGATGCTGGGCACCGCCTCGAGCAGCTTTTCCATCTGCTTATCTCATGAGGGCAGAGCGTAATTCAAGGCGTTACGTCCCCAAAACACAGTGCCCACCAGATCCCGCTTTGAAGCTAAGCGCAATCTGAGGGTATTTGGAAGCCAACCTGTACGCGTCCTTGGGTTCGTATGGATCTCCCTTGTGAACCGCAGGAATACATCGCCGCCGCCCAAAAATGTTTGATCCCCTTGTTGCGTCGCTCCAATTGACGTTCTTGGTAACAACCGTGCGTTACGTCAGCTTCTTTAAGCGCCGCTCAACGATGCTCGGGCCGGCAACCGATAGCCGCTCGATAATTTGATGGCCGAGCACATGGAGTGTGCGATCAGCACCCGTTCGAGGTGTGTCCGCGCCTTGCACGGCTGCTATCAGTCGCTGAAGTGCTTCGGCCGCCAGCTTGTGCACGGGCTGCCGGACGGTGGTCAGCGGCGGCCACAGTGTCACGGCCACAGGCGTGTCGTCGAACCCCACCACAGACAAGTCTTCGGGGACGTTCAGATGGCGCCGATGCGCGACTGACACGATCGCGGCGGCCATATCGTCGTTGCTCGCGAAGATCGCGGTGGGCGGCACCACCTGCTCCAGAAGACGCTCTCCCGCCGCGAGGCCTGACGCATAGCTGAAGTCGCCCTGCACGACCGTCGTGTCGATGGCGCCGGTTTCACGAACGGCGGCATGAAAACCGCTCAGTCGCTCGGCGCTCGCCGATTGATCTGGGTTGCCGATCACGAAGCCCAGACGCGTGTGGCCGATATCGATCAGGTGCCGTGTAAGATCGTAAGCGGCCTGCCGATCATCGATCTTTACCGAGATTGCATCATGGGCAACGCCGCCGACAACCGCCATCGGCAGATCGGCCTCTCGGAGAACGTTGAGGATCTCGGGGGACTCGCCGAGCGGCGGCGCGAGGATGACGGCGCTGATACCAGACGCGATTAGCTCCTGAAGTGCCTGAGGCGAAGGGGATCGCCCGTTATCGCCCTTGAGGAGAACGAGCTGTGCCCCTTTCGCCGAGGCTTCCTCGAAGACGCCGGTGAGGAACTCGCTCATGAAAGCCGCACTCGGATTTGAATAGATCACGCCCAGCTTGACCTGACGCGAGGTGACGAGATTGCGCGCGGAAAGGTTGGGCGTGTAGTTCAGCGCGCGGATCGCCTCATTGACGCGCGAGCGGGTCTCCTCACTCACCCCGCTGGGCGAATTGATGACCCTTGACACCGTCATTGCGGAAACGCCCGCGCGTTCCGCCACGTCGACAATCGTCGATCCGCGCGTTCGTCGCGCCGCTTTCTTCAACTAATCTGCTCCCAGCATTGCTACGACACGACGGACGGTGACGTTGACGACCTCCGCCGTCAACCGCCGGTCCTTTTCACCGCCGCAGTACCCGCGTCTCAGGAATGGCGCCGTCGGCTTTGGCAGCCCCGACGAACGCAACCTCCAGCCGGTCGAGCGTCATGCCCGGATCGAGCGCATAGGCGGTGATCTGATGTACGCCTGCGGACAGTGCCACCCGATCGATCGTCTCCACGGAAGTATTGGACAGCACGTGCCCTTGCCAGCGCTGACTGAACTCCGGCGCGGCGAAATCGAGCACGACCGGCTTGGCGCCATCCACCGACACCGCGATGCGCATCCCGTTCTTTCGCGTGACCGGTAGGAAGGGAAGCGCGATCATGCGGATCGCGGCCGGATCCTCGGTGGTAGTGGTCGCAAACCGCCACGTCGCGGCCGGCGCACGGAGAATCGCCGCTTCGTCGTGTTCGTCGACCGACGCCATGTCGAGATCGGCGCGCAGCGATGCGCCGGTATGGCCGAGCCCGTTCATGACTTGCCAGCCCTTGCCGATGCTGTCAGCGTGGCCTGCGTACATCGATACAACGCGGTCGGACTCGATGAACGTCGCACCGTCGGGCGCGGGCGGAGCTAACGTCACGGTGACGGGGAAGCCGCGCCGATCGTTCGCGCACTTCACCATCACAATTCCCTTGCCGCTGGCAGGCGCATGCGCCCAGTCGATCGAGACCCGCAGCCGCTGCTCCAGCGTTTGCGGAGACAGCGTTCCGGCGGCCAGACTGACAACGATCCAGGGCGCGTCGGCGGTCGCGGTCCAGCCGACGGTTGCAGGGCTTTGCAGAAACAGATCAACATAGCGGTCGGCATCGAGTTCGCGGTGGAAGGGCGTCAGTTCCGGTGCGCCGACGCGGATCAGGTGCGGCAGCGCGTTGAAGAACGCCTCGGGCTGGCCGGGCGTCTCGCCACGCCCGTCGAACAGCGCACCGCCTTCAGTCTGGACGCCGCAGCCGGTGTTGCCCTCGCTGTTCCAGCTCGGCGTGAACGGATGCTGGTAAACCGCCAGGCCATGCGGCGCCATTCCCATCATGTCGTGCCATTTGCCGCCCGCGATTTCATCATTGTAGCGACGGCCACCGGCATCGATTGCCGCCTGCGCTTCGGTCACGCGGCGACCATAGTCGTTCGCGCTGGCGCGTCGCTGCATCGCATAGGCGATTGACTTGTCGAGGTTGAGCTGGCGCGCATTGAACTCTGCGGCGATATCGATCGGAAATTGGACGAGTTCGTAATAGGCGTCCTTGCGATCGGCGGGCATCGTCGCGGCGAGCGCATCAGTATCGCTCTGGATGGCGCGGTAGGCCGACAGTCGCCGCGCATTCTCATCGCCGAAATTGGTGATGTTGTAATCGGTCTGCGCGATCGGCGTTGCCGGCTTGGTCTTGGTGAACCCCATGAACTCGGGATTGCGATCGAACGCCAGATCATATTGCCGCCATAGCAGATCGGAAATCTTGGCGGCGTTGTCGGTGCCGAATTGCCCCACCGCCCAACCTTGCAGGTGCGTCTTGACGCTGGCGACATCGGGATAGGCGGATTCGTCGAACGCGAGATCCAGGAACAACTGCGTCAGATACTCGCCGGGCTTGATGTCGCCGACGTTGAGGATCCACATCTGCCGCGCGTCGAAGTGATAGGCTTTCTTCAGCTCCTCCCACATTAGCGCGGGGTGAGTGTTCGCCAGCATCAAGTACGACATCGGGTAGCCCCAATACGAGATGTGGTAATATATCCCGGTGCCGCCGGCGCGGCCGCGTTCTTCCGGGGGTGTCAGCCGACGGAGATAGCCATAATTGTCGTCCGGCCACGTAATCGTGACGTCGTCGGGAACCTTCAGCCCTGCGTCGTAGGCGGGCAGCACCTCCTTGTAGGGGGTGAAAACCTGCGGAATCCCGGCCAGCGGGATCTTCAGGTCATGCTTCAGCATCGCCTGTTGGTCGGCGAAGATCGTCTCAAGCGCGCGTGCCTGCGCCTCCGGCGTGTTGGCGCCCTGCATCGGGCGATCCTCGATGCCGCGCATGCCCAGCGTATACATCGTCTCGAACGGCGCGGCCTTCTTCACCGCCTCGTGCCAATACCGCAGCACCTCCCGCTTGTTGGACAGATAATTGTATTGCCCCTGCGTCTTCTCGTCCCACTCCCGGATATTCGTGCGCGTCATCATCTCGGCGTGCGAACTCGCCCGCACGAGACCGTAGGAAGCGGCCATCTCGCGATTGCCCGCGATCTGGTTGAAGGACTTTTCGATGCCGCGCATACCCGGCCAGAAGATGTTGGCCTTCAGTCTCCACATGAGTTCGTAGATGCGCGCGTAGGTCCTCGGTCCGAGATCGTGCAGCTTGGGATCATAGGTGTTGGCCGCCCACGGCCAGAGGCCAAATTCCTCGTCGTTCATGAAGATGCCGCGGTACTTCACCGACGGCGGCTTGGAGAAACGGAGCGCGCCATCGACCGCCAGTCGATCGTGGCGGCGCGTGGCGACATCGGCCCACCATTCCCACGGCGACACGCCGAGTTCACGCGAGAGGTCGGTCACGCCCCAGATCGCGCCGCGCACGTCCGAGCCGAAGATCAGTAGCGCATCGGCCGAGGTCGATCCGGGCAATCTCACCGCAACGCGCCCGTAGCGTTCCCATTGTCCGGCGATGGGGGCGGGATCGATACCATTCGCACGCAGCAGTCGGGCGATCGCCGGGGCGCTGGCTAGGCCGATGATGATGACGGGGCCGTGCGTGCGCGGCACATGCATGAGGGTCGTCGTGGCCTTGCCGGTCAGCCCGTCGAGATCATGCGCGAGAAGGCTCGCGGCCTTGGCGAGCGGCGCGGCGCGAGTATCGTCATGCACGATGGTCGGCGTCACGGTTCCGTCGAATAGCACGACGTCGCTGGCCTGCGCAGCGGCCGGCGTTGCCATCCCCAACGCAAACATGGCGGCGCTAGCGAGGAGCGAGGGAAGTAAGGTGGAGCGCATGGCACTCTCCGTCATCGTTAATGCCCTGAGACGACCGCTACCGGCGCCCCCGAAAAATGCTGGCCCGGTACTAGTAGTACCGGGCCAGCCAGGAGGGGACTTAGAGCCGCGCGCGGAACCCGAGCAGATATTGGGGTCCTGGATAATAGACGCTGTACGGCTGGTTCTGGTAACCGAATGAGGTCTTGAGTGGCTCGTTGGTGATGTTGATGGCGTTGAACGTGATCTGGAAGGCCTTATTCATGAACGCGGGCGTGAAGTTCGCCGAAAGATCGAGCTGACCATGATCGCCAAGGATGTTGCCCAGTCCGACGTTGTTCTGCGGTGCGATCGCCGCGACTGCGCTTTGGGTCCACGTATAGTTCATGTGAACCGAGACGCCGTGCGCCTCGTAATATCCGCCGAGTGTATAGAGGTTAGGCGCGATGCCGACGGCAACGGCCGCAGATCCAGCCGAGCTTTGATTGATGTGCGTGTAATTTCCCGTCACGCCAAAGCCGTTGAGCGCGGGCATGATCTTGTTAGTCAGGAAGTCGAGCGACTGCTGCAGGATGAATTCCTCTCCGCGAATGGCGAGGTTCTGGTTGACGTTCGCTGTGGTGTTGACCGTGATGACTGAATTGTTGGTAATGCCGGTGCCGAGTTGAGTCGGGCTGAGCGACGACAGCGGGATGCCCAGCGAACTAAATGGCGCTTGGATCTGCTGCGTCTGGGTGAAGCCTTGGATGTCCTTGCTGAAGTAGTTGGCGCTGACGAAGCCTAGCCGACTGAAGTAATACTCCACGCCGACGTCGGCGTTGTTGGAGTAATACGGCTTGAGCTGCGGATTGCCCTGCGTCGCGACCTGCGCGGAGATGTCGCTGAACGTCACGCCGGGCAGCAGCGATGAGGGGTTGGCGCGCGTGACGGTGCGCGACCCTGCGACCCGGAAAACGAGCTTTTCGGTCACGTCCATCGCGGCATTGAATGATGGCAGGAAACCGTCATACGTCGTCCGCGACGACTGGAAGGTCGTCCCGCCCGCCGTCACGATGGGCCCCGACACCAGCTGATCGGTGTGGAAATAGCGAATGCCGGCATCAAAGCGAATTTTCCGGCCAAGCAGATCGGCCTCGCCGTTGAGCTGCCCGTACAGGCCGTGGGTCTTTTCCTGTACGAAGCCCGAGGGCACGCTCGCCGTGCCGGTCGCCGAGAACGGTGCGCTGTCGGTGAGCGCGTCAGTGTTAGCCGCCGCCTGAAGTGTCGAGTAGATCGGCTGGACGAAGGCGGGGAAACCGACCTTCTGACCCGACGTGCTCAGCAGCCCGCTCGGGCCGGGTGCGAGATATTGCGGGATCGCTGAATTGGGAATCGCCGCCACGCCGACGCTCTGCGCGAGCGTGCTGTTGTCGAACGCCTGGATCAGCCGCGACGTGTCGTCGTAGGCATAGCCTAGCTTCACGTTGGTGCGATCGTTGCCGAGCGTCACGTCGAGATGCGCACCCTTACCTTTCGTCACGCGCCGCGCGCGCTGGATGCGATATGAATCGTTGACCCACCCGAGATTGGGGTCGTTCAGGTTTTTGTTGACCGAGATGATCGGAAAATCAGTGCCGCCGCTATTGTCATAGGTCGCCGTCAATCCCGAGTTGGGCGTCGTGTCGAAGATGAACGAGTTCTGCACGACACTGTAGACGCTGCGATTGTAGTTCACCTGCGCATCGACGCGCAGCCAGTCGTTCGGCTTGTACATCATGCTCGGGTTGACGTTGATGAAGTCGACCGTCTCGTGGACCGGGCGCGCTTCGAGGAAGAACTGCGCGTTGGCGAACGTGCCCTTGGTCAGCACGCCATTGCCATCGACCGTCCAGTTGATCGGCACGATGCCATTTGAATTGCGGCCGATCAGGTTCATGTCTAGCCGGTTCAGATCGCGCGACGCATGACCGTAGAGACCGTCGAAGACGAAGTGGAGGGCGTCGGACGGGCGCCATTCGACCGAAAACAGCGCCGAGATGCGATCACGCTTGCCTTGCAGATAGGCCTCGCGCCCGAGGCGTGGAACCAGCGTATTGCTGAGCTGCTGGAAGCTCAGGCCGCTGGTCTGCGAAACGTTGAGCGGCTGGCCTGCCACGAGTCCAAAGCCGGTGTTGGCGGGGACCGTGGTTGGGAATTTAAAGCCGCCACCGCCCGCGCCGCCATTGAGGCCCACACGGTCGCAGGTCGCGACGGTACAGCCGCCGACGGCGGGGCTGGTAAGGTTGGGCGTCGTGTAGCCGATCGTTTCGTATCCGTCGGTCCGGTAGCGGAGCGAGGCGCCCGCGACCCCGACGAGGACGCCGAACGTGTCTCCCCAGGTCTTGGATGCGATCAGCGAGCCACGTGGGCTGATCGCGCCACGCTGCGGTGAATACCCGCCCTCGAGGCCCAAGTTCACATGTGCACCCGGATTGTCGAACGGCCGCGTGTTGGCGAGGTTGACCGTACCCGCGATGCCGCCTTCGAGCAGATCGGAACTGGGCGTCTTGGCGACGGTCAGCCGGGTGAACAACTCGGTCGGGAACAGGTCTAGGTCGACCTCGCGGTTGGCGCTGCCCGTGTCGATCGCGCCGGTCGACGCCACCGCGATGTTGGCGCCGTTGAGCGTGATCTTCGAAAAAGACGGCCCCAGCCCCCGAACCGAAATCTGCACGCCTTCGCCCGTTACGTCGCGGGTGAGCTGCACGCCCGGTACGCGCTGAAGCGACTCCGCGATGTTGAGATCGGGGAACTTGCCGATGTCCTCGGCAAAGATCGAGTCCGTGAAATTGGTTTGCGCGCGCTTGTTCGCGGCGGCGTTGGCGAGGCTGCGACGATAGCCGGTGACGACGATGTCAGCCGTGCCGCCGGCGTCGCTGCCGGCCAGCGGCGCTGGCGCGGCGGTGTCGGCGGCGGATGAGGCCGGCGCTCCCTCGGTTGGGGCGCTGGCGGCAGGCGCCGGGCTCTGGTCGGCAGGCGTGGCAGCCTGAGCGGGTACAGGCGCCGCGACCGGCCCTGATGGAGTTGGCTGTGCGGGCGGTGGAGAGGCAGTCTGCGCCTGCGCGACGGAGACGCCCGATACGCCGGCCAAGGCAGTCGCCGCCAGCAAACCAGTCTTGAGACGCGCAACGACAAGTGCTTCCATTTTCATGCAGTCCTCTCCTTTTTCCGCGAGCTTTTTTGCTCGCTTTCCCGACGAAGGTGCCATCCTTCAACCGCAGTCCCTGACACGAACCGGGATCAACTAAGGCAATCCGGTAACGTTAACATCGCTCTTTTAAGCTTTTGCTCTCTCGCGTGTCAACGCCGAAGTGTCGCGCCGAATTTGACGCGAAATCTTTCTGAAGCGGCTGCGTGAACGTCGAATTGCGCAAAACCGCAGGGTTGATCTCGGCAACGAAAAGACCGTAAGCAGCCTATGGTAACGTTATCGACTACGGAGCTGATGTGCGTTCAGGGGGCTTTCCTTACATTCGCTGGACAGTGATCGGCCTGTTCGTCGCGGCTATGGTAATCAATTATCTCGCGCGCAGCGTCCTCGGCGTTGCGGCGCCCACGATTCTTGCGGAGCAGCACATCTCTTCGAGTCAATATTCGTGGATTACGGGCGCGTTTCAGTTCGGCGTCATGTTCCAGCCGCTATGCGGACTGGTGCTGGACCGGGTGGGCGTGAAACTGGGCTTCGCGATCTTTGTCGGATTGTGGTCGCTGCTGACGATCGGTCATGTGTTCGCACGCGGGTGGCTCGGCTTTGCGGGGTTGCGTGCGGCGTTGGGGCTCGTTGAGGGATCGGCGCAGCCCGCGGGAATGAAGGTCGTCGCCGAATGGTTTCCGGCACGCGAGCGCGGGCTCGCCGGCGGACTCTACAACATCGGTGCTTCGTTCGGCGCGGTGGCCGCGCCGCCGCTGGTGGCGTGGGCGGTGCTCTACTACGATTGGCGAGCGGCATTTGCGATGGCGGGGCTGCTCGGGTTCGCCTGGCTCGCCATGTGGTTGTTCTGGTACGCGCCTCCCGCGCGGCAGCGTGCGATCGGCGCAGACGAGCATGCGCTGATCGTCGCCGGTCAGGAAGCGCGTCTGGGCGACGGTTCCGCGCGCACATCGATCGCCTCGTTGATCAAACGTCGTGAGCTGTGGGGGCTGGCGTTGCCCCGCTTCCTCGCCGATCCGGTTTGGGGGATGCTGTCGCTCTGGATGCCGCTGTACCTGTCTACCGTGCGGCATTTCGACTTGGCCCAGATCGCACTGTTCGCTTGGCTGCCCTTTCTGGCCGCGGACCTCGGCTGCCTGTTCGGACCGGCCGTCGTGGCGTTCCTTCAGCGGCGGGGCGTGGACCTGATCGATGCGAGGCGCTGGGCCTTCACGCTCGGCGCGGTTCTCATGACGGGCATGATCTTCGTCGGCACGGCGCAGAGCCCGGTATTGGCCATCGCGCTGCTTTGCCTGGGCGGCTTTGCTCACCAGACGCTGTCGGTGACGGTCATCACGCTGGCGTCGGACCTGTTTCGTCGCGAGGAAGTCGCGACCGTGACCGGAATCGCCGGTGCCGCCGCCAACCTCGGCGTTCTGATCTTCACGCTGGTGCTTGGCAGGCTGGTGGATCAGGTCGGGTACCAGCCGTTCTTCATCCTGCTCGGGCTGCTCGACCTTGTCGGCGCGGCGCTGTTGTGGACGCTGGTTCGCAAGCCGGCATGAGCACCTTCCGCAATCCCGTGCTGCGCGGGTTCAACCCGGATCCCTCGATCGTCCGGGTCGGAGAGGACTATTTCGTCGCGACCTCCACCTTCGAATGGTATCCCGGCGTCCAGATTCACCGCTCCCGCGATCTGGCGAGCTGGACGCTCGCCGCTCGGCCGCTAACGCGCGCGAGCCAACTCGACATGCGCGGCACCCCCGACTCGTGCGGCGTGTGGGCGCCCGACCTCAGCCACGCTGACGGACGTTTCCACCTCATCTATACCGATGTGAAGCGTTATGGACGTACAACCGTGACGGGCGCGAGCGGCGCGTCGCTCCGCGATTTCCACAATTTCTGGGTGTCTTGCGACCGGATCGACGGTGACTGGTCCGATCCCGTGTACCTTGGCAGTAGTGGCTTCGATCCGGCGTTGTTCCATGACGACGACGGAACCAGCTGGCTACTCGCGATGCTTTGGGACCACCGGCCCAACCGCTGCCGCTTCGCCGGGATTACTGCGCAAAGGATTGAGCTTGGCGCCCGGCGGCTGGTCGGCGAACGCCGGGTGATCTTCACGGGTACGCCGCTTGGCTTCACCGAAGGGCCGCACCTCTACCAACGCGACGGCTGGTATCACCTTCTGGTCGCAGAAGGCGGCACGGGCTGGGATCACGCGGTCGTGATGGCCCGGTCACGCTCGCTGTTCGGGCCCTACGAAATGCACCCCGACGGACCGGTCCTGACCACGCGTGGAGACCGGAGCGGGCCACTGGCGCGCGCCGGGCACGGCGACCTGGTCCTGACTCCGACCGGCGAAACGTGGATGACCTATCTGTGCGGGCGTCCGTTGCCGGACCTCGATCGGTGCGTACTCGGGCGCGAGACGGCGATCCAGCCAATGTGTTGGGGCGCGGATGGCTGGCTGCGCACGCTCGCTGGCGACGGCACGCCGATGGTGGAGGTGGCGACTGCAAACGACGGCACAGGCTTGCCGATTCGGCTCGCCAGCGAGCATGACGATTTCGACGGCCCGCATTTGCCGGCGGCGTTCCAATGGCTGCGCACCCCGCATCCGGAGCAGATTTTCAGCCTTTCCGCCCGGCCCGGATACTTGCGCCTGTTCGGTCGAGAAACGATCGGCAGCCTCTTCACCCAGGCGCTGGTCGCGCGCCGGCAACAGGCGTGGCGTTACACCGCCACCGTCCAGCTCGAATGCGACCCTACGAACTTCCAGCAGGCTGCCGGGCTGGTCTGCTACTACAATAGCAGCAAATATCACTACTTCCATGTCACCTCGGACGAGGAGACGGGCCGCCATCTGCGCGTGCTCTCGGCGCTCCCCAGTGAGGCTTGCGACAGCGCCGCCACGGCGCCGGTCCCGGTCCCCGCAGGCGCGCTCGAGCTGCGTGTCGACGTCGATCTTGCCAACGCGCGCTTCGCGTGGCGTCTGGCCGATGCTGCCGGGTGGAACTGGCTGCCCGAGACGTTCGACGCCAGCGTGTTGTCGGACGAGGTGACGCTGCCGGGCCTTCCCAATTTCACCGGCGCGTTCGTCGGCATGGCCTGCCAGGATATGAGCGACGGAACGCTGATCGCCGAATTCGACTGGTTTCGCTACGAAGAACGTGGCGCCCCGGCCCGCGACCAGGACGAGAAGGCGTGAGGCGGGGCTTTTCACGTAACGAGGTAAGGATGGCGCAGACGCGCAGGCTGTTCCCGATGTTGACCGTGCTCTTGCTGGCGCTCCCCGTCACTGCGGCGCAGCGACCCGTCGAAGACGCGGAATGGGTCGGGAGCTGGGCAAGCGCGCAGCAGCCGCTCGATCTGTCCGACACGGCGATACCACCGAACGAGACGGTCACCGTCAGGCAGTTCGTTCGCCTGTCGGGTGGGGGACGCCGGCTCCGACTGCGTTTCTCGAACACGTTCGGCGCCGCGCCGCTGACGCTCGATGGAGCGGAAGTGGCGCTTCCCGGCAAGGATGGCGGAGCCACGATAGACCGGCAGAGCAGCCGGGCCGTCCGCTTCGGTGGAGCCTCGTCCGTTACAATTCCGGTGGGTGCGGACAGCTGGTCGGACCCGATCTCCTCGCCGGTGACGAGGCTGGCTTCGCTGGCGGTAACGATCCGCGTCTCGGGCATGGCCTCATTGGCGACGGGGCACATCGCCTCGCATGCGACTTCATATCTCCTGCCCGGGGATCACTTGAGCGACGCCGGGATGGCGGGCGCGGTGCCGGTGGAGCATTGGTTCGCGCTGTCCGGTGTCGCGGTTGACGGGATCTCCGGGTGGGGGACCGTGGTAGCGTTCGGTGACTCGATAACTGACGGGTCGCACTCGACGACGAACGGCAACGATCGCTGGCCCGATCGCTTGGCTGAGCGACTGCAACATTGTGCCGATGGACCTGTCTCGAGCGTGCTCAACCTTGGCATCGGTGGGAACCGCGTCCTGCTCGATGGCGTCGGGCCGAACGCCCTGGCGCGCTTCGACCGGGACGTGCTCGCCCAGCCGAACGTCCGGGTTCTGGTCTTGCTGGAAGGGGTGAACGATCTCGGCACTCTGACCCGCAACGGGCCGGTTTCGCCCGCAACGCATGCGATGCTCGTTAGCCGGCTGACGCAGGCCTATGAGCAGATGATCCTCCGCGCTCACCAGCACGGCATCCGTGTGATCGGCGCGACCATCCTGCCGTTCGCTGGAGCGCTGTCGTATCATCCCGACGCATCGAACGAAGCTGATCGGCAAACCCTCAATAGGTGGATACGGGAGCGCGGCCATTTCGACGGCGTAGCCGACTTCGACCAAGCAGTGCGTGATCGATCACAACCTGATCGCCTGCTTCGCGCCTTCGACAGCGGCGACCACCTTCACCCCTCTGCCGCCGGGTACCGAGCGATGGGAGATGCGTTTCCTTGCGCGTTACTTTGAGCTTTAGCCGTTGAGATACCCTGCTGTGGCCTCAGTACCAACAGCTCCGGTCAAGCATGTTCCTGGATTGTAGTGGGGACGAACTCTGCACGCGCATCGTAGACAGGAGCCGCTGTTCGGTATTGTAACGCGTCCAAACTTCGTCCTTCCGAAAATCGTTTCTCTTGAAAGCGCCCGAGGATTAACATGCCCAAGATTGTTTCCGCTCGTGTCATCATTACTTCGCCCGGCCGCAACTTCGTCACGCTCAAGATCGAGTGCGACGACGGCACCACCGGCGTTGGCGATGCGACGCTCAACGGGCGCGAACTGGCGGTGGCGAGCTACCTGAGCGAACACGTCGTGCCGTGCCTGATCGGCCGCGATGCGCACCGGATCGAGGATATTTGGCAGTATCTTTACAAGGGCGCATACTGGCGGCGCGGCCCGGTAACGATGAGCGCAATCGCCGCCGTCGACATGGCGTTGTGGGACATCAAGGGCAAGATCGCCGGCCTACCGGTGTACCAGTTGCTTGGCGGTGCGGCGCGGGAAAGCGTGATGGTCTATGGCCACGCCAACGGCACCAGCATCGACGATACAATCGCCGCCGCGCTGGAATATCAGGCGCAGGGTTACAAGGCGATCCGGATCCAATGTGGCGTGCCCGGCATCGCCTCCACCTATGGCGTGTCGAAGGACAAAGGTTTTTACGAACCCGCTGATGCCGACCTCCCGACCGAGAGCGTATGGAACACGAGCAAATACCTCCGGGTGCTGCCGGAACTGTTCAGGGCCGCGCGTGAGGCGCTCGGCTGGGACGTGCATCTCCTCCACGACATCCACCACCGCTTGACGCCGATCGAGGCCGGGCGGCTTGGCAAGGATCTCGAACCATACCGTCCGTTCTGGCTGGAGGATGCGACGCCGGCCGAGAACCAGGAATCATTCAGGCTCATCCGCCAGCACACCACCACGCCGCTGGCGGTGGGCGAAATCTTCAACTCGATCTGGGACTGCAAGGATCTCATCCAGAACCAGCTGATCGACTATATCCGCGCGACTGTGGTTCATGCCGGCGGCCTGACGCACCTGCGCCGCATCGCCGCCTTTGCCGACATGTATCAGGTCCGTACCGGCTGCCACGGCGCGACCGATCTGTCGCCGGTGTGCATGGCGGCGGCGCTCCATTTCGACCTGTCGGTGCCGAACTTCGGCGTGCAGGAATATATGCGCCACACTCCCGAAACCGACGCGGTGTTCCCGCACGCCTACACGTTCGAGAACGGCACGATGCACCCGGGCGATGTCCCGGGCCTTGGTGTCGATATCGACGAGGAACTCGCGAAGGGGTACGAATACAAGCGCGCCTTCCTGCCGGTGAACCGGTTGGAAGACGGCACGATGTTCAACTGGTGACGGCGCACGTCAACATGTCGCTAAAGTCGCGCCGCTGCGTTTCCTGATTGTTCTGCGCTGCTTTTCGCCGCAGTGGTGCTCGGCTATACTTATCGATTGGTGCGGCCCTACTCAAGCCCTTGATTCAAACAGGCTATACCCTGCAGGAACATACATGCTGAGACAGCTTTCGCGTTCAATCAGGGTTAGTTGCAGGGACATTGAACGCTTCGTTCGAACGGTCTAGAAGCTGATCGAACAGAAGAGGTGTAGATGTCGCTTTTTGGTTACGCACGCGTATCAACAACGGAGCAGGACCTCAGCATCCAGGTCGCCGCACTTCGCGCGGCTGGCTGCCAGACAATCCGGTCAGAGAAGAAGTCAGGTACCGAACGCGGCGCACGAACCGAATTGCAGATCCTGATGGACTTCCTTCGCGAAGGCGACACGCTGGTTGTGACCCGGATCGACCGGCTAGCGCGATCGATGAAAGATCTACAGGACATCGTGCACGAGCTTAAGGGCAGGGGAGTTGCCCTGAAGGCGACGGAGCAGCCGATCGACACGGGCACTGCCGCAGGCAAGGCTTTTCTCGACATGCTCGGCGTCTTTGCCGAGTTCGAGACCAACTTGCGACGCGAACGTCAGGCTGAAGGGATTGCAGCGGCCAAGGCGCGCGGCGTCTACAAAGGCGGCAAAGCGCGCATTGATCCACAGGCTATTCGGAACTTGGCCGAGGCAGGCGTTAAGCCGGCGCATATAGCTCGACAGCTCGCGATTTCGCGCGGGACGGTCTACCGGTTTTTGCCTGTGCCGGTCGAGCAGGCTGCTGCGCAATCATCCAACAAGGATCAAGAGCCACCCTTAGATCCGTTGTCGCTTGCAGAGGACGAAGACACGCTCTCAAGCTTGTAGCGCTCTTTCGCTAACTGAAATAGTTTCCTTGCCATGAAACGTAAACGTCTGATCGCAAGGGCATATAGGTAGAATCAAGGCCAGTGCTATCTCTGTAACTGAGGCCGTCGCCAGAGAAATTTGGAACAAAATATAGGCTGTTGTTCGTTAAGCTGCCTCCAACTCAACGCTACTCGTTGAAAAGCAGATTCTGGGACGCACCCATGTTATGAGCCTTGAACGCCTCGTCTTCGAACATGACGCGATCGACTTGTTATCGCGCAACCTACGCGAGCTTACCACGCAGGAGCCGCCAGAGTTCGATGCCGCCATTTCGTTGCTCGCGCAGCTCGCCCATGAAGTCGAGGCACACCTCGATTACGAGGACAGATCGGTCTACTCCGTCCTAATCGAACGCTACAAGAAACCACCGCTCATAGGTGCCGATACGTTCGAGCAGCTGTTCCAGGCATTAAGGGTAGATTGGTGCGGCTATCTTGCCGAGTGGTGCGAAGAAAACGTCCGTTCTGAATGGGGCAGATTTTGCGCTGCAACCGCGACGATCATCCCGCGACTTCAGGCGCGTGTCCGAACCGAAAACAACTTGATATATTCGCGCGCCCTGAACGACGGCGTCATAACGCTCCGCGAGGCAAGCTGACGCTCTGGACGATCAACCATCTTCTGTAAAGTTTGATTGATTGTCTGATGTATAGATGTCCCAGTAAGAGCGCCGCCTTACAGTAAAGTTGGTGAGGACAGAAGGTCTGCTAACCCCGGGCTGGTAAGCAGGACCGCAACCTTGTGCAGTGCACAATGGTTCAGTCTTGATGACACAGAAGCCAAACCAAAAATCGCACGTTCCCCATGCAGCCGCGCCGGCCAGGAGGCTGACCTGGGCTGACTGGTTGCGCTGGAACAAGGGGCCCTTGGCCGTTGGAGGAGGAGCTGCGGCGATCGTTGCCAGCCTGCTTGTCAATCGGGCGAACGCAAAGCGCGCTGAAGCCGCAACTCCGCCGGCAGGCAAGTTCGTCGAGATTGACGGCGTGCGGCTCCATTATGTCGACCGCGGTGAGGGTTCCCTCGTGGTCCTCCTGCACGGTAATGCCGTCATGCTTCAGGATTATGAGGTAAGCGGCGTTCTTCCTTTCGCTGCTAAAGATCACCGCGTCATCGCGTTTGATCGCCCAGGTTTTGGCTACAGTGAACGCCCGCGATCAACGATCTGGACCCCCGCAGCGCAGGCGGAACTGATCGTGAAGGCGCTCAAACAGGTGGGCGCGGAGCGCGCGGTGGTAGTCGGCCATAGCTGGGGTGCGTTGGTTGCGCTCGCAATGGCCATGAATCATCCAGAGACTGTGTCCGGGCTGGTGTTGCTATCGGGCTATTACTACGGGTCGGTTCGTCCCGACGTGGTACCGGCGATGGTGCCAGCAATTCCGCTCATCGGAGACGTGTTCGCTCACACAGTCGCGCCTCTGACCGGTCTGATCACCGGACCTTTGGCAGTGAAGGCGAGCTTCGCGCCAGCGGCGGTTCCCGCGACTTTCGCGGAGCTTCCAATGGCGCTAGCACTCCGACCGTCACAGCTTCGCGCAACCGCAGCGGACGCCGCGCTGATGATCCCAGGCGCAGTCGCGCTTAGCCAGCGCTACGGTGAGATAGAACTGCCGGTCATCATCATGGCCGGAGAAGGCGACTTGATCGTTCACGTCGACAAACATGCCGAACGGCTCGCCAGCGACATCTCCGGAGCAGAGCTTCGCGTGGTACCGGGGCAGGGGCACATGTTCCATTATGCAGTACCCGCTGAGGTGGTTTCAGCAATCGACGACGTGGCGTCTCGATAGAGAACAGCACATCCACTAAGATGTCATACTCGCAAGAGCGTTGTTCAACGCGGGTCCCGAACAGGCGCAAGTCCAGCATGATCACAACCTTGGTTGGGCGCGTCGGTGTCAGGCGGTAGTCATTACGGCCTGGAACGCTGGGTCCTCCAGCGCCATGCCGGCGCCGAGGGCAACGCAAGTCAAGGCATTCTCGGCGACAACCACCGGCAGTCCGGTCGCCTGGGCGATCGCCTGGTCGAGCCTTGACAGCAGGCTGCCGCCGCCTGTCATGATGATACCGTGATCATGGATGTCAGCGGCGAGCTCGGGCGCGACCTGTTCCAAGGCCGACATGACTGCTCCGATCACCTGCCCGACCAGATCGGTGAGGTACGCGGCAATCTCTGCCTCACTTACCTCAATCTCGGCAGGAACCCCGCGTACCTGATCGCGACCACGCACGCGCATCATCGTGCTTGGTTCATCGGCCGGCGCGAGCGCCGCGCCGATCATGACCTTGACCCGCTCGGCGGTCGCCTCTCCGATCATGAGGTTGTGGCGGCGCCGAATGCCCGCGGCTATGGCTTCATCCATGCGGTCGCCGCCAACGCGTACCGACGTGCTATAGGCAAGCCCACCAGTTGAGAGGATTGCTACCTCGGTGGTGCCTCCGCCGATATCGACGACCATCGCGCCGGTAGGCTCGGTTACAGGCAAGCCGGCACCAAGCGCCGCTGCCATCGATTCCTCTATCAGCCACACGATACGTGCACCGGCATTCGTCGCCGCCTGCCGGATCGCACGTCGTTCGACCATAGTTGCGCCAGACGGCACCGAGACCACGACACTGGGATGGCGCAACAGGCGGCTACGGCCACCATTGGCCTTGTCGATGAAGTATTTGATCATTCTCTCAGCGGCATCGAGATCGGCAATGACGCCGTCGCGCATCGGTCGGATCGTCCGAACAGCGTCCGGGGTCTTGCCAAGCATGAGTTTCGCTTCGGCCCCGACCGCACGAACTTGAGAAATCCCGTTCAGGGTCTCGATCGCGACAACGGACGGCTCATTGAGCACGATCCCCTTGTCGCGCGCGTAAACAACCGTGTTTACGGTACCGAGATCGATCGCGATGTCGTTGGCGGCAGGAGAAAGGAAACGGGGAAGTCGCATGGCGTCTCAATCGGTACTGGTAAAACGAGGCGGTAGCTACCGAGGATCCGCGGCTCGCGTGAGCCACTT
>Ga0265798_10004272_pt1 | contig 19858 bp, 15 predicted proteins | sample P3T30metagenome_FD_192430 | JGI IMG/M metagenome (GOLD analysis project Ga0265798, IMG submission 192430) | Plant litter microbial communities from East Loma Ridge, Irvine, California - P3 T30 | ecosystem: Environmental > Terrestrial > Plant litter > Unclassified | place: USA: California... | reverse complement strand
TGCGTCACGTGGATCATCCATGCAATCATCAGCTGCGGGAACGTCAGCCAGACAAAGGTGATGATGTGCACGTGGCGGCAGCCGAAGCGCGTGTACAGCAGTCCCAGTCCGGCCAGCACGGCGGCTGCCGTGACGACCCGCAGCATGGCGAACGTGGCCATCAGGTGCGGATACACGGCGTAATCCAGCACGACGCCGGCCAGGACCAGCGCCGTCACGGTGACGGCGCACGCCCGGCTGGACGTCAGATGGTGGCCGCGCATGTCCTGCGCATAGGTGCGGCGGCGCGAGGCCCGCCGGCTCATGCGGCCGGGGCGGCGCGCGCCGTATTGCGAGCCGTACTGCGGATCTGGAATGAATAGCGTGTGACTTGCATGAATATTGTCGAGTGTACAGGGCGCCGGTGGGAACCGCAATCTTAGCGCAGGCCGGCCTGACCCGGCAGCGGGCGGCACTGGGTTCGTCAGCGTACAGAACGCTTTGGCGGGCGATGCGACAGTGCGGATTAACCAAGAGAAATACACGGAGAAACCCATGACTGACAAGAACGACGTGGACGTGCGCACCGGCCAGGCGCCTGGCAAGCTGGCACGCAACGAATTCCACCTGAAATTCATCGCCAATTTCGCCGATCCCCGCTTCGAGCCGCTGCGCCCCGACATCGCCCGGCTGGAGGACGTGGCCTGGGAGAATTACTGCGACAGGCGCAAGGCCCCCGTGACGCAGAAGGCGGGCCCGGGCTTTGCGGACCCGGACTATGACCTGTCCGTCGAATGGCGTGCCGCGCGCGACCGGCTGCTGGCGCTTGAGGCGGTACAGAAGGACCCGGCGACCCGCCCGCGCGTGCTGGTCATCTGCGCCTCGTCACGCAACGACGGCACGTGCCCTGGCGAGATGTCGAAGTCGTACCGGATGGTCGAGTGGGCGCGCACGGCGCTGGAGACGGAGTCCGTGCAGGTGGACGTGCTGGACCTGAGCCGGCTCACATCCGAGTACGCGCTGCATATCCACCCCTGCAAGGGCTGCGCCTCGACGGCCATGCCGCTGTGCCACTGGCCGTGCAGCTGCTACCCGAACCACAGCCTGAACCAGGTCAACGACTGGATGAACGACATCTACGAGCAGTGGGTCGCCGCGCACGGCATTCTGATCGTGGCACCGACCTACTGGTACCAGTCGCCTTCGCCGCTGAAGCTGATGATCGACCGGCTCGTCTGCGCCGACGGCGGCAATCCCGATCCCTCCAGCACCCACGGCAAGAAGGCGGCGGAAGCCAAGGCGATCGAGCTGGACGGCTGGGATTATCCGAAGCACCTTGCCGGACGCGCCTACGGCGTCGTCGTGCATGGCGACGTGGCGGGCGTGGAAAGCCAGCGCCGCAACCTGGCCGACTGGCTCGACTGGATGGGACTGATCGGCGCCGGCCCGCAGGGCGTGTTCGACCGCTACGTCGGCTATTACGAGTCGTACGCGGACAGCCACCGCACGCTCGACCGCGACACGGCGCTGCAGGAGGAAGTGCGCAATGCCGCGCGCGCCGTGGCCCAGGCCGTGCGCGACATCCGGGCCGGGCGCCTGCAACGCCCCGACCGCGACCTGCGCAAGCCGCGGCCGAAGTAGGCTCACTGCAACCTGAGCTCCAGCCGGCGCACGACGCGGGCGACGCGCTCCTCCACGGTGGTGGCGGCATGACGGGCGGCAAACGCCTGCGCCGCCGCGCGCCAGCGGCCGTCGCCCAGCAGCGCGTGCAGGGCCGGGGCCCAGTCGCCCAGCACGCGCGCGCCGTTGATGCCGCCGCCCCACCCTTCCACGCGCCGCGCCAGCAGGAACTGCTCCAGCCGCATCGGCAGCATCAGCGTCGGCACGCCGGCCAGCAGCGCCTGCGTCAACGTCGCTTCGCCGCCGTGGCAGACGCACAGTGCCGCCTGCGGCAGCACGGCCTCCAGCGGCACCGGGTGCGACACGTAGACGATCGCCGGATCGATCACCGGCGGCGGGCGGCCCGGCATCGTCTCCGGCATATGGCACAACACGCGGCAGCCCGCCTCCACCAGCGCGGCCAGCACGGCGGCCTGCGAAGGATGCTCGTGCTTCAGGTACGCGAACACCGGCGGACCGTCGCCGACGGGCCACGCGGGCGCCTCGGTGGCAGTGCGCTGCCACAGCGGGCCATGCCAGTCGGCGGCGTGCTCCGTGCGGCCGTGCGGGTCCAGGTCCGGCCACGTCGTCAGCAGCGCATCGTCCCCCAGCATCAGCGCCGCCACGCACGGCAGCGGCGCGGCGCCGTGGTGCTCCAGCACGGCGTTGGCGACGTTCAGCACGTGCGCTTCCGCCCGCGCCAGGCGCTGCGGCGCGATCTGCTCCCAGTCACGCAGGCACGGCAGCGGCCGCGCGGCCGGCGGACAGGCAAAGCCGCCGCCCAGCGCCACGGCCGGCAAGCCCAGGCTGCGCGCGGCCAGCAGCGCCGTCGGCGCGTAATCGGCCACGACCAGGTCCGCCCTCACGGCGGTCAGCGTCGAGCGCCAGCCTTCCACGAGGCCACACAGACCGGTTACCTCGAAATAACCTTGCGGCAGCAGGATCTCCGCAAGGCTGGCTTCGTTCGGCGGCATGCCTTCCATCCGCCCCTGCCAGACGGGTGCCTGGAAACACGGCGCGGACAGGCCCGCCAGCAAGTGTTGTGTCGTGCCCAGGTCGCGCAGGCTCAGGCTGACGCGGTGGCCGCGCGCCAGCAGCGCCCGGGCCAGCACGCCGAGGCGTCCGGCACGCCCCAGCCCGCCCCCCAGTTCCAGCGCCAGATGCAGATGTGCCATGGGTCACCTCGTCGATCGGCCCCGCAAGGAGCGATGCTGTGCAGTGTAGTCGTCCCGCGCGCGGTGCTCAAGTGACAATGCGATGACACTGCGTCAGCAACAACGCAGACGCCGGCCGGACCCTTCCGCCCGGCCGGCGTCCCCCATCACCACCAGCTGATGATGGACGCGATCTCGCGGATCACGCTGGTCAGCACCTTGACGCTGACACGCGTCTCCTCCAGCGCCCCGGCCACGTCCGCCGTGAATGCCAGGCTGGCCACTTCCAGAGTTTCCATGCTTCCTCCCTTTCGTTGAGTACACACCAGCGGCCCGCGCGGGCCGCGCCATACAGCCCGTCAGAGCTGCAACCGCAGGGCCGCCTGGGGCGCGCCCGTCAACCGCACGATGCCGCCCAGCCGACGGGCGAAGGCCTCGTCGTGAGTGGCCATCAGGACCGCGCCCCCTGCCGCCAGATGGCTGCGAACGATGTCGTGGAGAATCTCCAGGCCGGCCGCATCCATGCCCAGCGTGGGCTCGTCGAACAGCCAGAGCTCCGCGCCGGTTGCCAGTGCCGCGGCCAGCGCGAACTTCTGCTGCGTGCCGCGCGACAGCCGCCGCACCGGCACGTGCTCGAAATGGCCGATCTGGAAGCGCCGCGCCAGCGCGCCGAACCGGTGCAGTGCCGCGCCGCCGTGGCAGCCTTTGACGCGGGCGAAGTAGACGGCGTTCTCGGCCGGCGTCAGGCGCCCGTGCAACGCCCGCGCGCCGTCGAACACGGCCGCCAGCCGGGCCCGCGCGGCGCCATCAAGGACAGGATCGCGCCCGAACACGCGCACCGTGCCGCTGTCCGGGCTGACGAGACCGCAGGCCAGGCGCAGCAGCGTGGTCTTGCCGCTGCCGTTTTCTCCCATCATCGCCGTACAGGCGCCGGCCGCCAGCGCCAGTGTCGCATTCTCGACCACCCCGCGTTCGCGTCGTGCAAACGTCTTGCCGACGCCGGACAATTGCAGTGGATGCGTCATGGCGGCCTCCGTTCAGTAGTGCGCCAGCGAACCGCTGCTCCGCGCCTGGCGGACGCACAGCGCCAGCGCCAGCCAGCCGGCCCCGAGGGCCGCCAGCGCCCACGCCGTGGCCGCCACGATCGCCATGGCCGGCAGTGGCGTGCCGAACAGCGCGCGGCCAAAGACTTCGATGGCCGAGGCGATCGGGAAATGCAGCATCGTGTCGCTGGTCACGGTGGACACGCCCCGGGCGATCAGCACGGCCAGTCCCAGCTGCACCAGCGGCGCGATGCCGGCGGCGCGCTTGCAAAGAATGACGATCCCCGCCATCGCCAGGCCGATGCCGCCCAGGGCCAGCTCCAGCAGCACCAGCGCCAGGACAGCGGACCAGCCCAGCCGTACGCCGGCACCGGACCACGCCGCCAGCCCGGCCAGCATGCCGAAGCAGAACAGCACGCCCAGCGCGGAGCCCGCCATGGCGCGCGCCAGCAACACCAGCCCCACAGGATGGCGGCTGAGGAAGACCGGCTCCAGCAGCCCGGCCTTGATGTCGTCCTCCAGCTCGCCGGGCACGTGGCCGATGGCGCCAATGGCGACCATCCAGCAGACAAACGACGCCACCAGCACCCGGTTGTCGCCGCCTTCGAACAGCGCCAGCGACGGCAGGTGTGAGGCGCCAAGCGCGACCGCGGCAAAGATACCCAGCAGCACCGCGATACCGCACAGCGGCTGCAGCGGATAGCGCACCGCCAGCAGCAGGTTCTTCCTGACTTCCGCAATCAGCAGCCAGGCCACTGGAAGCATGCTCATGGCGCAGCTCCGCACCGCGCCCACAACGCCTGTGCCAGCGGATCGCGCAGCATTGTGGTCGCGCTGGCGCCGGACAGTGCGGCCGGGCCGGCGACATCCACCAGCACCCGGGCCGCCTCCACCCGGGTCCGGCTGCAAGGATGCGTCTCCAGGATTTCCTGCAACAGCGCCAGCGTCTGGCCGTCATGGAAATGGCGTGCAAACCCCAGCGCGTTGACGCGCTTGTGCGATGCCGACGCCACATAATCGCGCACGCGTCCCGCCTTGATATCGAAATAAAACTGGTCGGTCAGTCCCGCATCGGGCGGCGTCATCATCAGGTTCAGCGATGCCGATAATCGCGCCGGCGGCAACTGCATGTGAATGTCGCGGTATTGCTCGTACAGCAGCACGGTATTCGCATCGAGCGTATGGCGGCCGTGATAAACCAGGTCGACCGCCTTGCCCGGATAAATGGCTGTATCGCCGCGCTGGTAACTGTACATCTCCGTTGCATAACCGGGACCAAAATAATTCGCCGTAATGAACGAGAAATTGTGGTCGTGGTAATCGAAATACGACAGTACGTCGGCCAGAATGGCGCGGCGGCGCGGATCGGCCGGCAACAGCGGCCACAAATTGATGCGGATCGCGAATACGCCGCGACTGGCGATATGGCACGATTGCGAACTGTAGAAATGCGAGCTGCCCTGGCGCCAGTGCGCCAGGCTGTGCTTGATGCAGGTTTGCATTAACGCGGGGTCGCCGGCCAGTCCGTACAGCGGTTCGGCCAGCGCCAGCAGCCCAGCCGGTTCGCGCGGATCGACTTCCCGCTCGGCCAGGTCCAGCAGTTCTTCCACGCCGATCCGGTGCGCGGGCCGGCAGGTCAACAGCAGCTTTCTCATCGCGCACCTCCGCAGTGCTGCAGCGTGCGGGAGGCGGCGTCGCGGAGGAACTTGTGACGGTCGTGCGCGGCCATGTCCCGCACCACGTGCAGCGCCGCATTGCGACTGTGCTTGCCAAGCGCCGTGGCCGCCGCCCAGCGCACGTGGTGGTCGGGGTGCGCCGTCAGGTCCGACACGGCGGCCAGCGGATAGTCGGGCCGGCGCGGGTCCAGCAGCCCCAGCATCACGCACAGGACCGAGTGCTCTTCCGACGCCATGCTGGCGCCCAGCGGTGCCAGGGTCACCGGGTCGAACGACACGACCTGGGCGTTGACGGGCGCGCTGCCGAGCGCAATATAAATGGCGTCGCCCTGTTCCGGCAACAGCGGAAAGCGGCGGCGCGCCTGCACATGGATCAGCTCACCATTACCCACCGTCGCATCGCTCTCCCGACAGATTTGCAGCGACGCATCGAAAACATCGAAATCGGCACCGGGCGCCAGGCAATACCACTGCACGGTAATTGGCCGGGGCGCCACGACCAGTATCAGCGTATTGGCGGGATAATTCATCAGCGCCGCCCGCCATGGTTTTGTGCTGAATGACGGCACGTCCGGCCGGTCCTTGATCACGCGCAGCGTCATGACGGGCGAATAGCACATCAGCAGCATGTCGATATTCACTGCCGGATCGCCATTGTCCATCGCTCCCGCCAGTATTCGCGACAGGCAGGCATTGACCAGCTCCGGCAGGAGCGCGGGCTGGCTGAATAATTCACGAAAGCGTTGGGCCAGCAGCGGAATATGTTCGGGGCCGTGCCGTTCCAGCGCCGTATGTGCCTCCCGAACGAATCCGGCAATTGCCGGCGGTGCCCACTGCATTATCTGCGGATGTGCCATGGCGTGCTCCAGGTTATTCGCGATTTACTGCTGAGGGAGTTTAAAGGCACGCTCCGCCGGCCGCCTGATATCGCACAAGAGCGTTCCAGCTTTAATTCCCTCAATTTTTTTCGGGTATTTTTTATAGCGTCGCGGTAACTCGAGCGTACGCGCCGGCGCATGCAGCGCATGTCGGGCTTGTCCAATGCATGTAATCCCTCTCTTACAACGCAACGGGATGCGTGCTGCTACTCAGCCTCGCGGCGCCCCAGCATACTCGTTGCATGGATGACAACGCTGTGACGTTGCCTGACACTTCCACAAAGAAGAAATACCTGAGAGACCCCGATGCAAACGACCGCCTACGCCCAGCGCACCGCCCCCGCCCCGCAAGCAGCCGAGATCGGCACCGACGCGGCCAAGCCCGTCTACAACCGCCTCGCCATGATGGAAGACCCGGCCCTGGCCGCCGGTTACCTGGAGGCGCGCCTGGCCGAGGCAGCCGCGCTGCCGGCCGACCTGCCCGAATCGCTGGACGAGATGGCGGACTGGATCAGCCGCCACACGGATGCCGTCGGCGTCGCTTACCGCGACTACCTGGCGGCCCGCAAGGCCGGTGCGCCGCGCCGCTACTTCCAGACGAAGTCGCAGGCGCTGTACTTCCTGAAGGCCGTCGCGCCGACGAAACTGGTGGACGGCGCCTGGCTGTACGGCGTGCTGCAGCGCTGGGACGACGAGGACTTCCGCCCGCTGATCCGGATTTATCTGGAAGAGCTGGGCAACGGCGTACCGGACAAGAACCACGTCCTCATCTACCGCAAGCTGCTGGCCCAGCATGGCTGCGAACAGTGGCAGGACCTGCCCGACACGCATTTCCTGCAGGGCGCAATCCAGCTGGCGCTGGCGCAGAGCGCCGAGAGTTTCCTGCCGGAGCTGATCGGCTACAACCTCGGCTACGAACAGCTGCCGCTGCACCTCTTGATCACGTCGTACGAGCTGAACGAACTGGGCATCGATCCCTACTACTTCACGTTGCACGTCACCGTCGACAACGCCGCCACGGGCCATGCCCACACGGCGCTGGAAGGCCTGAAACAGATCATGCCGCGCGTGGGTGACGCCAGCGACTTCCTGCGCCGCGTGGCGGCCGGCTTCCGCCTGAACGACCTGGGCGTGGGCACCGTGGATGCGATCGCGTCGTTCGACCTGGAGGCCGAGACCGTCGCCATGCTGGCCGCGAAGAGCACTGTCGGCAAGAACATGCACTCGGATTACTGCCGCGTTGCCGGCCGTACCGTCAACGACTGGCTGGCGGACGCCACGCAGATCCCGCTGTTCCTGGAAAAGCTGGAAGGACAAGGCTGGATCCGCCGCGGCGAACCGGCCGAGAACAGCCGCTTCTGGAAACTGATCCAGGGCGAGCGGGCCGAGATGTTCGGCGTGTTCAGCCCTTACGAACAGCAACTGCTGCAGGACTGGATCGCCACACCGCGCGCCGGGGCCGGGCAGGCCGCGACGGAAGGCGTGACGGAAACGCCGCGCGTGCTGAGCCACCGCGCCATGCTGCGCAGCATGGAAACGCTGAACTCGGGCACGGCGCCCCGCAGCAGCGCACCGCGCGGCCTGATCCGTCACCGCTTCCCCGACGACGAGCACGCGTGGGAATCCATCGGCTGCGAACTGCGGCTGCTGGAAGCACGCCTGGCCGCCACGTCCAGCAAGGAAGAAGCGATGGACCTGCTGGTGGGCCTGATGTCGCCGGAGCGCCACCATACGTCGTCCGGCCTGATGGCGACACGGGTCTTCAGCCGGCTGTACGGCTGACCGGCGGCGGGTGCGCCCGCCCTGCCATATCGCATGTACCCGCCGCGCACTTTGCGGCCCCGCCGGCCAGAAGCCGGCTTTTTCAATCGAGGCCACCCATGATGAATGTCACCACCAGCACTGCCGATGCCGCCGTGCCGCACGCCACACCCGCCACACCTCAAGGTGGCGCGGTCGCGCGACCGGATGCATCCACGGCGGCGCTGCTGGAGCTGGGCCGCGCATTGTCGGCGGCCGGCTATCGTTTCACGACCGTGACACCCGCCACGCACAACCGCGTACGCGCCCGTACCGATCACGTCTGGGCCCGCAACCTGTGCGACGTGTTCGGCTGGAGCCGGCCGTTCCACAGCGATGCCGTGGCGCCGGAGATCCTGCACCTGATGCAGGCCGCCGGCGTCGCCCAGCCGCACCGCGACGGCTGGCGTTCCACCGTGCGCGTCTCGGAACTGGGCGGCCAGTTGTACTTCCACTCGGCCTACCCCACCGCCGATGCCGACGCCGTGTTCTTCGGGCCGGATACGTACCGCTTCGGCCGCGCCCTGCAGCGTGACCTGGCGGACATGCGCGCGGCCGGCCGCACGATCCGTCGGGCCGCCGACGTGGGCGCCGGCGGCGGTCCCGGCGCTGCCACCGTCGCGCTGGCGTATCCCGAAGCGCAGGTGTACGCGCTGGACATCAACGACAAGGCCATGCGGCTGTGCGGCGTCAACATGCAGCTGGCGGGCCTGACGAACGTCGACGTGCGCCGCAGCGACCTGCTGCGGGACATCGACGGGGAACTCGACCTGATCGTCTCGAACCCGCCCTACCTGCTCGATCCGTCCGAGCGTGCGTACCGCCATGGCGGCGGCGAACTGGGGGCCGGCCTGTCGCTGTCGCTTGTCGGGCAGGCCGTCAAGCGCCTTGCGCCCGGCGGCACGCTGCTGCTGTACACGGGCGTCGCCATGCGCCACAACAGCGATCCGTTCCTGGCAGCCATCACGCCGCTGCTGGACGGCCTGACGTGGACATACGAGGAAATCGATCCGGACGTCTTTGGCGAAGAGCTGGACACGCCCGCCTACCAGGACACCGACCGCATCGCCGCCGTGTGGCTGTCGGCCACCCGGCCGCGGCACTGATCATCCAATCATTCCATAAGCCAGAGACAAGAGACATCATGCAACAATCCGTATCGACAGAGCCGATGGTGCTCACCCACGGCGGCGCCGGCGGCAGCCGCGACCAGGACGACGGCTGCCAGCTCGCGGCCCGCAGCGCCCTCGACCGCCTGCAGGGCGGCGGCTCGGCGCTGGAGGCAGCCGTTGCCGCCGTCGTTGCGCTGGAAAACGACGGCCGTTACAACGCCGGCAGCGGCTCGGTGCTGTGCCTGGACGGCCACACCATCGAGATGGACGCCTCCGTCATGGATTCGACGGGCGCCCTGGGCGCCGTCGCCTGCATCCAGCGCGTGAAGAATCCCGTGCTGGTGGCGCAGGCCGTCACGCGCACACCGCACTGGCTGCTGGCCGGCGAAGGCGCCGAGCGCTTCGCCCGTGTCGTCGGCTTCGACAGCTGGCACGAAATCAGCGAACGCCAGCGCGCCAAGCATGAAAAGCTGATGCAGACGCTGGCCAGCACGGAACAGGCCACGCCGGGCGTGGCCAACCGCGCCTTTGCCGAACACTGGAACTACGATTCCAGCCGGGCGTTCCAGCCCTGCGATACCGTCGGCGCCGTCGTGCGCGACGCGCATGGCCGCTTTGCTGTGGCCTGCTCCACGGGCGGCTCGGCGCCGTCGCTGCTGGGCCGCGTGGGCGACACGCCCGTCATCGGCAGCGGCTTCTATGCCGGCGAGGACGGCGCCGTCGCCGTGACCGGCATCGGCGAGCATATCGTCAAGCGGCTGCTGGCCTACACGGTCTACGGCTGGATCGCCGGCGGCATGGGGGCGCAGGAAGCGGCCGAGAAGGGCGTGGCGCTGTTCCCGCAGGAGATCGACGTGGGCGTGATTGCCCTCGGCCGCCAGGATGCCGGCATCGCCAGCAACCGCGAGATGCCGCACGCGCAGGTGGCCGCATGACCGAACCGATCGACCGCCGCCAGCACGGCCACCTCGTCATCGTCGGCGGCCATGAGGACCGCGAGAACAACAAGGAAATCCTCAGCCGCTTCGTCGAACTGTCCGGCGGCAAGGATGCCTGCATTGCCGTCATCACGGCGGCCAGCAAGGTCCCGGACGAGATGTGGCGCCGTTACCAGGAGGTGTTCACGGAACTGGGCGCGCGCCAGCTGGTGCGCGTCGACCTGCCCGACCGCGCCACCGCCAACGACCCCGACCTGGCCGAACGTGTGCGCAATGCCACCGGCATCTTCATGACGGGCGGCGACCAGAAACGCCTGCTGGCCATGATCGGCGGCACCCTGATGGACGAGGCGATGCACAGCGCGCTGAAACAGCACGGCGCCTGCATCGGCGGCACCAGCGCCGGCGCTTCCGCCATGTGCGGCCACATGCTAGCCGACGGCAAGGCCGACCTGCTGCCCGAAAAAGGCTCCGTCAGCCTGGGGGCGGGCCTGGGCTTCGTCCAGCGCGTCGTCATCGACCAGCACTTCTCCGAGCGCCACCGGCTGGCGCGCCTGCTGACGATCGTCGCGCAGAACCCCTACCTGCTGGGCATCGGTATCGACGAGGACACGGCGCTGGTCGTCGAACGCGGTGTCGGCATCGAAGTGATCGGCGCCGGCAGCGTCACCGTCGTCGACGGCCGGGCGATGATCTCCAACGTTGCCGACATCCCGGCCGGCGGCACGCCCCAGCTGATCGACGTGCGCCTGCACCTGCTCCCAAGCGGCAGCAGCTTCGCCCTGCCGGAGGAAGTCGGCCACCCCAACAAACTGCGGCCGGACACCACCCGGCAGACGCCCGATGCATTGACCGATTTCGTGCGCAACGTCACCAAGAGGAACCCCGTATCATGAAAATCGTCGAACAGCGCCTGTTGCGCGGCCCGAACCTGTATGCCGCCAGGCCCTGCCTGCTGACGGTGCTTGACCTGGAAGACCTGTACCAGGTGTCGTCGCGCGATATCGACGGCTTCCCGGCGCGGCTGCTGACCGCGATCCCCAGCCTGATGTCGCACCGCTGCTCGCCCGGCCATTTCGGCGGGTTCGTCGAGCGGCTGCAGGACGGCACGTACATGGGCCACATCGTCGAACACGTGACGCTGGAGCTGCAGTGCCTCGTCGGCACCCCTGCCGGGTTCGGGCGCACCCGCCGCGTGCGCGGCGAGCCGGGGCGCTTCCGCGTCGTCTGCGCGTTCAAGGATGAACACGTGGTGACGGAGGCGTTCGACATCGCCGTCGAGCTGGTCGAAGCACTGGCCCGTGGCCGCGACTACGACCTGGCAGAACCGCTGGCATCGCTGCGCCGTACGGCCGAACGCCATGCGGTGGGCACCAGCACGGCCGCCGTGCTGAAGGCGGCGCGGCGCCGCCGCATCCCCTACTTCCGCGTCACGGAAACGGGCAACCTGTTCCAGCTGGGCTGGGGCAGCCGGCAGAAACGGCTGCAGGCGACGATGACGGGAGATGCCAGCAATATCGCCTGCCGCATCGCCAGCGACAAGTCGCTGACGAAAGCGCTGCTGAAGGAAGCGGGCGTGCCCGTCCCGGACGGCACGGTCGTGGCGACGGTCGAGGAAGCGCAGCGGGCGGCGCGCCGCCTGCGCGGGCCGGCGACGATCAAACCGCTGGACGCCAACCAGGGCAAGGGCGTGACGACGCGCTGCACGACGCCGGAGGAAGTGGCCGAAGCGTTCGAAGGGGCGCGCCGCCACAGCCGCAGCATCATCGTCGAGCGCTTCATCGAAGGCCAGGACTATCGCGTGCTGGTGGCCGGCGACAAGGTTGCCGCGGCATCGCTGCGCCGCCCGCCGACGGTGATCGGCGACGGCCACCGCACCGTGCGCGAGCTGGTGGACGTGGAAAACCAGAACCCGGCGCGCGGCAAGGGCCACGCCAACATCATGACGCAGATCGCGCTGGACGAGCACGCGGCCACGCAGCTGCGCAAGCAGGGCTACACGTTCGACAGCGTGCCGTCCATCGGCGTGCCCGTCACCCTGCGCAGCAACGCGAATCTCTCCACGGGCGGCACCGCGGAGGACGTGACGGACCTGCTGCCGGAAGAAACGCGCGACACCTGCGTGCGCGCGGCCCGCAAGATCGGCCTGGACGTGGCGGGCATCGACCTGGTCTGCCGCGACATCGCGCAACCGCTGGAAAACCAGATGGGCGCCATCATCGAAGTGAACGCCGCGCCAGGCATCCGCATGCACCAGTACCCGGCCAGCGGCACGCCGCGCGACGCCGGCGACGCCATTGTCGACGCGATGTATGGCGACCGTGACGGGCGCATCCCCGTCATCGCCATCACGGGCACGAACGGCAAGACGACGACTGCGCTGATGACGGGCCACTGCGTGCGCCTGGCGGGCTTCCGCACCGGCGTCACCACCACCGAGGGCATCTACCTGGACGGCAAGCGCATCGTCAAGGGCGACTGCAGCGGCTACTGGTCGGCGCGCACCGTGCTGACGTCGCCGGACGTCGATTTCGCCGTACTGGAAACGGCGCGTGGCGGCATCCTCAAGCGCGGCCTCGCGTTCGACCGCTGCGACGTGGCCGTCATGCTGAACATCAGCGCCGATCACCTGGGCCTGGAAGGCGTGAATACGGTGGAAGACCTGGCGCGCGTCAAGGGCGTCGTGGCCCGCTCGGCCGCCCGCAGCGTCGTGCTGAACGCGGAAGACCGTCACTGCGTGCGCATGGCAAGCCGGCTGCGCGAGAACGTCGAGGTGCTGTACTTCGCACTCGATCCGGACAACCCGGTGCTGCTGCGCCACCTGGACAACGGCGGCCGCGCCGCCTACCTGCAGGACGGCGTGCTGGTGCTGGCCGACGGCAACCGCCACTTCGCCCTGCTGCGCGCCGCCGACATGCCGTCCACGCTGGGCGGCCACGCGCGCTACAACATCGCCAACGGCCTGGCCGCGGCGGCCGCGCTGATGGCGTCCGGCTTCTCCAGCGACGAAATCGCCGCGGGCCTGTCCACGTTCGTCTCGGACGGCCGCAGCAACCCGCTGCGCACCAATGTGTTCGACGTGCACGGCGTGACCGTCGTCGTGGACTATGCCCACAATCCGGCGGCCTACGCGGCGCTGGGCCAGATGGCGCACGGCATCAGCGCCGGCCGCGTCATCGGCGTCGTCACGGCGCCCGGCGACCGGCGCGACCAGGACCTGCAGGCCGTGGGCCACACGTGTGCACTGGGCTTCGACGAGATCGTTGTCTACGAATCGCAGAACCGCGGCCGCGTCGAAGGCGCCGCCGCGCAGCTGATGCTGGACGGCGCCTTTGCCAGCGGCGCCCAGCGCGACCTGGTGCACGTGCGGCTGAACGGCCGCGAAGCGCTGCGCCACGGGCTGACGTTATGCTCGCCAGGCGATGTGCTGATCTTCGCCTGCGGCTCTTCGCTCAACGAGGTGGTGGAAGCGCTGCGCGAATCCGATCCCGTCAGCGCCCAGCGGATTGCCGAACAAGCGGCGTTGCAGGCGGCGTGAGCTCGCTGGGGACTGGCACCCCCAGGGTGCCTGTCCCCGACATGAAGGCTGATGCAACGGACCGGGGGATGCTCCACGTCGGGGACAGGCACCAGTCACGGGCCATTCGGCCCGAGACCGGAGCCAGTCCCCAGCGGCAGCCGTACCGTCACCGTCGTGCCCAGGCCCTCGCCCGGGCTGTCGATGGCGATGCTGCCGCCGTGCAGGTCGACCAGCCGCCGTACCAGCGTCAGGCCGATTCCCAGGCCGCCGCGGGCGCGCTGCAATGTCTGCTCTCCCTGCACGAACACATTGAACACCTGGGGGAGCAGCGCCGGCGCGATGCCTTCGCCTTCGTCGCTGACGATCAGCTGCACGTCACCGTCGCGCACGCCGACAGCAATGCGGACAGCGCCGCCACCGGGGCTGTACTTGATGGCGTTGTCCAGGATGTTGTCGACGATTTGTGCCAGCCGCGTGGCGTCGCCCAGCACGGGCGCCGGCGTCAGGGTCGGGACGAGCTGGCAGTTGCCCGTCGCGCCGGCGGTGCGCAGCGTCTCGACGCAGGCCGCCACGACGACGGCCAGGTCGACCGCGTCATGGCGCAGCGCCAGCTTGCCCATCAGTGCCCGGTTTACTTCCAGCAGGTCGTTGACGAGCACGCGCAGGTGCGCGCTCTGGCGCCGCAGCACGTCGCGGGCACGCTCCGCGCTGGCCGGCGCGGTGCCTTGAGCGGTGGCCGGAGCGGCATCGAGCACTGCGATGGCGCTGCTGATGGCCGACAGCGGATTACGCAGCTCGTGGCCCAGCATCGCCAGGAATTCGTCCTTGGCCGCGTTCTGCCGCTCCGCATGCGCCCGGGCGGTCCGTTCCAGCTCCAGCGCCGCGTTGCGCTCCGCTTCGGCCAGCGCGCGCGAGCGCATTTCCTGCTCCAGCCGCTCCCCTGCCTCGCGCAGCGCCACGTTCAGTTCCTCCATCTCCCGGATCGCCGACGTCCGCAGCGGCGCGGCGCGGCCTTCGCCCAGTGCCCGCGCGGCCACGGAGGCACGGCCGACGAAGCGCACCAGCCGGCGGCCCGACAGGACGGCCAGTGCCAGCGCCGCCACGATCGCCAGGCCCAGGCCCACCAGCGTCACGCGCACGCTCTGCCAGACGGTCGCTTCGACCTCCGCCACGGGCGCGCTGACGACGACCGTCCAGCCGGACAGCGGCGAGCGCACGAAATAGTCATAGGCGTCGAAGCCGTCCACCGTGACATGCCGGAAGGCGCCGCTGCTGCCTGCGCGGCGCGCCGCCTCGACAACGGGATTGGCGTTGCGGCCGGCGAATTCGTCGGCGCGGTGGCTGCGGGCGATGATCTTGCCGTCCGCGTCGATGACGCTGCTGCGCCAGCTGGCGGGGATCGCCCGCCCGGCGATGGCGCGGGCGAAGTACGATGGCGAGAACACTTGCGCCAGCACCCGTTGCGACCCGTCAGGCAGCGTGAACGGATGGTCGATCAGCACCACCGTGGTGTCGAGCGCCTGCACCAGCCGGATGCCGGAGATGCGGTCGGCGCCGTCGCGCAGGACGGCACGCAGCACGTCCATGTCCGGGCGCGCAACGCCCGCCTGGCCATACGGCAGTCGGGTGTTGAACAGCTGCCGGCCGGCCGCGTCGTACAGGATCATCCACGCACCCGGCCCCGCGTTGGCGGCCGCCGCTTCGGCATGGAAGCGGCGCAGGTCGCCCGCCGCCAGCGCATGCGACTTGCCGAGCACCTGCATGACCGAGCGGGCACGGTCGATATCGGCGTCGATGACAACGCTGCTGGTGCGCGCCGCTTCCTCGATGCCGCGCCGGGCCGTCTCGCGCTGGGCGGACAGCAGCATGTCGAACGCGAAGGCGGAAAACAGCGCGATGGGGGCGACGATGGAAAACGCCAGTAGCAGGTAATGAGTACGAAGTTTCAGAGGGACGACGGCAACGGGTAGCGCGAATCGCGCCGGTGGCGGATGGATGACAGAAGGCTATTGTACAGCAGCCCTGGCAACATCCATTGCCGTGCGCAACAGTGTGGGGGTTTCCCCCGTCCAGCGCTTGAACGAACGCCGGAAGTTGGCGCTGTCGTGGAACCCCAGGTATTGTGCGACCGCGTCGTTGCCGGCACGGCGGGTGTGGAACAGCCACAGGGCGACGTGGGTGCGCACCTGGTCCAGCTCCGCCTGGAAGTGCGTGCCGTGGCGCTGCAGCTGGCGTTTCAGCGTCGCCGGGCTGATGCCGAAATCCGCCGCCGTCCGTTCCAGCGTCGGCGCCACGCGGACGCGCTCCAGCAGGTAATCGTACAACGCCGCCAGCAGGCCGGCCGGCTGCGACAGCAGCGCTTGCGCCTGGCGCAGCGCCAGTGCGGAGGCCGGCGCGCTGCCGCGCGGCCACGGCAAGTCGAGCCACCGGGCGTCGATCAGCATCGCGTCGACGTGGCAGCCGAAGCGCAGGTCGCCGCCCAAGTGCACCTCGTGCTGTTCGACGTGACCCGGTGCGGCGCGGTTGAACGTGAAGCGCCACGGCAGCCGGGTGCCGCCCAGCCAGCGGCACAGGGCCACGACGGCCGTCATGTGCATTTCCACCAGCGCCGGGCGCAGGCTGTGGGCGCCGAAGCTGTCCGTCCAGACCAGAGCGGCGCCATCTTCCCACGTCTGCAGACGCGGTTGCAGCAACGGGGTGAGGCGCGCATGGCCGGCGCAGATCGTGTGCAAAGCGTCGCGCAGGCTGGGCGCCTGCAGCAGCGCGTGACTGAGGGCGCCGTCGTGCCCCGGCAGCAGTTGCTGGCCCAGCATGAAACTCGTGTCGGGGCTGTCCAGCACCCGCAGGGTATTGGCCAGCAGGCGCAGATACTGTTCCGCCGAGACGAGCGACGCGTCGGGCAATCCATCGCCGTTCGACGCGGCGAGGCCGGTACCGCGCAGCAGCGCGCCATCGTGGGCCTCGCGACTGCGCGCATAGTCCAGCACCTGCGCCGGCTGCAGCTGCGCCGGGATGCAGGCATCGGTGGCCAGGCGGCAGGCGATCACGCCGGCGCCATGTCGACGCGGCGCGCCAGTTGCGCCAGCACGGCGGCCACTGGATCGTCGCCCGCCAGCGCGTCACGGGTGTCCGCGCAGGCGTGTCGCAATGTCAGCATCACCTGCTGCGCACCCGCGTGGTGGCGCATGCGTGCCACCATCCGGCACAGGTGCAGCGCCACTGCGCCCGCGGCGGCGGCGTCCAGCCCCGGCATCAGGACGGCAAAGCGGTCGCCCGCGTAGCGGCACAGCAGGTCGTCGTTGCGCAGGTTCAGCAGCAGCATGTGGCTGACGGCCTGCAGCACGCGGTCGCCCTCGGCGCGGCCGTGGTCGCGGTTGATGCGGTGGAAACCGTCGACATCGAGCAGCACCAGCGCGCAGTGGCTGTCCGGGCGCTGTGCCTGTTCGCGGCGCAGCTGTTCGCGCAGGTACGTCGCATCGGCCAGCTGCGTCAGCCGGTCGAACGCGCGGTGCTCGCGGAACAGGCGCTCGCGCTTCTGCAGGTGCTCCGTCAGCCGCACCTGCTCCTGGCGCCAGTAGTACAGGCCCGCCGTCAGCACCGCCATCCCGGCCGGCACCAGCGCTTCCAGGCAGTTGTCCCAGACGGCCACCTTGTCGATGCGCCAGAACTCGTCCAGGCAGTCGGCCCAGGAGCCCAGCATGATCGCGGCCAGCCCGCCCGCCAGCAGCCGCGTGACGCGCCCGCCGGGTCGGCTGGTCAGCACGATCGCGAACCACACCAGGGCGATCAGCGCCGTGCCGCCTTCGCTGACGATGTCCATCGGGCGCCAGGTTGCGGGCGGCTTGGGGGTGCCGACGCTGGCGTACAGGACGAGGCATGTGGCCAGGGCGACGGCGGTGGCGAGGATCGCGTTACGGTAGACCATGGGGCTGTGGGCTGGGGCGGTCAAACGGGCAAGGGTAGCGACGTTACGTGACAGCTTGATGACATGCCGAGGGGTGCAAACGGCTCACGCGGGAACGCGATTCTCCCCGCAGCTGCACGATTTCGCGGCGCCTCGCTGGCGCGCGGCAGGGTCATTTCAGCTCATTGCACCCGCCTGCGGAACGAAATGCGGCGCCGGTCCGGCTTTCTGTCATCGATCCGTCATACGGCATCCCTAGAATCCGCCCCACTTCAACCACCAGCGAACACCATGCGACACATCGCCACCCACGTCCCGACCCTGCGCCTGACCGCCCTCGCCGCCGCCGTGCTGGCCGCGACCACCGCGCACGCCGCGCCGGCTGCCCCCGCCGAGAACCTGGAAGCCATGCCCGTCGCGGCAGCCGTCGTCATTTCCGGCCAGCGCGCCAGCCTGGCCCGCGCCATCGCGGCGCAAGAAAAGGCGGACAATATCGTCAGCGTCGTGAGCTCCGACGATATCGGCGGCCTGCCGGACAAGAATGCCGCCGAAGCGCTGGCCCGGCTGCCCGGCGTGGCCGTGCAGCGCGACCAGGGCGAAGGCCGCTACGTCACCGTGCGTGGCCTGGGACCGGACCTGAATGCCGTCACGATCAACGGTGCGCTGGTGCCGTCGCCCGAGGCGGGCCGGCGCGCCGTGGCGCTGGACGTGCTGCCGGCGGGCCTGATCCGCACGCTGGAGGTGTCGAAAACGCTGACGCCGGACCAGGATGCCAGCTCGCTGGGCGGCACCGTCGAAGTCAAGACGCTCTCCGCGTTCGACCTGCCCGGCACGCTGCTGTCCGTCAGCGCCGGCGCCAGTCATGACACGAACACCGACCAGACCAGCCCTTCGGCCAGCGTGCTGTGGGCACAGCGCTTCGCCGACGGCAAACTGGGCGTGGCCGGCGGGCTGTCCGGCGAGAAGCGCAAGTTCGGTTCGGATAACGTGGAAACGGGCGGCGCCTGGAGCGACGCGGGCCTGGCCGGCTTCGAACTGCGCGACTACCTGCCCAACCGCAAGCGCTATGCCGCCGCGCTGAACCTGGACTACCGCCCCGCCGCCGGCAGCAGCTTCGCACTGCGCGGTTTCGCCAGCCGCTTCTCGGACGACGAAGTGCGCGACCGCCTTACCGTCAGCAATCCCAAACGGGGCGCGCTGCAGGACGGCGTAACGGACACGGCGCGCCTGGAACGCCGCCTGCGCCAGCGTAAATACACCCAGGAGATCCGCTCGCTGGTCGCCAGTACCGACCAGCAGTGGGACGCCTGGGCCGTGCACGCCGAAGCGGCGGCCAGCCGCGCCGACGAGGACACGCCGGAAGCCATCAACGACGCGCGCTTCCGCGGCACCAGCAACTTCGCCGGTGTCGGCTACACGAACGGCGCCGTGCCGTCGCTGATCGCGCCCGCCTCCGCCTTCGATCCCGCCAGCTATGCGCTGAACGCCATCACGCTGCAGCAGCGCTATTCCGTCGACCGCGAACAACATGCGCGCCTGGACGTCACCCGCAAGTTCGACGTGGCCGACTGGCAGGCGGCGTTCAAGACGGGCGTCAAGAGCAGCCGCCGCGACAAGGACAACGACACCAACCAGTGGGCCTACAACAGCGCCAAGGCGTCCAGCGGTAATTACTGGGGCGCCGGGCCGACGGCCATGTCGGCATTCACGGGCGGCCACGCGCTGGACTATCAGCTGGGCCGCATCGGCACCGCGCTCGATCCGGCGTCGATCCGCGCCCGCGTGGCCGGCCTGCCCCGCGCCGGTGCCCGACTGGCAGCCGAATCGGCACTGGACGACTATTCGATGCGCGAGGATATCGACGCGCTGTACGGCCAGCTGTCGCTGGCGCGCGGGCCGTGGTCGATGCTGGCCGGCGTGCGCGCCGAGCGCACCCGCTTCAGCGCGGACGGTCGCCAGGTCGAGGACGACGCGATCACGCCCCGCCACGCCAGCCGCTCCTACACCAACTGGCTGCCCACGCTGCAGGGCCGCTACGAACTCGATGACAAGACCAGCGTACGCGCCGCCTGGAGCAACAGCGTCGTGCGCGCCAACTTCAGCCAGCTGGCGCCCGGCGTGAGCCTGGACAGCGCAACGGAAGCAACCATCGGCAACCCCGACCTGGCACCACTGCGCTCGCATAACCTGGACTT
>Ga0265798_10004271_pt1 | contig 19859 bp, 16 predicted proteins | sample P3T30metagenome_FD_192430 | JGI IMG/M metagenome (GOLD analysis project Ga0265798, IMG submission 192430) | Plant litter microbial communities from East Loma Ridge, Irvine, California - P3 T30 | ecosystem: Environmental > Terrestrial > Plant litter > Unclassified | place: USA: California... | reverse complement strand
TGACGATGCCGGCGATCTCGTGGCCGGGCACCATCGGGAAGATCGCCTTGCCCCACTCTTCGCGGGCCTGGTGGATGTCGCTGTGGCAGATGCCGGCGAACGCGATGTCGATCTGGACGTCGTTCGGGCCGACGTCGCGCAGTTCGACGGTGGAGTGCTCGAAGGGGGCGCCGGCGGAGGGCGTGAGCAGGACGGGGACGGTGGTGGGCATGGTGATACCTCCGTGTGGTGGGTGGTGCGCGCCTCGCGGGCGCGCCGGGGTCCGACGACGTTGTGGGATGCAACTCAGCCTAGGCGGGTGCGCCGACACCGGCACTCAGCCGAGCAGTTCGGCCCGCCAGACGAGCGCGGCGGCCCCGACCAGCGGGCTCTCGTCGCTCAACCCGGAGCGGACGACGCGGACGCGTCGGGCGTACTCGTTGACCGGTGCCTCCTGCACCGTGGCCCGGACCAGGTCGAGGTAGTCGTCGCTGACGCGCGAGAAGCCGCCGCCGATCGCGACCACGTCGAGGTCGAGCAGCGTCGTGACCGACGAGATCGCCTCGCCCACGGCGTTCGCCGAGCGGCGTACCGCGGCGACGGCGATCTCGTCGCCCCCGACGTAGTCGGCGGCGAGGTCTTCGCCGCGTTCGCCCGTCCAGCCCTGCTCGCGGGCCCAGGCGACGACGTTCGGGCCCGACGCGATCACCTCGAGGGTGGCGGCCCAGGCGTTCTCGCCCGCGGGGCGGTCGGCGATCTGGATCTGGCCGATGTGGCCGGCGTTGCCGGTGCCGCCCGACAGCAGGCGGCCGTTGACGATCAGGCCGCCGCCGACGCCGGTCGAGACGGTGATCGCGAGGGCGTTGTCGACGCCCTGCGTCGCCCCCACCCAGTGCTCGGCGAGGGCGAGGCTGACACCGTCGAGCCGCAGGGTCACGGGGGCGGCGTCGGGCAGGGTCGAGGCAGCGAGGGCCGCGACCTGCTCGCGCAGCGGGTAGCCGCGCCAGGCGTGCAGGTTGATCGGCGACACCGTGCCGTGCACGAGGTCGACCGGGCCGGCGCTGCCGATGCCCGCCCCGACGAGTGCGTCGCCGTCGGGCAGGGCGTCGAGGGCGTGTGCGACGACCGCGCGGACCGCCTCGGCGAGTTCGTCGGACGTCGACCCGGCGCCGGTGGGGCGTCGGTCGCGACTGCCGTCGAGCAGGGCTCCGTCGGAGGCGACCAGGGCCGCCTCGACCTTCGTTCCGCCCACGTCGACGGCCAGTGCGTAATCGGTCACGTCGGCCAGCGTAGCGGGGGCGTGCGACCGGGTGGCGCGCCGGAATAGGGTGGCTGCCGGCACGCTGACGAAAGGCACCCCATGCACACCACCGACGGTCGGGTCGCCGTGCTCGGCGACGCCCTCATCGACGAGATCCGCACCGACGACGGGTCGACCGACCACGTGGGCGGCGCCGGCCTGAACGTCGCCGTCGGGCTCAGCCGTCTCGGGGTGCCCACGACGCTGCTCGCCTCGATCGGCGACGACGCCGACGGCCGGTCGATCCGGGGCTTCCTCGACGAGCACGGCGTCGAGCTCGTAGCGACCACCAACCCGCTCGGCACGGGCCGCGCGGTCTCGCTGCGGGTCGACGGCGAGCCCAGCTACGTCTTCACCGACGCAGCGGTCGCCCGCGGCCTCGACTTCTCACCCGAGCAGCTCGCCGTGCTCGGCGGCGCACCCGTGGTCGCCGTCAGCTCGTACCCGTTCGACGACGCCGCGCTCACCGACCGGCTGCTGCGGGTCGTCGGCACCGACCCCGTGCGGCTGGTCGTCGACCCCAACCCGCGTCCCGGGTTCTTGCCGGGCGGGGCGGCACAGATCGCCGACTTCGCCGCCGGCTTCACGCGGGTCGCGGCGTCCACGCTGCTGGTCAAGGTCGGCGACGACGACGCCGAACTCGTCGCCGGCCACTCGCTCGACGACTGGCAGGAGGCGCTGCTCGCGGCGGGCACCGGGGGAGTGCTCGCGACGCGCGGCTCGGCCGGGGCGAGCCTGGTGCTGGCCGCGTCGGCGGGCACCTCCGAGAATGCGGTCTTCACACGCGAGATCTCGTCAGCCGACGGCGACGTCGTCGACACGATGGGCGCGGGCGACGCGACCTTCGCCTCGATCGTCGCCTCGCTGCTCGCCGAGCGGCGCGCGCCCGGCTCGGTCGACTGGTCGGCCGCCCTCGAGCGGGCCATGGACGTCGCGGCGGCGACGGTCCGGGCTCCGGGGGCGTTGCTGCGGCTGCCCCGCTGACGCCGACGGGGCCTGGCGACCGGCGCCTCCTGCCGTGAGCTGCGCCATGGTGCCGTCCGGATTCCGCCGACCCGCGCCTCCTGGTTGCGGTGGCCGGCCGACGGAGGCGCGGCTCAGCCGAGCGACTCGGCGACCGCCCGCGCCTTGCCCGACAGGTACCAGTGCGAGCGGGCCCCGGTCTCGACCGGCTGCATGCCGACGACGACCTTGCCACGTGAGTGCTGTTCGGCGAGGTCCTCGAAGGCCTGGGCGATGTAGTCGAAGGGGTAGAAGCCCGACACGAGCACGCGCAGCTTGTTCTCGGCGATCAGCTTGGCGAGGGCCGAGAGGATCATCGCGGGCTCGGTGTCGTCACGGTCGGCCGAGATGAAGCGGATCTCGCGCTCGAGGCGGTCCTCGCTCGAACTGAACCGGGCCGGCAGCACGCCGAGGTCGGCGCTGAGGGCGGGGTTGTCGCCGCCGAAGTTGTCGATGAACGCCGTCACGTGGCGGTCGGTGCCGGCCGCCTTGTCGATGCGCTCGCGAAGCCCCTCGCCGTAGTCCACGGGCACGACGCCGATCGAGCGCAGGTAGTCGTGGTTGCCCGGGCTGCAGGTGCCGATCACCTTGGCGCCGAGCTGCAGGGCGAGCTGGCACTCGATGTGGCCGACCCCGCCCGCGGCCGCGGTGATCACCACGACGTCGTCGGGGCCGAGGTGCAGGCTGCGGACCGTGTCGTACGCGGTGGCCCCGGCCAGGTAGAGGCCACCCGCGACCTCCCAGGGCACGTGCGGGGGTTTGGGCACGACGGCACCGGCCGGCACGGTGACGTAGGTCGCGTGGGCGCCGCCGCCGACCGCGTGCCCGATGACCTCGCCGCCGACCGAGAAGTTGCGCACCGCGGCGCCACGCTTCTTGACGATGCCGGCGAAGCACGAGCCCTCGCGTGCGGGGAACTCGAGCGGCAGCCGGTCGGTGAAGTCGCCCTGGCGGATGAAGTTCTCGATGTGGTTGAGCCCCGCGCAGATCACCTCGACGACGACCTCGTCGTCGGCCGGTGTCGGCAGGGGCTGCTCGACGAAGTGCAGCTGGCTCACGTCTCCGTAGCCGTCGAACTCGATGCGTTTGCCCGGTCGTGCCATCACGCGCCTCCAGTGCTGTCGTCCCGACGGCGCCTGTGCCGTCGTGAGGTGAGTGCAGTGTGCTCCCCGGGGGCCCGGATCGGCCGGTGGGCGCGCTTGGAGTTGCCTGAGGGTGCGCGGCAGGACCGCGCAGGAGGCGCGGGTCGGTTCAGGAGGCGCGCGGTAGCTCAGGAGGCGCGGGGCGGCTTCGTCGTCAGAGCTGGTCGGTCGGCACGCCGAACGTGTCGCACGCCGTCGCCCCCTGGCTGCGCCCGGTCTCGAACCAGCGCTGACGCTGCTCGGCCGATCCGTGCGTCCAGGTGTCGGGGTCGACCTGGCCGCCCCCGGCCGACTGGATGCGGTCGTCGCCCACCGCGGCCGCGGCGTCGAGGGCGTCGGCGACCTGCTGGTCGGTGACCGGCTCGAGGAACGTCGTGCCGGCCTCGTCGCGCACCGTCGTGGCCGCGCCGACCCAGGCCCCGGCATAGCAGTCGGCCTGCACCTCGAGCCGGATGGTGTCGGAGCCGGGCCCGGTGGCGCTGCGGTCGGCACGGTCGAACGCCCCGGTCAGCTGCTGGACGTGGTGACCCCACTCGTGCCCGACGACGTACATCTGCGCGAGGGGGCCGCCGCTGGCGCCGAACTGCGACCGCAGCTGCTCGAAGAAGTCGGTGTCGACGAAGAGGGCCTCGTCGGGCGGGCAGTAGAACGGGCCGGTGGCGCTCGTCGCGCCACCGCACCCCGTGTCGGTCGATTCGGTGAAGAGGAAGAAGCCGGGCGTCCGGTAGTCGGTCACGCCGAGGGCGGGAGCCTCGGCGGTCCAGTAGGCGTCGAGCGAGTCGGCCGCGCCGACCATGCGACAGTCGACGCTCTCGTTGGCCTGGGCGCCGGTGGTGCACTCGGACGAGAGGTCGCCCTCGCTGACCGGTTGAGCCCCGCCGCCCCCCGAACCGCCACCGAGCAGACCGGAGACGTCGACCCCGGTGGCCTGGCTGATGAGGAAGACGGCGATGAGGCCGACGATGCCGATGCCGCCCCCGGCGACACCGACCGTGCGGCCCCGACCGCGCCGTCGGACCTTGCTGCCGTCGAGTCGGGCGTCGTCGTTGAAGGACATGACGGCGACGCTAGCGCAGGGCGGGGGTCAGTGCTGTTCGGCGGCTGCGTTCGCTTCGCGTTCTTTGCGCAGCACCTCGCGACCGGCGTTGCGCTCTTTGACCCGCAGTTCTTCTTCGCGCACGTCGGCGTGGATGCCGCGCTCGGTGCGGAGCCACTCGGGCATCTCTTCGAGCAGCGCGTGGATCTGATCGGTCGTCATGACGTCGTCGACGCCGGCCCGGGCGAGGCCCGAGGTCGAGATGCCGAGCTTCTGTGCGACGACGGGGCGCGGATGCGGACCCGTGCGGCGCAGCTCGGACAGCCACTCGGGCGGGTTCGTGCTGAGTTCGGCGAACGCCTCGCGCGTGACGGGGGCGGCCTGGAACTCGGGGGGAGTGGCGGGCAGGTACACCCCGAGCTTCTTGGCGGCCGTGAAGGGCTTGAGGGTCTGCGGCTGCTTGCCGGCCGGCGCGTCGGAGGTCATCTGCCCAGGGTACCGGGCCGATACCCTCGACCCATGACGACCGAGCCGACCCGCGCCCCGTTCCGCATCGGCGTCGTGCCGGGTGTGACCCTGTCGAAGTGGTCGCGCCTCTGGGCCGAACGTCGCCCCGAGACGCCGCTCGCCTTCGTGCCGGTGGCCGACCCCGACGCCGTCGCGGCGCTCGCCGAGGCGCGAGGCGACGAGCGCGTCGACATGGTGCTGGCCCGGCTGCCGATCGACGCCGACGGGCTGTCGGTCATCCGCCTCTACGACGAACGCGCCGTGGTCGTGGTGCCCAAGGACCACGCGATCGCCGCCGTCGACGCCGAGGGCGAGGTCGAGGCTGCGTCGTTCGCCGACGAGCACCGCAACGACCTCGACCCGTCGCTCTCGGTCGCCGACGCCGTCGCGGTCGTCGCGACGGGTGCGGGCGTCGCGGTCCTGCCCCAGTCGCTGGCCCGGCTGCACGCCCGCAAAGAGGTGACCTACCGTGCGGTCGCCGACCTGCCGCCGACCACGATCGCCCTCGTCTGGCCCGAGGGCGAGCCGACCGACGAGGTCGACGACTTCATCGGCGTGGTGCGCGGCCGCACCGCGCGCAGCTCGCGGTCGAGGAGGCGCGACGAACCCGAGCAGGCGGCCTCGGCCCGCAAGGGGTCGGCTCCCGACCCGCGTGGCTCGAAGCCGGGCCGGACGCCCCCGAAGGGTCGCGGGCCCCAGCGCGGCACCGGCCGCAGCCGGCCCCGCCGCGGGCGCTGACACCGCGCCTCCTCGTGGCCGCCGGCTCGCTCTGGCAAGCTGAGCAGATGTCGAAGGAGACCCGCGTGGCGAAGAAGATCTGCTTGCTGACCGGCGCCGGACGCCCGGACTCGATCGCGAACGGCATCGCCCGCGCGCTCGCCGCCGACGGCTGGGACCTCGCGCTGACCACCTGGGACGGTTACGACGCTGCCATGCCGTGGGGTCTGAAGGCCGTCGACGTGGGCGCACTCGTCACCGAGCTCGAAGGGGCTGGTGCGCGCGTGGCCGTGTACCCGGCCGATCTGGCCGACCCGGAGACTCCCGCGCGCCTCCTCGGGGCGGTGAACGACGACCTGGGACCGGTGACGGCACTCGTGCTGTCGCACTCGCACAGCGTCGACTCGTCGATCCTCGACACGACGCTCGAGAGCTGGGACCAGCACTACGCGGTCAACGTGCGTGCGGCCTGGCTCGCGATCAAGGCCTTCGCCGAACAGCTGCCGCCGGTCGACCGGCTCGACGACGGCGCCCGCATCGTCGCCCTGACCAGCGACCACGTGGTGCACAACCTGCCCTACGGTTCGAGCAAGGGCGCCCTCGACCGACTCGTCGTCGCGGCCGCCCGTGAGCTCGGCCACCTCGGCGTCTCGTCGAACGCCCTCAACCCCGGGCCGATCGACACCGGCTGGATGGACGACGAGATCCGGGCCGCCGGCACGGCACAGCAGCCGACCGGACGCCTCGGCACGCCGACCGACATCGGGCGGGTGGTGCGCTTCCTGCTGTCGCCCGAGGGTCGGTGGATCTCGGGGCAGCTGATCAAGGCCGACGGCGGCTTCTCGGTCTGACCGCATCGCCCGACTTCGGAATCTGTACCCCCCGTCGCTGGGTGAGGGGTCGGCGAGGGTGGCGTACCGTCCACGCCACACCGCGACGCGCCGGGCGCCGTCGGTCGGATCGACGGGCCAAGGAGGCGCGATGACGTTCAGCAAGGGAGACCACGTCACCTGGAACACCCCTCAGGGCGAGACCCACGGCACGGTCGTGGAGAAGCGCGTGTCGGAGTTCCAGCTCGACGGTCAGAAGTTCAAGGCCTCGGAGGACGAGCCCTACTTCGTCGTCGAGAGTGACAAGAGCGGTGCCAAGGCGGCCCACAAGGGCTCGTCGCTCGGCGCGAAGAAGAAGTAGCAGCACACCCACCACCCCTGCTCCACCCACCCCGCTCCACCCACCCGAGGAGAACACCATGGCCGACCTGACCGACGTGCGCTGGAACGACGAAGCGCGCGACAAGATCCTGACCGACGCCGACAACGTCCTGCGTGACGCCGTGCGCGACGCCGCCGCCGCCCACTCGGGCGAGTCGTGGGAGGAGTCCTTCAAGGCGATCAACGACGCCGTCAAGGACCGTTTCATCGACTACGAGCCGGGCCCGGACGTGCGCAAGTACGCCGAGGCCATCGAGCGCGGCGAGTTCAGCTGACCCGCGCCTCCTGGTCGGCGTCGACCCGTCGCACCCGTGAGCTGAGTGCCACGGCCACCGCGACGGCGACCACGAGGCCGGCCAGGGCGGCGAGCGTCGCCGGGGTGCCGATCAGTTCGGTGATCGGCCCCACGACGACCTCGCCGACCGGCACGCCGGCCAGCGACGCCAGCGTCAGGCACGAGAAGACACGAGCCAGGTAGGCGCCCGGCACGAGCCGTTGAACCACGACGTCGAGCGGCACGGTGAAGATCTCGAGCCCGACGCTGGCGGCGAAGAGGCCGAGGGCGATCCAGAAGAACCAGTGCAGCGGGTCGAAGACGACCGGGTCGGTGCCGTAGGCGAACGACAGCAGCACGAGCGGCAGCGCCAGCGCACCGGCACCGAGGCAGGCCGCCCAGAGCCGCAACCTGCCGCGCAGGGCCCCGGCCCAGAACGCCCCGGCGATCAAGCCGAGCGTCTGGATCGCACCGGCCACCCCCCACAGCAACCGTCCGAACGAGCCGTCGGCCACCAGGGGGCCGAGCACCTGCACACCCACGGCGAACGCGAACTGGAACGTGAACGCCAGGGCGGCCGTCGCCGTCAGCCACCGCGTGCGCCAGACGAAGCCGAGCCCGCTGCCCAGGTCGCTCAGCACCGAGGTGCCTCCGGAGGCGCGGGCACCGTCGCGAGGCAGGCCCGCGAACACGACGGCCGCGGTCGCGAACACCAGCGATCCGACGGCCAGGGCGAGGCCCGACCCCACGACGCCCACGAGGGCGCCGCCGACGGCGGTGCCGATGACGAGGCCGACGTTCATGCCGACCCGGCTGAGGACCGTGGCGTCACGCAGCTGCTCGTCGGGCACGGTCTCGCGCAGCACGGCGCTCGTCGCGGGGCCGAAGAACGCCGCCGCCGCACCGTTGACGGCCCCGACCAGGGCGAGCGTCGGCAGGGTCTCGGTCTGCGTCAGCATCAACGCGGCCGCGACCGCGAGGGAGCCGGCCGAGGCCCACGACGACACGCAGGCCACCCGGCGCTTCGAGAACCGGTCGGCGAGGGCGCCCCCGACCAGCACGAGGGCGATGTTCGGCACCGAACGGGCGACCACGACCAGACCCAGGTCGACGGCGTCCGCCCCCAGGTCGATGGCCGCGAAGACGATCGCGAGAGGTGCGAGCCCGCTGCCCACCCACGAGAACAGGCGCCCGACCCAGAGGGCCCGGAAGGCAGGCGTTCTCAGCAGCGACCACGGCACCGCTCGACTCTATGCCGCGGCCACCCCGACCGCGGCGGCGGGCCGGGCGGCGTGCAGTCGTCATGCACCGGACGACGACCTAGGCTGACCCCGATGGACGCCACCGAGCCCGACACGACCCGCGCCGACGTCGCCGACGTCGCGCCGGTCGGCGTGGTGCGCGAACCCGGCCGATACCGCAAGGGCATCGCCAAGCGCGAGGCGATCCTCGACGCCGCGCTGCCCGTCTTCGGCACGGTGGGGTTCCACGGCGCGACCCTGCGCGAGATCGCCCGCCGGTGCGGCGTCTCGCACCAGTCGCTGATGCACTACTTCCCGACGAAGGACGAGCTGCTGATGGCGGTCCTGCGTCGACGTGACGAGCGTCTGCGTCGGCACTTCGACGACGACGGGGGCATGCGCCTCGACGAGCTCGTCGCGCTCGCCGAGTACAACGTCGACGTGCCCGTCGTCATCTCGTTGTTCATCACGGCGTCGGCCGAGGCGACCTCGCCCGACCACCCGGCCCACGAGTACTACGCCGACTACTACGAGCGGATCATCCGGTCGACGTCGGCCTACCTCGGCCTCGCCGAGGCGCGTGGGTGGCTGCGCGAGGGCTTCACCGCCGAGTCCGCGGCGCGGGTCGTGCTCGCCGTGCAGGACGGCCTGCAGCTGCAGTGGCTCTACGAGCGGGACGCCGTGCGCGTGCCCGAGCTGATGCGCCTCGTGATCGGCAGCGTGTTGACGGTGCCGACCGCCGAACTCGACGCCGCCGTGCGCGAGGCGGCCGGGGGCGCCGGCCGGCCCGCGCCTCCGTCGGGGGTCACTTCGCGCTGATCCGCTGGAACTTGCGGATGCACAGCGGCACGAAGACCACGAGCATCACCGAGATGCCGATCAGCACCGTGGCGTAGGGGTGCTGCATCGTCCAGATGTCGGGCACCGGGGTGTCGCCCAGGTTGCCGAACGAGGTGCGCGCGGCCTGCACGAGCGACGACACCGGGTTCCACTCGGCGAACACGCGCAACGCCGTGGGCAGGGTGTCGCTCGGCACGAAGGCGTTCGAGACGAACGTCAGCGGGAACAGGATCATGAACGACGCGTTGTTGATCGTCTCGGGCGTCTTGACGCTCATGCCGAGCAGGGCCATCACCCAGCTGAACGAGTAGCTGAAGAGCAGCAGCAGGGCGACGCCGCCGACGAACGAGGCCGGTGAGGCGTTCACCCTCCAGCCGACCGCCAGACCGGTCAGCATCATGATGACCATCGAGATCGTGTTGAGCACGAGGTCGCTGTTGGTGCGGCCGATCAGCACGGCCGACGGGCTCATCGGCAGGGTGCGGAACCGGTCGATGATGCCCTCTTTGAGGTCTTGCGCCATCGCGGCACCCGAGAAGGTCGAGCCGAAGACGACCGTCTGGGCGAAGATGCCCGCCATCAAGAACTGCGTGTAGTCGGTGCCCTCGACCGCGATGGCCCCGCCGTAGACCTGGCTGAAGAGCAGCACGAACATGATCGGCTGCAGCACGGCGAAGATCAGCATGTCGGGGGAGCGCTTGACCTTGATGAGGTTGCGCTTGGTGACGGTCCAGCCGTCCGAGGCCCAGGTGCCGATGCCCGTCTCGCTCGCCGGGTCGAGGGTCTGGGCGAGGGTGGTCGTCACGGTCATGCGCGGGCCTCTTTCGTCTTCTTGCCGCCGGCATCACCGCGGTCGTCGCCGCCGTCGCCGCTCGCGTCGTCGTCGGCCGCGCGATGGCCGGTGAGCTGCAGGAACACGTCGTCGAGCGTGGGGCGACGCATGCCGGCGTCGTGCAGTTCGATGCCCGCCGCGCCGAGGTCGGCGAGCGTGCGCTGGAGGGCGGTCGGCCCGTCGGTGACGGCGACCTCGAGCTGACGGCCGTCGGCTCCGACCGTCGGCTGGGCGTCGCCGTGTCGGCGCAGCACCTCGACGGCCTGGTCGGCACGGGCCTCGTCGACCAGTGCGACCACGAGTCGGTGGCCGCCGACCTGCGCCTTGAGCTCGTCGGCGGTGCCCTCGGCGATGACGGCACCGCCGTCGATCACCGAGATGTCGTCGGCCAGCCGGTCGGCCTCCTCGAGGTACTGGGTGGTCAGCAGCACGGTCGTGCCCCCGTCGACGAGGCCCGTGATGATGTCCCACAGGGCCAGGCGGCTGCGGGGGTCGAGCCCCGTGGTCGGTTCGTCGAGGAAGAGCACGCGCGGGTTCGTCACCAGGGCGCCGGCCAGGTCGATGCGGCGACGCATCCCGCCGGAGAAACCCTTCACCGGGCGGTCGCCCGCGGCGGAGAGGTCGAACAGCTCGATCAGCTCGCGCGCCCGGTCGCGGCTGACCCGCGAACCGAGGTGGTACAGGCGGCCGATCATGTCGAGGTTCTCGAAGCCCGTGAGGTTCTCGTCGACGGCGGCGTACTGCCCCGAGACGCCGATCGACCGACGCACGGCCTGCGCGTCGGCGACGACGTCGAGCCCGGCGATGGTGGCGGTGCCCGAGTCGGGCCGCTCGAGCGTGGTGAGCATCTTGACGCCGGTGGTCTTGCCGGCACCGTTCGGCCCGAGCAGCGCCTTGACGGTGCCCTCGGGCACGGTCAGGTCGAGCCCGGTGAGGGCGTGGACGGGGCCGGACTTCGACCGGTAGGTCTTGGTCAGCCCTCGAGCCTCGATCATCGCCATGCGTGTCGCCTCCGGTCTCGTCACCGGCTCGCCGTGCGGACGGGTCGGTCTTGGCATGCGCTGTGCTCCACCTGAACGCGCTCACGGTAGCGCGCGCGAGTTCGTCGCGCCAGTGACGGATCGTCGCCCGGCGACGAGGAGGCGCGGCGCACGTTACGGTCTCGTGTCAAACCTTGCCAGGTGGCAAGTTCCGCCTTACATTCATCCCATGACCACCATCGACGAGACGGCGGGACCGTCCACCGCAGCACCGTTCCCCGTCGGCGCGACCGAGTCGGCGTCGCCGCCGTCCGTCGGCGCCGACCTGCCCGCCGGGCTCGGCGACGACGCCGTCGCCCTGGCTCGTCGCTGGGCGCACGATGCCTCGAAGGCGCCGAGCACCGGCTCGGCCCACCTGCTCGCACAGGTGCTGAAGGACGAGTCGGGCCTCGCCTTCACGATCGGCTTCGTCGACCGCGTCGTCCGTCCCGAAGACCTCGGCGTGGCCGCGCGCAACCTGTCGACCCTGGCCGAGCAGACCCCGGCCTTCCTGCCGTGGCACATGCGCGGCGCCGTCCGCCTCGGTGGGCTGATGGCACCCGTGCTGCCCGGCGTCGTCGTGCCGATCGCCCGTCGCGTGCTGCGCGGCATGGTCGGCCACCTCATCGCCGACGCCCGGCCCGCCAAGCTCGGCGCGGCCATCACGACCATCAAGCGCGAGGGCACCCGCCTCAACCTCAACCTGCTCGGCGAGGCCGTGCTCGGCGACGCCGAGGCCGAGCACCGTCTCGCCGGCACCCGCGCCCTGCTCGCCCGCGACGACGTCGACTACGTCTCGATCAAGGTCTCGTCCATCGTGAGCCAGCTGTCGATGTGGGCCTTCGACGAGACCGTCGAGCGCGTCGTCGAGAAGCTCACGCCGCTCTACGAACTGGCCGCGCAGGCGCGCGAGCCGAAGTTCATCAACCTCGACATGGAGGAGTACCGCGACCTCGACCTGACGATCGCGGTCTTCACGCGCCTCCTCGACCAGCCGCAGCTGCGCGGACTCGAGGCCGGCATCGTGCTGCAGACCTACCTGCCCGACGCCCTCGGTGCCCTGCAGGGCCTGACCGAGTGGGCCACGGCCCGGGTCGACGCCGGCGGGGCCGCGATCAAGGTGCGCGTGGTCAAGGGGGCGAACCTCGCGATGGAGACCGTCGACGCGACCGTGCACGAGTGGCCGCTCGCCACCTACGGCACCAAGCGCGACAGCGACACGAACTACAAGCGCGTCCTCGCCTGGGCCCTCACCCCCGAGCGCGCCCGCGCCGTGAAGATCGGCGTCGCCGGCCACAACCTGTTCGACATCGCGTTCGCCCACCTGCTCGCCGAGTCGCGCGGGGTCGGCGACCGGGTCGAGTTCGAGATGCTGCTCGGCATGGCCGAGGGGCAGGCCGAGCTGGTCAAGGCCGACGTCGGCGGGCTGCTGCTCTACACGCCCGTCGTGCACCCGCGCGAGTTCGACGTCGCCATCAGCTACCTCATCCGTCGCCTCGAAGAGAACGCGTCGAGCGAGAACTTCATGTCGGCCGTCTTCGAGCTCGCCTCGAACGAGGCCATGTTCGAGCGCGAGAAGGGGCGGTTCCTCGCGTCGCTCGCCGCGGTCGACGGAGCCGTGCCCGCACCGCACCGCGTGCAGAGCCGCCTCGACGCGGCGCAGGCCCTCCAGCCGCGCGCCGCGGGCAGCGGCTTCGAGAACGAGCCCGACACCGACCCGGCGCTCGCCGCCAACCGCGCCTGGGGCCGCGAGATCGCCGCCCGGTCGGCCGACTCGCGCCTCGGCGTCGACCTGATCGAGTCGGCCCGGGTCACCGACGCCGCCACCCTCGACGCCCTGGTCGCCGACGCGGTCGCCGCCTCGACGGCCTGGGCCGCCCGAGGAGGCGCGGGTCGGGCCGCCGTCCTGCGCGAGGCCGCGGCCACGCTGTCGGCCCGTCGTGCCGACCTGATGGAGGTCGCGGCCAGCGAGACCGGCAAGACCGTGGCCGAGGGCGACGTCGAGGTGAGCGAGGCGATCGACTTCGCCAACTGGTACGCCCACCTCGCCGAAGAGCTCGACCACGTCGACGGCGCCACCTTCGTGCCCGAACGGCTCACCCTCGTCACCCCGCCGTGGAACTTCCCCATCGCGATCCCGGCCGGCTCGACCCTCGCGGCGCTCGCCGCGGGCTCGAGCGTCGTGATCAAGCCGGCCGGTCAGGCGAAGCGCTGCGGTGCCGTCCTGGTGCAGGCCCTCTGGGACGCCGGCGTGCCCCGCGAGGTGCTGAAGCTGGTCGACGTCGACGAGGGCGACCTCGGTCGCCACCTGGTGTCGCACCCGTCGGTCGACCGCGTGATCCTCACCGGCGCCTTCGAGACCGCCGCCCTGTTCACGAGCTGGCGGACCGACCTGCCGCTGCTGGCCGAGACCAGCGGCAAGAACGCCATCGTCGTGACGCCCAGCGCCGACCTCGACCTGGCCGCGGCCGACGTCATCAAGTCGGCCTTCGGGCACGCCGGTCAGAAGTGCTCGGCCGCGAGCCTCGTCATCCTGGTCGGGTCGGTCGCGACCTCCGAGCGCTTCCGCCGCCAGCTCGTCGACGCCGCGTCGACGATGCGCGTCGGCCTGCCGTCCGACCCCACGACGCAGATGGGCCCGATCGTCGAGCCCGCGCACGGCAAGCTCGAGCGCGCGTTGACCACGCTGGGCGCGGGCGAGACCTGGTTGGTCGAGCCGAAGCAGCTCGACGACACCGGTCGGCTCTGGTCGCCCGGCGTGCGCGCCGGCGTCGCCGAGGGCAGCGAGTTCCACCTGACCGAGTACTTCGGCCCCGTCCTCGGCATCATGACCGCGGCGACGCTCGACGAGGCGATCCGGCTGCAGAACGCCACCGACTACGGCCTGACCGCGGGCCTGCACACCCTCGACCCTGCCGAGCTGTCGGTCTGGCTCGACCGCGTCGAGGCGGGCAACCTCTACGTCAACCGCGGGATCACCGGTGCCGTCGTCCGCCGCCAGCCGTTCGGCGGCTGGAAGAAGTCGTCGGTCGGTGCGGGGGCCAAGGCCGGCGGCCCGAACTACCTCGTGCACCTCGGCTCGTGGCAGCCGACCGCGCTGACAACCGCCCAGGAGGCGCGTCCCGGTCGCGCCGTCCTGGCCGCCGTCGAGGCCGCGTCGCCGCTGCTCGGGGCGTCGGGTGCGTCGGCCCACGACGACCTGCGGGCCGCCGCCGCCAGCGACGAGCACTTCTGGGCGTCAGAGTTCGGCGTCGCCCGCGACGTGAGCGCCCTCGGCCTCGAGCGCGACCTGCTGCGCTACCGACCCCTGCCGGTCACGGTGCGTGCCGCCGACGGAGCCGCCGCGACCGACGTGGTGCGCGTGCTGCTCGCCGGTCTGCGCTCCGGTGCCCCGCTGCGGGTGTCGACCTCGATCGAGCTGCCCGGCGGGCTCGTGCGGGCGCTGGGCCTCGCGGCCTCCGACGTCGTGCACGAGGACGACGCCGCCTGGCACGCCCGGGTGCGTGCCGGCCGCCTGACGACCGAGCGCGTACGGCTGGTGACGGACGCGGGTGACGTGACCGGCGCCTCCTCGGCCCTGTCTGACGCCCTGGGCGGCGACCCGGCGGTCGCGGTGTTCGCAGCACCCGTGACGCCGACCGGGCGGCTCGAGCTGCTGCCCTTCGTGCGCGAGCAGGCCGTCGCGATCACGGCCCACCGGTTCGGCAACCCCGACCCGTGGAGCGCCTCGGTCATCTGACCGCGCGTCTCGCGCCGCGCAGGGTCTGCCGAGATGTCACGACGTGCCGCTCACGTCTGAACGTGAGCGCCACGTCGTGACATCTCGATCGCCGGGCCGGGCCGGGCCGGGCCGACCGGGTCAGCCGGCGACGATCTCGACCTTGGTCCAGCCGGGCTCGCGGCGGTCGAAGGCCTCGTACGCCTCGATGGCCGACCCGATGCCCTCGTGCTCGGTGATGAACGCCGTCGGGTCGAACTGGCCCGAGGCCACGAGGTCGATCAGGGGCGGCGTCACCGAGTGGTGGTCGCAGTTGCCCATGCGGATGGTCAGGTTCTTCAGCATCGCCTCGCCGAACGGGAACGACGTCACGGTCGGCGAGTAGACGCCGATGACGCCGATCCGGCCGTACTTCGCCACGACCTCGACGGCCCAGCGCAGGGCCTGGGTCGGCGCGTTGCCGGGCACCCACTGGTCGCCCTGCGGGTTCGCGTCGGGGGCGACCTGCTCGACCTCGGCGGCGAACTCGGCGGCCGTGTCGGCGTCGGGGGCGGCCGGGCCGGAAGCGGCGTGCTGCGCGTCGACTCCGACCGCGTCGATCACGGCGTCGACCCCGGCGTCTCCGGTGAGGCGCTTGATCGTCTCGACGGGGTCCTCCCGGTCGAAGTTCACGATCTCGGCGTTCTGCGCGAGGGCCTGGGCGAGGCGGGTCTCGTCGCGGTCGACCACGATGACGCGGCTCGCGCCCTGCTTGAAGGCCGAGGCGATGGCGAACTGGCCGACGACGCCCGCGCCGAACACGGCGACCACGTCACCTCGGCTGACGCCGGCGAGCTCGGCGCCGAACCAGCCGGTCGGGAAGATGTCGCTCAGCAGGATCGCCTGCTCGTCGGTGACCGTGTCGGGCAGTCGGTGCATCGTGTTCTGCGCGAACGGCACCCGGACCTGCTCGGCCTGGAGGCCGTTCACCGGGCCGGTCGACGCCGGGCCGCCGAAGAAGCAGGTGCCCGCGTCGGGGCCGTTAAGGTTGGCGACGTCGCACTGGGCCGTCTGGCCCTGTCGGCAGTACCGGCAGCTGCCGCACGAGACCGTCGAGTTGATGACGACGCGGTCGCCGGCGCTGAAGCCACGCACGTCGTCGCCGACCGCGGTCACGACGCCGACGGCTTCGTGGCCGAGGATCGTGCCCTCGGCCATCGGTGCCATGGTGCCGCGCACGAAGTGCAGGTCGGTGCCACAGATCGCGCTCCGGGTGATGCGGACGACCGCGTCGGTGGGGTCGACGATCGTGGGGTCGGCGACCTCGTCGAGTCGGATGTCACCGATGCCGTGCCAGACGACTGCTTTCATGGGGTGGTCCTTCCGTCGAGTCCGGGGTGCCGGTCGAGCGGCACGCGTGCGACGGTAGGCCGCAAGGGCCCGGGGTGACGTGTGCCCTCGCACAGAGAACGGGGGACGCGGGCCGAGCAGGCGTCAGACGGGGGGCTGGCCCGCCGCGTACCAGGCGGCGAGGCGGCGCAGGCCCTCGTCGACGCTCACCGCGGGCGTCCAGCGCAGGTCGCGCCGGGTGCGACGCTGATCGAACCAGTGCGCCGTCGAGAGCTGCTCGGCGAGGAACCTCGTCATCGGAGGCTCGTCGGCCCCCGGACGCACGGCCCAGACCCGCTCGACGAGCGACCCGGCGGCGCGGGCCACGGCCGCGGGCACGCGCAGGTGCGGCGCCGGCACCCCGGCGGCCCCGCAGATGCCGGCCATGAGGTCGGCGACCGTGCGCGGCTCGCCGTTCGTGATCACGTACGCACCGCCGCTGACGGCGTCGACCCGCTCGAGGGCGGCGGCGATGCCCGAGGCGGCGTTGTCGACGTAGGTCGAGTCGATCAGGGCCGCACCGTGGTCGAGCAGGGGCAGCCGCCCCGCACGTGCCCGGTCGACGATGCGTTCGACCAGTTGGGTGTCGCCCGGGCCCCAGACGAGGTGCGGGCGCACGGCGACGACGCGCAGGTCGGCGTCGGCGGCGCCCAAGGCGAGGCGTTCAGCCGCGGCCTTGGTGCGGGCGTAGTCGCCGCGGGCGTGACCGGGCGAGGCGGGCAGGGCGTCGTCGCCGACGATCGACGAGCCCCCGTGGGCCACCGAGGGCGACGAGACGAACACCAACCGGGGCACCGAGGAGGCGCGCATCGCCTCGACGAGGGACCTCGTGCCCTGCACGTTGACGGCGTCGAACTCGGCCGGAGCCCCGGTCAGCGAGACCTTGGCGGCGAGGTGCACGACGGCGTCCTGGTCGCGGACGGCGGCGGCGACGGCGCGCGGGTTCGTCATCGACCCCAGGACGTCACGGCCACCCGGAACACCCGAGGGCCGTCGCTGGAAGGTCGTGACCTCGTGCCCGGCCTCGGCGACCTGCCGGGCCACGGCACCACCGAGCAGCCCGCTCGCACCGGTCACCAGCACCTTCACGGGCGGCGCATCCGTCCGCCCGACAGCACCGACGTCGCCCAGGCGGCGAGGCCGGTGCGGTCGATCTTGCTGTTGTGTCGCACGTCGGTCGGCAGGGTCGGCACCACCAGCACGGCGGCGACCGGGTGGCCGGCTGCCGAGGCGACGGCGGCACGGGCCGAGGCCGCCAGGGCCGCCGAGGCCAGGCCCGGGCGACGAACCGGGGGAGTGGTCTCGGCGACGACCACCACCTGTTGCGTGCCGGCCGGGCCGACGCCGACGACCGCGACGCGACCGAAGCCGGCCCGCGCCTCCACGGCCTGCTCGGAGGCGACCGGGGTCAGCACGCCCGTCGCGGTCGTGATCACGTGCGGCAGCCGGCCCTCGACCCAGAGTCGACCGTGCGCGTCGAGGTGCCCGACGTCGCCCGTGCGGTGCCAGCGGGTCTCGGCGGTCGAGCCGAGTCGGCTGGCCCGGTGGGTGAGCCAGAGCCGGTCGTAGTGGTCCTCGACGTGCGGTGCCGAGACGACGATCTCGCCGGTCACGCCGGCGTCGTCGGTGAAGGTCGAGGAGGCGCGGCCCGCGTCGTCGAGGACGGCGATGCGCACCGTCGTGGTCGCGCCGGGCAGCCCGACGCAGACCCCGCCGGCGTCGGTCGCGCCCGCGGCGACGGCGGCCCCGCGGTCGGCCGCCGCGGAGCGCACGCCCTCGAGCGTGACGTCGGTCAGCAGCAGGCCCTCGGTCATGCCGTAGGGGGTGTGCGGCGTCGCGTTCGGCATCAGCTCGCCCGCGGCCGTCAGCAGCTGCTCGGACACGGGCGCTCCGGCGGACAGGAACGTCTCGACGCCCGCGAGTGCCCGGCGGTCGGCGTCGTCGAGCTCGCCCGAGGTCGTGACCACGTTGGTCAGGGCGGCGGGCGAGAGGAACACGACCGTCGCGTCCACGGCGGCCGTGGCGGCGGCGACCGCACGCGCCGTCAGCGTGCGGGGCTTGGTGACGTCCATGTCGGGCGTCACGCTCGTGGCACCGAGCGCGGGGCCGAGCAGGGCGAACGGGGCGAAGCCGGCGACGAGGCCGGTGCCCGGGCCGACGCCGTACCGGGCCGAGAGTGCGTCGCGCACCGCGGTGAGTTGCCCGTGGCGGTAGACGACGCCCTTCGCGGGGCCGGTCGACCCCGAGGTGAACAGGATCGCCGCCTCGGCGTCGGCGCCCGGTGCCTCGGGCAGCTCGGCGAGGGCCTCGTGGGCACGGCGGCCCAGCGCGGCGATCTCGGGCAGCGACGCCTCGACGCCGAGCGCCCGGGCGGTGACCGGCGACAGCGTCGTGGTCGAGATCTTGCGGCCCGGCCACCCCAGCGCGGTCGCGGCCGTCAGGCCCGGCAGCTGGCCGATCACGTGGTCGGGCCAGGCACCGCGGACGGCGCGGGTCAGGCCGCGCAGACCGAGCCCGGCGTCGGCGACGACCACGACGGCCCCGACGCGGACGCACGCGTAGAGCACGGCCGTGAGGTCGGCACCGGGTTGCACGAGCAGCGAGACACGGTCACCGGGGAGCACACCGTGCTTGCGCAGACCCAGGGCGATCTCGCGCACCCGACGCGACAGCAGGCTCCAGCTGACCGAACGCGGGCCGTCGGCACCGGCCGGTGCCATCTCGACGAGCGCGGTGGCCGGGCTGTCGGCCAGGGAGTCGAGGTACGACCAGAGCGGGCGGCTCTGAGTCGAGGCGACCCGCGCCTCCTCGGGGTCGACCGTCGCCGACGGCGACGAAGCCGCCGACGTCGCGGGAGCCGCCGACGTCGCGGCCGAAACGGCCGACGCCGTCGCACCGTCGGGCAGACGGTCGCCGAGCCAGGTGAGCACGGCCCCGGCGTAGTCGACGTCCTCGGCGACGAGGTGCCCCGCGCCCTCGAAGCGGTGCACGTCGGCGTGCGGCAGGCGGTCGATCAGGTCGTCGAGGTAGCGGTCGGAGAAGATCGGGTCGCGCGGGCCCCAGAGCATCAGGGCCGGCACGGTGAGCTCGCGCAGGCCCGAGGCGATGCGGTCGAGTTCGGGGCTGCTGACGTGCTCGGCGTCGACGGGGATGTCGGCGACGAAACCCCCGATGCCGCCGCGGCGGTCGGCCTGGCGGTAAGGGGCCCGGAAGCCGTCCTTCACCTCGGCCGAGAGCGGCGGGTGGGCCAGGCCGAGGGTCACGTCGAGGAACCCGGTCGTGCCGACGGTCGCCCGGCCGAGCACGCCGCGGGCGAGGGTCAGGCGCAGGGGTGCCGGGATGCGCTCGCCCTCGGGCTGGTGGATCGCGGTGTTGAGCAGCATCAGCCCGGCGAGCAGGTCGGGGTGGTCGACCGCCCAGCCCATCGACACGACGCCACCCCAGTCGTGGCCGAGGGTGACGACCGGGCCGGCCAGGTCGAGCGCGTCGGTCAGGTCGCCCAGGTCGGCGACGCGGCGGGCGAGGGTCTGCGGCGAGCCCGTGCGTTCGGAGAAGCCCATGTCGAGCTGGTCGACCGCGACGACGCGCCAGGCGGGCCCCCCGGCGGCGGCCGTCTCGACCGTGCGGGCCACCAGGCGGCGCCAGAGGTACGACCAGGTCGGGTTGCCGTGCA
>Ga0265798_10004269_pt1 | contig 19862 bp, 26 predicted proteins | sample P3T30metagenome_FD_192430 | JGI IMG/M metagenome (GOLD analysis project Ga0265798, IMG submission 192430) | Plant litter microbial communities from East Loma Ridge, Irvine, California - P3 T30 | ecosystem: Environmental > Terrestrial > Plant litter > Unclassified | place: USA: California... | reverse complement strand
GTCGTTCCCACACCTCACGCTACAAATCCCTTCCTATGCCACTTTTCCCATTTAGCTCTTGGGGCACCGGCAGGTCATAGTATAGCACATGACGCATTCCGCTTAGCTCTACTGTCTTTGGCATCAGTCGACTTCGGGATCAAGATGGACCAGTCCGGAACCACAATGGGGGAGAACGCAATGTACGCGACTAGTGATGAACAACGAGTGGAATCCTTCAAGCGACTCAGAGCATGCTCGGTAGCTGGTATATTCAAGGAGAATCCCAATGATGTGGATTTGGGAATCGCTACCGTGGTCGCACTCAACATACGTGATGTACGTGCCTGGTCTGTGGACAGGCAGGAGGGCTGACGTGCAGCGATTAGCCGGATGTCAGGACTGGGAACTCCCACTCAGGATCGGGCAGACTATAATAGAAGAAGCCGGCGGCGCAGCGGCATTGATCAATGCTCGCCCCACAGCCGACCGGCGGTTTCTGGTGGAACAAATGGCAATTTTGGAACTCATAGGTGAGATCGTCAGCAGTACGCGAGGCCGGCAGGCTCATCCTTTAGGTCACCTGACAATCTGGGTAGCTCCCAGGATATTTGCGTGGGACAATGAATGGTTCGGGTATCATGAGACTGGTCAGTCTGACAATGATAGCTGAAGTACAGCTGACAGTCCAGAGGCAGGAATGGACCATATTCAATCTGTGTACGGCTGGACACGAGAGGCCGCCATATATTCTGCAAGGGTATAGTCATTTCTTTTTGCCAAGAGCTGGCTGATTTAGGCAGACAATGATCCTTTGTGGTGAAGCTCGGGATGTCGATGCTATGCGGGAAGCTCAACCTAAACCAATCTATAGACAACTCAAGGCTCTTATCGAATCTCGCATGATGTCTCTAGTGAAACGAGTCAAGGACTTTATACCTCAAGGAGTCCTCGTTAGGCAAAATGTCATGGTAAGTCTGCTCATCTCTATGCCATATCGATGGCTGACCTCTCAGCTTGGTTCATTACCTCAAGAAGTGACGGTCGGAGTTCTTGGAATAGCAGGCTGTATGGATCTGTGCCTACGTACAGTGATCCTCATGGACGACATCAAAGCACCAATCGTTCAGGCTGAAGTGACTGCTATTCTCGACATCTCCGAACAATCCATGTCAAGAGGACACTATGCGGGGTATGTATCCCACTTCAGCTAATTGACCCATAGCTGATTTCCAGACTTCTCCTGCCTCTATCGTGGGCAGACGGTGTCGCGCATGGACCTGTGGCAAAGACTCGAGCGAAATCACTACTGAAGTTGCTCAAGGGTCATTATCATCTCAACCGAGCTCTTCTCGAGCTCATAATCAATCTAGATTGGGCTTCACTCAATAATCTCGCATTGCACGATTGGGAGGCGTTTTTGCGGAAACGTGGGTTCTATGTCCCTTGCTTCTGAGCCGGGTTTTGCATAGTTGTAAAGTATACAGAATGTCGACATGCGAAATTTACAGAAATATCATCTTGTTGTGTGCGCGACCATCAGAGCCTGGAACCAGCCAAGAACTCTTATGAGCCCCTTAGTCGATCACAAAGTCTCGACTCTCTCCCTCGAGCTTTTTCAAGTCTCCCTCCGCCAGTGGATGGATTGAGATTGCCCCTTCTTCTCTCCAAATACCCCACCAGGTCGTATCGTTGTCATCCCCGTTTACTGCTAGAGCTCGAAGAGTTGGCAGCATTACGGCAAGTCTGCGTGCTATATCGACTTGAGTACCCCTCGGAAAGCAGTATGACCCGACCTGTAGCAAACGGAGTAAGGGTAGTTCTTGCAGTGGTGAGAGGATATCGAGCTTGCTCGTTAGCTTAGATCTCGCGGAGACAGGTCGACTCACAAAGATCTCACGATCAACGACATGCCTCTCCGTGCTCTTTGCTAGTGGTCGATCAAGGAAGAGCTCGCCGACATGCCCTCCTGACTCTTTCACTAGCGATTCCAAGACACCCTTCGCATTCTGACCCCATTCCTTGATGGGTCCACACAATGTCAAAGCGCAGGGCCTCAACGCTTCCCCAGTAGGGGCCTTTCGTCTCCTCAATTCCGCTAGGAGATTTGTAATGTCCAAAGACCTGATCTTGTCCATATCGGCATCTAGGACCAAGTACTCGAGTCGATGAGCATGTCGAATCAGGTGGAAGGTTGATACAAATGTTGAGGCTGTCGAGAAATCTTCATATCCGGTTGGGGGTCTGGAACGTTGTCTCCATCCAAATGATCTGATTCGCGACGCAAGGGGAAGCGGCGAGGAGGTTTGAACAAGGGGATAAGGTGACGACCGACCTGATAGAGTGACTTCCGGTTGTGTAGATGGTAGAAATGACGGTGGGGTCAGATGTAGACTGGGATGAGGTATGAGGGTAGCGAAAGCAAGTACCAATGTCGAATCATCACTCTGATCCGCAAAGAATGAGAGATGCTCTAGATTTGGCAAGGCTTGTAGTAACGAAATCAAGAGTGCTGATTCTCGCCAGCAAGACCGAGGTGTAAGATCAGGATCATCCGGTTGATCAAACATATTTAAGTCTATGATTATTGACCTACGATTAGTATCTGACCACGGGCGAGCAGGGACTCACTTGACATATGATGCCCAGTCATCTTTGCGCTGTACGACTTTAGGTATAGATTCCACAGATGTCACTCGTATACATCTAAAGAGGACGACCTTGACTTCTTTGCGGACCCGTCGACATGTCCATCCAAACTCAATCAGAGAGTCCAATGCAGCCTGCCGGGTCGGCGACATATCGACCGTCGAGAAGATCCCCCATGCTTCCCGTCAGCAAAGTCGGACAGCGACAAAGGAGCTTACTCAAGCGGTCCTGCTGCGTGAGGACAAGGGGGTCGTAGAGTTGTTCCGCAATCAAGCGTAATACCTCACTCGGTAGATCCAATAAGCCCCTTTTCCTGAGCCCATTCATTTTGAGGGCAGGCAGTACAGTGGTAGCGATGGTGACAGTTGCATTCTGTGACTGTCTGTCTGCTTAGACAGATGTCCCCATAAAGTGTGTATTTAGTTGGAGGATTAAACTGAATTGGTTGGCTCGAGATAAGGTTTTGTTCCTGATTTTCACATGGTTCTTCCTGCGGAATGCGTATATAAGCGAACATAGAGGTGTACACGTAGGTTGGCGAAGGCGTGTCAAATCCATATAGCATGCAAAGAGAACTACTTATATACTACTGCTACTAATCCACACCTATCCCTTGAAGATATAACCGTCCTCGTGAGCGGGCTGGTACTTGTCGTGTAGCATCTCGGCGAGTCGCTGGTACTCGACATCTTCCTCGGTGTGCTCGAAACGAACCAGCTTCCAGTCGGATCCAGCAGCCTGCTCATCCTTTCTTCGTTGTCGTTGCTCGTTCTGATCGTCAGCTTTAGCTTGAAGCAGAAAGATGAATGGCTTACCTCTAATCGAGACTTGTCTTTACCGGCAGCATCATAGTTTCCTGTTCTGATACCATTTGCGACAGCCTCCCAGAGTTTCCTACTCTCCCATTCGCCCTGCTCAGACAAAGGAGCTACAGTCACCTCCTCCTTGGGGGCTGAAGTGTCGAGGAAGACGGGTCCTTTTGATGATCCAACGTGCGAGACACCAGTCCATTGACCCTCGAAAGACTGGACAGAGTGGCCGTTCTTCGACAAAGCAGCTTTGAAAGAGTGAGGCTTTCCGCTGAAATATCCTTTGCCCTTGTAGTCGATCTGGAATGAGCAGTGTTTGGACAAAATATCATGACACATACCAAGGCAGAGAAACCGGTGCTAGCTTGAATAGCGTTACTGTCGATAACCTCAATGTAAGGGGATCCCCAGATGATACCGTCGATCCGTAACTTAGCTATCTCGTCAGCCTTCCGTACGAAGTGAGTGTTGACGGTACGTACGGAGAGTGATCAAGTACTTCTCCTCGGCGCCGCCAGCCTTTGGCTTGACTGTCAAGATAGCATGACCGGATTGCTTAACTGGATGTTTAGCAGGAATTCCGACCAGAGGCTGAGCAACATACCGCTCATGGAGGTTCCACTGAAAGTGGTCTTCTGACCAGAGTGGCCCTGTAGCGAGACGCCGGCCTTCTTGTTCTCGATGTGGTATGCGGTCTGGCGATCGTCAGCTAGCTTACAGATCGGCTTCACGTCCACGTACGACAGGGGGATGATGGGAGACCTGCTCGACTACGAGGACGGTCTCTCCTCGACCATTTTGGTCGGGCCAAGTTCCGTAGAATAGTTCTCCGAGGATGGGGTTGAGGGGCTGTTAATCAGCACAGCTCGGATATCAAGCCAGAAATGGTCGTCCTACCTTCTTCTCAGAACCCATCTTCTCGTTTCGGGTCTAACTGTCAGTACCCACTCAGTGGCAACTTGGGCAAAACACGTACAGTGTACTGTCCCTTGAGGGTAGCAATGAACCACTTGACAACCCGTTCCATCCTCTCCTGCTCACTCGATCCCTCGGAGATGGCGGCGAATAGGTCTGGGTGTTCACACCAGTATGCCGGGAACTCGGTAAGTGAAGTAGGCGATAGAATAACTGTTTCACGTCAGCCATCGATCTCTCCGCCGGGCGAGCTTCAAGCTTACAAGGTGGAGCAGTCATGCTAGACAGATCACCAGTCATGTGGACTAGGGACTTGACAAAAGAAGCCCATCCGGCTTTCTGTTCCGCTGGAACGGCTGATCCTGTTAACATTAGCTCCAATCATACGGCGGGTCGACAAAGGAGTGAGAAGGAGCGCGATGCATGGCGCAGTAGCTTTTCAGCAGTGATGACTGGGAAAACGTACCTGCTTCGGCTTCTGACATCTTGCTTGGTATTGGTCTGATCTGCTAGGTGCTTAATAGAAAAGTGAACGATTCGAATGAAAGCGATGGAGATGCGCGATTAACGGGTTATAGCTTTCACGTGTACGACTTTCAAGCTGAAACCAATGTGTCTGAGTATCTACTTTGCGATGTTGATCGGTCCGTCGATGATATTGACAGGCAGAGTGATGTTGTTTGCGTAAAGTCTACGAGATGTGTTGGTTCTACTATTCTAAGAGTACCACAGGGCTATGACGGGGAACAGACCTTTGGTTACGTAGAGTGTACGGTTACGAGAGTACGACTCTGAATTATAGCACGTGGATGTGGCACCCTAGGTTCAAGCCAAGATTCTGTCCCTCTCGTTTTGAATGTGGATGCATTGTTGAGCTATGTATATGCAAGAATCGTCACTGACCGGCGTGATTCGGCCGTGTGCAACCGTCTGTCATAAGGTATGGGAATCGTTGAGGGTACTTTTGTAAGTAGTCAGGAATATCGTTGAAATAATTTGATGGGTGAAGTGGACCTGATTGGGCCAGTAGATCCTTGAATGAGAAGGCTTCCTTAATCGAGTCAGCCAAGAGCCGGATATCCATATTGGAAGCTCACAGGGTACATGCCGAATGGATCCTCTCCTCGACATACCCTTCCTCGCAGCACATCCTCACTCATGATCGATTTATCCCTGACACGATCATTATGCGCATATCCCTGCATCTTGGCCCTCATATCATCCAGTGTAGCGAAGCAGAAGGAGCAATGCCATCCTGCGCCTTCTAGGAGCCAGTCTGACCCTCTTCCATGGTGATATGTCAGTTCTTCCGCGCCAACAGTCACCACTCTCGGTCTCCAGTAACCTGTATCGAGTAATGGGAAGTTGAACGAGTAGCGGTAATTCTTGACATTCAGGTGAAGCTGAGTAGGGTAGTCGGAGCACGATGTGAGCAGGTCGAGCGTTTGGCGGGAGATGATCTCGTCTATATCGGACTGTATCACCAGTGATCCCTGTTGGATCTCACCTCTCCTTTTCAGATCATTCAGCAGTTTTGCTATTGTCTTTCGTTGCTTGATCTCATTGTCGAATGATCCGACAGGTAGATTAGGCTCCATGCCTTCAACAGCTTTGTATAGGATTCGCGCCCCTCCTTCTTCTGCAATTTTATCGAATCGTGCCCTCTGTTCCGCAAAGAACAACGGCTTCGGTTTACCAGAGAACGTCATTGGTGATTCTACAATCACAAAGATCTTGACAAAAGGCGAGTACTCTCGTATTCTGATCTCCAACATATCCAGCTCGGTCGATATCGGAATCGCATCCACAATCATAGGTCGTTCGGCTGCCATCGGTCGTGGCGTCCAGCCATGTAATCGACACCAGTCTCTTTTGCCGGTTATGGGGGGTGGATAGTGTGGTATCGTTGTGAATGGTCGCATTGGGCCATCCCATAGTGGTCGGATGAGATACACGAAGTCCCGGCGGAATGTGCCGATAGCGGTCGCATTGAAGAGGAACAAAAGTGAAAGGATGAGAACGAGGAGGAATGATTTCGGCCGGCGACGTATACGACGATAGTATCGTGTGAAGGGGCCCTCATGGTTCCCGTATGGACCATCACGCTCCTCATCCAGTGTGAGGGGAAGTAGCGCTCTGGAAGCCATAGTAAGGCAACCCACCTAACGTATACACTGCTCGGTCATCCGGCAGGCCATATGCACCTGCACGTGGTAAATTCGACACCGTGAGAAAGTTAATTGGCAAAAAGTTGCTGGACGGTGGTGAGATCCGTATACGCTAAACACCATAACCACAACCTATACCACAATCAGCATGACGTTCGACCCGCTGTCGCCGTCTCTGGCGTCAACATCAACGGATCATACCACTTTCCGAACATTGACAAGGGAGAGGGCATTCCGACACCCTCCGACCGACGGACCTGATATCGCTGCTCTGGAGGAATTGGTTAAACCGCATATCGAAAGTTTCAATGCTTTGATTGACGATGCCGGTAAGTACAGCTACTTGAGGAAGAACCATTGCTGATCCGTAGACGGAACTGGAATATTGCAGCTTGGTGTGAATGATATCGGACAGAAAGCTGTGTTCGACGGAAGAGCAGCCGAGGGCAAGCCTTTTGGAAACAAGATTACTTGTGAGCATTGGATACGCCCTCAGGACCACCTCGCTGATACATAGACTCCATCACAGAGGTAGCACTCGGAAGGCCATTGGTTCCAGACCGGGTCAAACATGCTGTTGAGAGGAAGATTTTCCCCTCCGAGGTAGGTCACCCTTAACTTTGAGAGATCGTTACGCTGATTTGCAGGCTCGAGAGCGACTCACGTCCTACCGTTCACGTTTGACCGTCAATGTCAAGTGGACCCTGGAGACCACAGACGGCAACGTCATAGAACACAACGAAATCAAAGAATGCGGTTTACTACCTGTCATGGTTCGCTCTTCACGATGCAACCTACAAAACCTATCATCCCGAGATCTAGTCAAACATGGTGAAGAGTCTTCGTCCTTCGGAGGATACTTTATCGTAAACGGAAATGAGAAACTGGTCCGATACCTCGTTCTCCCACGTCGTCATAACCCCATCAATATTTTCCGACCTTCATTCGCGAAACGGGGAGTTTCGTACACTCCTTATGGATGTCAGATTCGATGTGTCCGACCTGATCAGACTGCTTTGACGAATACCGTTCATTACCTCTCGAATGGGGGTGCGACTTTACGTTTCGCATGGAGGAAACAGGAATATATGATCCCATTAGTGCTCATCTTGAAGGCGTTAGTCGACGCCAGCGACAAGGAGGTCTTCGAAGGCTTGGTTCAGGGTGAATACGATAATACATTCTTGACGGACCGAGTCGAGCTGCTTTTGCGAGGACAAAAGACCTGGGGACTGTACACTGGAGCCCAATGTTTGGATTATCTAGGAAGCAAGTTCAGGGTTGTCTTGAACGTACCGGAGGATTGGGAGAATACCAGGGTGGGAGGATATCTTCTCAGCAAGGTTGTTCTTGTTCACTTGCCGAATGCCCGGGACAAATACCGAATGCTCATGTAAGTTGGAAAGATCTCTCCAGACCAGCAATATCAGCTGACTCTCAGTTTCATGCTCCGAAAGCTATATTCGCTAGTATCTGGTGCTACATCTGCGGACAACCCCGATTCTCCTCAGCACCACGAAGTTCTCCTTCCCGGTTTCCTCTATGGTATGATTATCAAGGAACGATTCGAGGAAGCCCTCAACGGCGTCAAGGCCCAGATCACGGCGGATATGCGCCAAAAGAAGGATAAACCCTTTACAGACTGTGCGTAACCCTTGTGATCCTTGACGACATTGGCTGATTTGACAGCCAAATATTTCACCACTGTCCTAGCAAAGACCAATTGGGATGTTGGATCGAAATTGGCATATTTCCTCGCTACCGGAAATCTCGTCTCGCCGTCTGGACTTGACTTGCAACAGACTTCGGGTTACACAATCGTAGCTGAAAAACTCAACTTCTACCGATACATCAGTCACTTCAGGTGTATCCATCGAGGAGCTTTCTTTGCCGAACTCAAAACCACCGATGTACGAAAGCTTAGACCCGAGTCATGGGGTAAGTAATGTTTTTGCAGGATGATCTCTTGCTGATATCAGGTTTCCTATGTCCCGTTCACACACCCGATGGATCTCCCTGTGGTCTACTCAACCATTTGTCACATACCTGCAAGATCATCACTGCTGGCCTCGACGCTTCGCACATCCCCGGAATCTTGACTGCACACGGCATGACCCAAGTCTTCGCTTCCTCTATCGATGGAAGCCGTATGGTAGTCGTACAGCTAGACGGTCGAATTATCGGTTACGCCTCACCTTCAAAGTCAAAGTCACTGGCCAACATTCTACGTAAAATGAAGACTGAGGATGATTCTCGAGTCCCACTAGACCTCGAGATTGGATACGTCCCTCGATCAAAGGGAGGACAGTACCCCGGTCTCTACCTCTTCTCGAGTCGATCAAGAATGATGAGACCGGTAACATACCTGGAGAATGGCAAGACCGATCATGTCGGAACTTTCGAGCAAGTCTACATGGATGTCGCTTGTACGAAGGAGGAGATTGAAGTTGGTGTTTCTACACATGTCGAGTTGGATCCTACAAGTATATTGTCGGTCATTGCCAATTTGACACCTTTCTCCGATTTCAACCAGTCTCCTCGTAACATGTACCAAGTGAGCTCAATTTCTTCTTTCAATAAGACTTAGCTAATGACAGTGTCAAATGGGTAAACAATCTATGGGTACTCCTTCGACCGCTTTGAGCAAGCGTACGGACAACAAGATGTACCGACTACAATCTGGCCAAACACCTGTCGTCCGACCTTCCCTTCACAATCACTACGGGTTCGACAACTTCCCCAATGGGATGAACGCTATCGTCGCCGTCATCTCGTATACTGGATACGATATGGAAGATGCCATGATCTTGAACAAGTCGGCACACGAGCGAGGATTCGGTTACGGTACAGTCTACAAGTCCGACATCTTCGATCTCAAGGATGAACGCGGCACGACCAATCAGTTCCACTTCGGCTACGCTCAGGACATGAAACAGAAGGAGCATTCCAGCAAAGAGCTCATTGGAGATGATGGTCTACCTCGTGTCGGAGCCAAGATCCATCAAGGAGATCCGATTTGCGCTTATGCCGACACGATTTCTGGAAAGACAAAGTTCCATAAATACAAGGGGGACGAGACTTGTTTCATCGACGAAGTTCGAGTCCTAGGTTCTGATTTGGGCGATGCGCCATTATCGAAAGTGCAGATCAAACTACGAATCCCTCGATCGCCCGTCATTGGAGACAAATTCTCTTCTCGACACGGTCAAAAGGGTGTCTGTTCCCAGAAATTCCCCATGGTCGATATGCCATTCTCTGAAACCGGAATGCAGCCGGACGTCATCATCAATCCTCACGCCTTCCCCAGTCGAATGACTATCGGCATGTTTGTCGAGAGTATCGCCGGAAAGGCAGGTGCTTTACACGGTCTAGCTCAGGATGCTACTCCATTCCGATTCTCCGATGCGGACCGTCCGGTTGATTTCTTTGGTGAACAGCTCAAGGCCGCCGGGTACAACTATCACGGTAATGAACCCATGTACTCTGGTATCACCGGTGAAGAGTTCAAGGCGGATATCTATATCGGTCTAGTATATTACCAACGACTACGACACATGGTCAATGACAAATTCCAAGTCCGTACGACTGGTCCGGTGGACCCACTCACACGACAACCCGTCAAGGTAAGTTTGCCTCTATTCTATCACAGCTATCACAGCTGGACATAGCTAACAAGCAGGGACGAAAGAGAGCAGGTGGTATCCGATTCGGAGAAATGGAACGAGACGCCTTGATCGCCCATGGGACATCTTTCCTATTACAGGACCGACTGATGAACTGTTCTGATTACTCAACAGCATGGGTGTGCAGAAATTGTGGATCTCTCATTACTCTCGGATTCGATCAATCTCTAGGAAACGATGAGACAGGGAAGGAGTACTGTCGAGTCTGTGACAAAGAAGAAGATGGGGTCAAGGTCGAGGAGGGAAAGATCAGTGTGAACGTTCGAGGCAAGAAGGACAGAAAGGGAGTCATGGACGTGATTGCCGTTCCTTGTAAGTCTTCCTCATCTGTGTACAAAACGTAGCTGACAGGTAGATGTGTTCAGGTATCTGTGCGCAGAAATGGCTTGTATGGGTATCAAACTCAACGTCGCGGTGACATAGTCGTAGCTAGTCCTCGTTAGCTTAAGTCTTGTATGCATTTGTAGCTCTCTCTTCCACTGCATATTTCTCGGTCATTCGGCATTGGCCGGCTGATTGAATCCCGATGATATTCCGCCAGATCTCAGCCTTTCTTTTGCAAAACGAGTCGTCCAAGTACCTCTTGGCATGCTTTTTGTACAACAAAGCCCTAGATAGGCTCGATTTTGTAACATATCCCTAGGGAATAAAGGAACGATCTCATATACACGGGAAGAGAGCTCCAACTTGCCCGAAAGCCTATTTCGATTTCCCGAGTTTCAGTCCGAGTCCGAAGACACACACACAGATACCTGGATTTTCGGACTTCTATCCAAATTAGACCATTCTCTACGGGAATCTTGGACTGTCGAAACAAAACGGTGTTGACGTCGCTAATATTGTGGCCCTCTTGTCTTGGATCTACCTATTTACGACTTGGATCTACCTATTTGCGATTCGAATATCGGCGGGATGAGCCAAAGAAGAGATGATGAACCGGGGCCTTCTAGGTCACGCCCCACTTCTCCGAACCAAATGGACATTATACGAAGAGCGAAATCCAACACGAAGCATGTACTGCAAAGTACTAAAGCGACCGAGATCGAGATGCAACTTCGGCAATCTGTTCGCGAAGAAGGTGAACTGAGGCACCAAGATCTTGACGGAGAAGAGGAAAGCAAAGACCTACCTGTTCGCGAGCTGGGAATAGAGAATGGCTTCGGGTTGCGGAGTAGAAGTAAAGAGAAAACGATAGTAGTGGACCTTGGAAATGGACCTGAGGATGTAATCTTGATAGATTGGGCGGAAGGTGATCCTGAGGTGAGTCTCGTCCATGTCGCTGGGCCTGGTACTGATGAACAGAATCCATTCAATTACACCTTACTTCGCAAGTCGGTGATCTTGTTCACCGCTTGTATGATCACCCTTCTCACCGCCATCAACTGTACATCGACGGCTATCATCTCGAATTGGGGAATCGACTATTTTGGAGTTAGTCGAATACAGTTTCTGGTCAGTCAGACTGTTTTGATGGTCACTATTGCTTTTACACCAATGCTACTGGCCCCTGTCAGTGAAGCTGTGAGTCTGTGACCCTGACCAGTCACGACCAAGATCTAACTAGTAGATGGGTCGTAACTCGATCTATCAGGTGACCTCAGTCGTGTAAGTGATATACCACAGCTTTAGGTCAAGCTGACTCTGTAGTACCGCACTGCTCTTCCTCCCACAAGCTCTGCCTCGGAGCTATGCTGCTCTTCTTGTTGCGCGATTCTTCGTGAGTCTTGCAATTCATGGCTACAGTAACATTGACCAAGTAGCAAGGCATGTCCTCGTCTGTCGGAAATGGAATGGTGGGCGGGACAGTCGCCGACCTCTTTCGCGCGAAGCAGAGGGGATTAGCAATGAATGTCTTTGTCGTGCTCAACTTTATAGGTGGTGTAAGCTCCTCCTTCGAGAACCACCCGGCGGCTGCTGATGTTCAGGGCCTTGGGAGCGTCGTTACTGGCTGGGTCGGAATGGGTGGAGGAGCTCAATGGGCTTATGGAGTGAGTTCCAAAGAAACCAAGATCGCCGTTCAGGCTGATGTGCAGTATCAAGGGATCCTCGGAGCAGGCTCTATCATCCTCAATATCTGTTTCCTACGCGAAACAAGGGAGGATGTACTGCTCTCCCGCCGAGCCAAGAGGCTCACTAAGCAAACGGGCCAGAGACATATTTGCGCTTCCGACCTGCAACACAAGGACTTCTTCACAACGCTGAGAGTGTCTCTTGTACGGCCATTCGGTATGTTTCTCAAACCATAAAGTATGAGGGCTGTAACTGACCTGTAGTTTACCTTACTACCGAACCTATCGTAACTGCCCTGGCCGTCTGGATCGGTTTCGCCTGGTCTTGCCTCTTCCTATCGGCTGCATCCACTCTTCTCGTCTTCCGGCAATATGGATGGAATGTTGGTCAATTGGGATCAATTCAAGCGCAAGTCCGCACCGGATCCCAACGCTGTATCAAGCTGATGTTTTAGATGTCTATGCCTGGGTGCTATTCTCGGTTTCGCCGCTAATTTCCACCAAGAACACCTATACGCTGAAAAAGCAAGGAAATCCCCGTCTGGTCGAGCGCCCCCCGAAGCTAGGCTCTACTATGCCGCTTTTGTAGGTCTAGCATTTCCGATTGGGTTATTCGGATTTGCATGGACCGGTCGCCCTGAGATACAGTTCGTTTCTCTTTCGCATAAGGGAGGATGAGCTGATGGACAGTTGGATTGTGCCTGCTATGTTCTTGGTCATCCAGAATATCGGCTTGTATCACATGTATGTGGGGGTCTTGTAAGTCTGTCTCTTAGGTCTTTATCAGGTGGGTGCAACTGCTGAGTAGACAGCAATTACCTCGCAGACGCATATGAGACGTACAGCTCAAGTGCCCAAGCCGCCCAGTCTTGCGTCCGAAATGTCGGGGCTGCAGTCATACCACTATTCGCCAATCAGATGGTAAGACTTCCGTTGGCTCTCATTCGTCGTCATGCTGATGGCCAGTATGAGAGATTAGGCTATGCGAAAGCCTCTACGCTAGTCGCATGCGTAGCAATGGCTCTTCAGCTAGCGCCATTGTTGATATTGAAATACGGACGGACATTACGAGCTAGAAGTAGAGTTGCGAGTGCATTAGAAGGCGAGAGAGTGGAGGAACGCTTAGAGTGATTCTAGCTTGTTGTTGTCTCCCCTACCGCTTGCATACGGCATGATGCATATCGTTGTCTTATCGACGACCGGCCTCGGCTATCTCGGCTTATTTTTCTGGAATGCACAGACCACCGTTCGCGGACATCACACATCCTCTCGTCACCCTCATTCCCTCTTGTACCCTCAAACATTCGTTCTCTTACCTTGACGATACGTCACCGTGTCAGTTAGCATCTAAATTGGCTATGGACGCGCCCTGAGCTCCAGAACTCGAGACATAAGACGAAACCAGAAATGAGCATTCTTCCACCATCCCCCGACTCTCTCTCCTCGATGTCTCTCAAGCATAAGAAATCTATCGACAGTATGAGCTTAGGCTCGCGAGCAAAAAAGATAAATCCCGAGACCTACAAGGTTATCCAAATTGGCGAGCTCCCTCGAGATCTGTTCCTCCCTCCTCTTCCTCCTATCGAAAATAGATATATCGAGGAAAGGGTCTTTAGTCATTCCAGTCTTTTCACCAACGCGAGATCAGGTCTGAAATTCGAACAGGAGGAGCATGACTTGGTGGATAATGAGAAGTTGGAGTGGGTGGGCGATGGTATATTGAGTAAGTGTCGATGAGACCTGGGCGAAAATATGGCTGACGAGACAGAAATGATCTGCACGATGATGTTACACAAGATATGGCCCAACATGAGGGAAGGACCTACCACTGTAGATCATTCATACTTCTGATCGACCTTGAAGCTGAATGTGCAGACGATCATGTCGCATCTAGTATCGAACGCAACTCTGGCTCAGATCTCGGCTCGATACAGATTGATCGATAAACTCCGAGTACCCTCCCACGCAGCAATGCTTATCAAGAATGGCGAGAAGAGTAAAGCCAACGTGTTTGAAAGCTATATCGCCGGCCTCTTTCAATCGTACCTTGAGGGACCCAACTCGAGCGCTCTCGAGGATATCAAACCTACCAAGAGGACGGAAGGACAGGCATACGACCACGTTGCTAAATGGCTGGTACCCCTTCTCGACCCGGTTGCGAGGTTCATCCAGCAGAACCTCCAAGATGAACAACAGAGACTTTCGACGCTCAGTGACAATCAGGGGAACGAACAAGAGGTCGATCCAGCCCAGGCAAATGGTGCTTCTGCCATGCTGAACGAGCATTGTATCGGTAGGTTGGGCACTGGTATGCCTCTATACGAATTCGAATCTGTAGAAGGGCTACTATGGAGGACTAGATGCACAGCAAAGCTTCGAGGTGGGGAGGAAGTGTGAGTCATGCGCATTACCGGCACATACAAGCGCTTATGGCTTCCAGGACCGCAGAGACTGTTCAAAGTGGTAAACAGCCAGGCAAGAATGTTGCGGCTTATAAGATCCTATTGCAGCTCGGGTTGGTGAAATAGCTCGAAAAGGATCTCAGTGAGGGGGAAAAGATATAGCATCGCGCACGGCCAAGGGGTCACAACAAAAAATGTAAGAGGCAATTGTACATAGATAAATAGCCATTTGTAGATCACCACATCATGTCCGAAATGTCAATCCGAAACGCGTCCTGATCTGTCTACTCTCTTGACCATTACGACTCCCCGTACAACTCCACTCAACTCTCATACGTCCTACGGTTCACAGCACTCCACAGCTCGGACTGAGAGGAACGAAAAGGTCACGCGAGCCCCGACCATGCGCCTACCAACGCCGGACTATCGTTGATCAATCGACATTTCACCGTTCACAATGGATTTCGGTAGTTTTGGGATAGGTTCCAAATCCAGCATGAAGAGGAAGGTGTGTACATCGCCTATGAATGAGATATGTGCTAACTCCACAAGCAATCGAATGTGCGTGTACATGATCCACTCATGGTCAGTGCTGACGTCTAGTCCCTCCTCCAAGCTCTGGGCAAATCGACGACTACCAAATCAACGGCTTCCCGTGTCTCTGCAATACCCATGCCTCACCCTTCCCAAACACCCAACTCGCATTCATCCAATTCACATTCGGACGAATCTTACGGCGGGCAGTACACTCCTGACGATAATTACTCCAATTACTCTTACAACCCCAACACGACAAGGACGGCAAGTACGAGTATCAACACTACGAAAGGAGGGAGGAGTGTCAGTGGAGCTACCACCTCTGGTGCATCTAGTTACACTGGTGGACAGGGATCTGTGCGGGAAGTAAAGAAATTGGAGGATGTGATTGGGCTGGCGAAAGATCGTTTGTTGAATTGGAGTTATCTGATGCAATGGTATGGCGGGTGAGTCCTCTTTGCTGGCTATCTGCTCTATGCTGACACGGCAGGGATACACATTGGCTGAATACCGTCAAAGTCAGGCGAGAGCTAGTGGAGAAGGAATTGGGACCGGGGAAATTGGATATAAGGGCTCGCAACTACTTCATACTGGGGACAAGTCTCGCCATGTTGTTCGACATTACCGTTGCCAGCGATTTCCTTCGAGCTCTCACTCGTCTACTCGAGGAATGGGAGTATTACTGCGAGAAAGGCGGAAAGACGATAGTGAGTGTTCAATTACCTGCAGTTGAATTCTTAGCTGAACATGGTAGAAAGGCCTGTTCAAAGGCCAAAAGGGCAAGAACAAGGGTGATACGCTTGAAGCGGAATCCTACCTTGTCTTCCTGAATCTCGTAAGATCACATGACCCTCTTGTGCTCTGGGACAATAAGCTGATCAACAGCCATTTACGCCCGACTTCTTCGCTGTCCATGCTACCACCTGTTCCGTGATCCGGGACATCTATAAAAAGATCATGGGAATGCTCCTTCCCAACAATCACTCTCCCCTGCCTATCGGTACCGCTCCCCCGCCGAAACCCCTGCCCGACTTCCCGAATTCGATACCCAGCCAGGCCCTCTTACACCCATCGACATTCATCTCATCCGCCCCTATAGAATCGATACTAAGAGCCAATCCAAATTTATCAAGTACAATACATCAATTCAGTTCACAAGATACGATACACAATGGCCATGAAAGACACGGGTCAGCTTATTCAACACCTACCGCGTACCAATATTCTATGGAGAGTCCTGGAGGGCCGAGGAATGGGAGGGACACACCATTTGGAGAATCCGCTGCTGGCTTTCCACCTGAAAATGGGCCTGTGCAGCATGATGCGTTTGAGGCTTTTATCAATGGCGATCTACCCCATTCGCACTGTCTTGTAGGAGATGGCCAGCAGGTCACACCGCAGATTATCGAGACATTCGTCAAGGTCGATGCGAAGTTGAAGGTGAGTACTTCCCATCATGAGCAGGATTTGAGTCGTGCTGATCAACAGAAACAATTCAATCTTTTACTGAAAGAGGGAGATCAATTCGCTCGCAAGACGTTGGATGACGAGATAGCGATGCTGCTATCTTCACTAAATGGCTCAGCACCTTTACAATTCGATTACAACGCAGCAATGTCAGGAGCAGGGAACGGCTGGCAACCATCGCCATCTTCTATCAGTTCACGTACTCCTCCTCCGAACTCGGCTTCCACCGCCAACTTTTCGATATCGACTACAGGGCATAGTATACCCCGGCGACATCCGGGGATCGTGCGAGCAGGCTCTTCAGGAGATAGCATGGGGGTGCAAGGACAGGTGAGGGCGGGAAGTAATAGTAGTCATGGCCATGGTCATGGCCATGGGAACGGGTATGACCAGTCGATCAATGAAGAGGTGGTCATGGATGAAGATGAGGTCGAGGATGAGAGACGAGAAAGGGATTTCGGGACTGTGTAAATCGTCTTGTAGTTGTTGATGGTTGTATGTACGTATATTCAACGCTGTGATGTGGGTGTACCAATATACATGTGATGTGAAAACTATCTAAGCCAAATCTAAACCCAACTAAACCTAGTCGACCAACTGGAGTGGTCGGTATACCGCATCCCACATACGGCTCTAGAAACATTAGCGATATCCAGCTCGCCACAGTGGAACACTCACTCTGATGTAATCCTCGAGCCCCTGTGAACCCTTGCCCTTGACAACATCTATCGTCTCCTGGTCCGTAGCATTTCCGTCCTCAACAGCCTGCCTGACAACAGCAGCAGCGACTTCCACACTGACTGTCCTGACATCGGCCAAATCGGGTAGAAGGGATGCCTCGGGGTTATGTAGTGCTGGAGAGAGAGATGCCAAGGCGTGTACACCAGCCATGAGCATTGAAGGGGAGATTGTACGTGAGCGAGACAGGATGGCCCCCAGACCTAGAGCGGGGTAGATCAAGGCATTGTTGGTCTGAGCGACTTCGTCTGAATCGTCAGCTAGACACAGATGATCAATTCGCTCTCGGACATACATTGCTTTCCGTTGGGCAGATCAACCGGCTGGAAGGGAGAGCCAGTGGCGACAAGTGCTCGGCCATCTGTCCATGCCAAAGCATCCTCTGCGATCTGTCAGCTAGCGTTCCTGTACTCTGTAGTGCCGACGTACCTGGGTCGACCTCACAGAGAGCGGTAGGGTTGGACATGGGGAAGATGATTGGCCTCTCGACGTGCGATGCCATCTCCCTAACGATCTCTTCATCGAATGCCCTCGAATGCGTACTTGTTCCAATCAAGACAGTAGGCTTGACAGCCTTAACAACTGTATTGTGAGCTCGACTTCCGAGGGTGTACCGATGCACTCACCATCCTTGAGCCTCAAGGCGTTCTGCTCTGGGTTCGCTCTCGGCCAATCAGCGACCTCCTCGTCATCTCGAGCGTAGGCCATCTGGGCGTGTCGAAGTCCGTTGCCCATCGATTCAACTAGAAGACCATTTCGGTCAACACAATAGAATCGCTTTGATGCTTCCTCCTTTGTCAAACCCTCCAAGATCATGAGACCGTCTCGGACCTGGTCGGCGATACCCATTCCTGCTGATCCTGCTCCGTAGATCACGATTCTCTGATCCTTCAAGCTCGATCCTGATACCTTGATTGCGCTGATTGTTAGCTTTCATTTCGTATTTTGGCTGCGAGCAGCACGTACGCGATCAAAGCGGCCAAGGCGACAGCACCAGTACCTTGGATATCATCGTTGAACATGGGGATATCCTTGTATTTCTCCATAAACCTATGGGCATTGGTCATTCCGAAATCCTCGAAGTGGATAACGGCATTAGGGAAAAGCTCTCGACATTGTCGAATGAATCTCTCGATGAACTGATCATAGTTCTTTCCCCTTAGCCTTGTTCGTTTCCATCCCATGTAGAGCGGGTCGGAGAAAAGAGCGTGGTTGTCGGTTCCAACATCTAGGACGACAGGTAGGATTCGGTTGGGGTTGATACCGGCTCCGAGGGTGTAGAGGGCGGCCTTTGAAGTCGAGATGGTGATACCTCCGACTCCCTGGTCTATAATGTAAGCTCAGATCACTGTATGAACGTGGGAGTCTTACCTCCAATACCGAGAATGGCCTCGGCATCAGTGACGACAACGAGATCAATAGCGTCATTTGGCTTTCCAGGTTCGAAGTGGACATCGGCCGTTCGGTTGATATCTCGCAAGTGAGATTCGAGCTGAGCACCCATACTATCTTGGTTGGGGAAGGACTGCGGGTGAGCGAGGTCTACGTATCATGGGTGCAAGCTCACAATGAAACAACCAATCTAGACAGAGCGTCAGCAAAGCCTCTTACACGCTTGACTAGCACTCACAGGACGTCTGAAAAGGTTCGAGTAGTTTGCGACGGCCTCGGCGGCACCTGATTATCAGCTCATTCTCAGGCTACCCGACAAATGACGTACCGGGAGTGTACAAGATGCCCAAAAGCTCCTTCAAGTGGTCCTGCATGAGCCTGTAGAACAAGACCTGATTCTGATCACGGAGAGAAGCTAGGAAAGCGTGTTTGAGGATGACAGAGGGTTGCTATCCATCAGTATACCGGTTCTACCCTGGTAGAATCCGAAGGAGGGGGACATACCTTGAGAAGTTGGTTCCATGCTCTTAGACACTGCTTCTCCAGACTGTGCACGTCATATGGTAGGAAACCTTCCAGACCAAAGATTGATCGTTCTTCTCGGGTGAATCCTGCTCCCTGGCTGTCAGTCCACCTTCTCCAGCTTAGTCACGGGTAGTGTATGTACCTTGTTGAGCTAGATCGATCAGCTGAACCCTCTCGCTTATAATTGTCTACTCACTCTAGGTGTGTTCAACAATGATGAACCTTGATTGTCAGTACCACTCTTGCCAACTCTGGAGACCAATAGGCTCACCCCTGAGATTCGTCCTACACATCAGCATCGCCCCAGATCTGGAAGAACGAGACTCACTTGATAGGAATCAAATTCTTATCCTCGGCAGTGATGACAGTACTGGTAACTCCCCTAGTCGAGGTAGCAGGTAGCCTATGCACTGCGCTCCTAGCGATAGATGTTGGACGCCTCATTGAGCTTGACGCAATATTCAATCTAGGATCATCAACATATGCCCCAAAAATTAGTGTGCGGTAGTGGCCGGACATGACCGAAAGCGCGTCTTCTACCGCAGTGTTTTACTCACCTCATATTGACTGCCAGGTGTCTGTATGTATC
>Ga0265798_10004264_pt1 | contig 19868 bp, 17 predicted proteins | sample P3T30metagenome_FD_192430 | JGI IMG/M metagenome (GOLD analysis project Ga0265798, IMG submission 192430) | Plant litter microbial communities from East Loma Ridge, Irvine, California - P3 T30 | ecosystem: Environmental > Terrestrial > Plant litter > Unclassified | place: USA: California... | reverse complement strand
ACCGCGTCGACTGCATCGCCGGCAAGCCGCCTCCCACAAAAAAACGTTTCCATTCAGCAGATTACGTGTTGTTTGATAAGAGGCGGCTTGCCGGCGATGAGGTCGAAGCGGCATGCCCGAAGAAACGCGTCATCATTCATCGCCAGCAAGCCGCCTCCTACAGTCCGGTGAGCTGCGGTCGACGACAGGGTGACGCCTCCCACGGTCGGATACTCACCGCGATAACAGCCGACTTATATACCCTCAACCTTCTTCACCCTGAACCACGCCGCATACAGCGCGGGCAGAAACAGCAGCGTCAGCGCAGTGGCGACGATCAGACCACCCATAATGGCCACGGCCATCGGGCCGAAGAACAGGCTGCGCGACAGCGGGATCATTGCCAGTACGGCCGCAAGAGCCGTCAATACGATGGGCCGGAATCGACGCACTGTGGCTTCGATGATCGCGTGCCACTGATCCAGCCCTGCGGCAATGTCCTGCTCGATCTGATCCACCAGGATCACCGAGTTGCGCATGATCATCCCCGACAGCGCAATGGTGCCCAGCATGGCCACGAAGCCGAACGGTTGATTGAAGATCAGCAGGAACAGCGTTACCCCGATCAGGCCCAGCGGTGCGGTCACGAACACCATGAGCATGCGCGAGAAGCTGCGCAACTGGATCATCAGCAGGGTCAACACGACGACGATGAACAAGGGAACGCCTGCGTTCACCGAATTCTGTCCGCGTGCGGAATCCTCCACCGTACCGCCAACCTCCAGCAGATAACCGTCCGGCAACTCGGCGCGTACCCCATCCAGGGTCGGCATGATCTGCTTCACCAGCGTCGCCGGTTGATCCTTGCCATAGATGTCAGCACGCACGGTCACACTGGGCAGGCGGTTGCGGTGCCAGATCACGCCTTCTTCAAATCCGTACTCCAGCGTCGCCACCTGAGACAGCGCGACGCTGGCGCCGTTTTGCGTCGGAACGGCCAGGCTGGACAGCGCTTCCAGCTGCTCGCGCTCATTGCGTGTGCCGCGCACCATGATGTCCACTAGTTCGTCGTCTTCGCGATACTGACTGACGGTTGAACCGGTGAGCGAGTTGCGCAGGAAGGCCGAGAGGTCGGCGGTGGTCACACCCAGCGCCCGTGCGCGATCCTGATCGATGTTCAGGTGCACGACTTTGCTCGGCTCTTCCCAGTCCAGGTGGACATTGGACACATGAGGATTCTCGCGAACCTTGTCCTGTACCTTGCGCGCCAGCGCCCTGACCACTTCGATGTGCTCGCCAGTGACACGGAACTGCACCGGATAGCCCACAGGCGGGCCGTTTTCCAGACGCGTTACCCTGGAGCGCAGGGTCGGAAACTGCTCATTAAGATGAGTGATCAGCCAGCTGCGCAGCGCCTCGCGATCCTCGATGCTGCGGGTGAGCACCACGAACTGGGCGAAGCTGGGCGCAGGCAGTTGCTGGTCCAGCGGCAGGTAGAAACGCGGCGAGCCGGTGCCCACGTAAGCGACGTAATTGTCGATGCCTTCGTGGCCCTTGAGCATCTGTTCCAGACGCTTGACCTGCTCGCCAGTGTTGACCAGCGACGAGCCTTCGGCCAGCTTCAGGTCCACCATCAGTTCCAGACGCCCGGAAGCCGGGAAGAACTGCTGCGGGACGAACTTGAACATCACCACCGACAGGACGAACAAACCGACCGTGGCGACAATAACGGTCTTGCGGCGCCGTACGCACCAGCCCACCAGTGCGCGAACACGTTTGTAGAATGGCGTCGCATAGGGATCAGGGGCATGGCTGCCATGCTTGGCTGCGTGCCGTTTGGCGAGATCCGGCAACAGGCGGTCGCCCAGATAAGGCACGAACATGACTGCTGCGATCCACGAGGCGATGAGCGCGATGGTCACCACCTGAAAGATCGAGCGTGTGTACTCACCGGTACTCGATTGCGCGGTGGCAATCGGCAGGAAGCCCGCTGCCGTGATCAGCGTGCCGGTCAGCATCGGGAATGCCGTACTGGTCCAGGCGAAGCTGGCGGCCTTGAGCCGGTCGTAACCCTGCTCCATCTTGATCGCCATCATTTCCACCGCGATGATCGCGTCGTCCACCAACAGACCCAGGGCAAGCACCAGCGCCCCCAGCGAAATCTTGTGCAGGCCGATGCCCAGGTAATACATGGTCGCAAAGGTCATCGCCAGCACCAGCGGAATGGCCAGCGCGACGACCATGCCGGTGCGGACACCCAGCGAGAAAAAGCTCACCAGCAACACGATGATCAACGCTTCGGCCAGCACCTGAACGAACTCGCCGACACCGGTCTTTACCGCAGCAGGCTGATCGGACACCTTGCGCAACTGCATGCCGACCGGAAGGTTCTTCTGTAACCGGGCGAACTCGGTTTCCAGCGCTCGTCCCAGCACCAGAATGTCGCCGCCGTCCTTCATGGCCACCGCCAGACCAATCGCATCCTCGTCCATGAAGCGCATGCGCGGCGCAGGCGGGTCGTTGAAGCCACGGTGTACATCCGCCAGATCGCTGATTCGAAACGTGCGGTCGCCAACGCGGATCGGGAAGTTGCGGATCTCGTCCACGCTCTGGAACTGCCCGCTCACACGCAGCTGGATTCGCTCGCTGGACGTCTCGAAGAAGCTTGCCGAGGACACCGCGTTCTGCGCCTGCAGTGCCTGTTGCACCTGTTGCAACGGCAAGCCCAGCGTGGCCAGCTTGACGTTGGACAGCTCGATCCAGATCTTCTCGTCCTGCAGGCCGATCAGTTCGACCTTGCCGACATCCTTGACCCGTTGCAGCTGAATCTGAATCCGGTCGGCGTAGTCCTTGAGTACCGCGTAATCAAAACCCTGGCCGGTCAGCGCATAGATATTGCCGAAGGTCGTACCAAACTCATCGTTGAAAAACGGGCCCTGAACGTCGGGCGGCAGGTTCTGGCGAATATCGCCAACCTTCTTGCGGATCTGATACCAGAGATCAGGCAGGTAGGCGGAAAAGATCGAATCACGCGCCACGAAGGTGACGGTGGATTCTCCAGGCCGCGAGAACGACGCAATGCGCTCGTACTCGCCGGTTTCCATCAGCTTCTTTTCGATGCGATCCGTGACCTGTCGGGCCACTTCTTCGGCGCTGGCGCCCGGCCACAATGTGCGGATCACCATGGCCTTGAAGGTGAAGGGCGGGTCTTCGCTCTGCCCCAGCTTGGTGTAGGACAACGCGCCCACGATGGCCAGAACGATCATCAGGTACAACACGACCTGGCGGTGACGCAGCGCCCATTCGGAAAGATTGAAGTGCATCGGGCCTACTCCTTGGCAGCCAGTTTCACGGCCCGATTGCTGCGATCCACCGGACGGACACGCTCACCCTCACGCAATACATGCCCACCTGCGGCCACGATCCAGTCGGTCTCCTGCACGCCCTGAACGATTGGCACCGACTCCTGACCGTACGGGCCAACCTGGACCGGGACTCGCGTCACACTGCTGTCAGGGCTGACACGCCAGACGTACGTCGCTCCGTTCTCGGCGGTGACTGCCGAGAGCGGCACCGCCAGCGGCACGGCATGCTCGGCCGCAATGAATACCCGCGCGCTCTGGCCCAGCTCTGCGGGAACTTGCCCGCTGGCAAACGCCACCCGCGCCGCAAAGGTGCGCGAACGGGGATCAGCGGACGGTGACAGCTCACGAATACGGCCGGGGAAGCGCTGATCGCGCAGTGTCCAGAGTTCGACGGAGACAGGCTGGCCGACCTTGAAGCGGGCAAAATTCTGTTCCGGGAGGCTGATCAGCACTTCTCGCTCACCGTCCGCTGCAAGGGTGAAGACTGTCTGACCAGCAGCGACTACCTGCCCGACCTCGACCGAACGCTTGGCGATCACGCCATCCTGAGACGCACGCAGCACGGCGTAGCCCGTCTGATTATCGGCAACTGTCTGCTCGGCCTTGATCTGCTTGAGACGGGCTTCGCCTGCGCGATAGAGGTTTTCGGCGTTGTCGTATTGCGAGCGGCTGACCATCTGCCGGTCCAGCAAAGTCTTGTAGCGATCCCGTTCAGAGCGCACCAGTTGCAGATTGGCTTCAGCAGCAGTGAACTGGGCGCGGGTGGCGTCCAGCTGCAGGCGTACGTCCTGCGCATCCAGTTCGGCAAGGGGCTGGTTGGCCCTGACCCGCTGCCCCTCCTCGACCAGCCGCTTGCTGACCTTGCCGGAAATACGAAACGCCAGCTCAGGCTCAAAGCGGGCACGCACTTCGCCAGGGTAGCTGTCCATGGATTGAGCGGAAGGCAGCGGCTGCACCACCATCGCGGGGCGCACGAAAACCGGGGCGGTGGTTTCCTGACCGCACGCTGTCAGCAGCGAGACCAGACACAGCGGCACGAGAAGCGGCATGACATCGCGGAGCATGATGTAAACCTTCATCAAAACAGGCTTGGAATAATTGTACTGGCGAGTATATTAAAAATTATCAAACTCACCAGTACATTATTTGAACCTTATGCCTGATACCCCATCCAACAGCGGCCCCGGCCGCCCCAAGGACCTCGAGAAGCGCAAGGCCATTCTCGAATCCGCGAAGAATCTGTTTGTCAGCAACGGCTACGTGAACACCAGCATGGATGCGATTGCCAGCGAAGCCGGCGTCTCCAAACTCACGGTCTACAGCCATTTCACCGACAAGGAAACGCTGTTTTCAGCCGCTGTGGTGGCGCGTTGCGAAGAGCAGATGCCTGCCGCGCTGTTTCATCTGGCAGAAGGCGCGACCGTCGAGACAGCGCTGCTGAATATCGCCCGTGCCTTTCAGTGTCTGGTCAACAGCCCGGAATCCCTCGACCTGCATCGTTTGATGGTGACGCTGGGCACTCAGGACCCGCAGCTGTCGATGATCTTCTTCGAGGCCGGTCCGCAAAAGCTCGTCAGCGAGATGGAACGCGTGCTGGTCGAGATCGACGCAACCGGCAGCCTGCGCATCGAAAGCCCGCGCAGGGCTGCCGAGCATTTTCTGAACATGGTCAAAGGCATTCACAACTTCCGGCTGCTGGTGGGATGCAGCACACCGCCGGACGCGGATACCGCTGAGCGGCATGTGCAGGAGGTCGTGAAACTGTTCATGCGGGCCTATCAGCCTGAACAGTGACGGACAGGCACGACCGGGTTAATCCACAGCCTTGGGTTTGAGCGCTTTCTTCGGATAGATGTCATAACGGCTGGATTTGCCATCCAGCGCATAACCCGGCTTGGGCCCGTAGATGCAGGGCGCCTTGCGCGGACGCTTGACGACCACACGGTGCGTGGCCAGTGCCAGCGCGGCTTCCAACAAGGCAGGCGCGTCCATGTCATCGCCTACCAGCGGACGAAACAGGCGCATCTCTTTTTTGACCAGTGCGGTTTTTTCCCGGTGCGGGAACATCGGATCGAGGTAGATCACCTGCGGCGCCTCGCCATGCCAGTCACGAATCAGCTCAATCGAATTGCCGGTCAGCAAACGCATCTGACCGATGATCGAACCCACGTCGCGGTCATGGCGCCCGCGCGACAGCCCATCTTCCAGCAAAGCGGCGATAATCGGTTGCCGCTCGATCAGGCTCATCTCGCAGCCCAGGCTCGCCAGCACGAACGCATCCTTGCCCAGACCCGCCGTGGCATCCAGCACGCTGGGGCGGATACCCGGTTGAATGCCGACAGCCTTGGCAATCATCTGCCCGGTGCCACCGCCAAAAAGCCTGCGATGGGCCACCGCGCCTTCGACAAAATCGACCCGTACCGCGCCGGGCGCATCGTCACCCAGCTGTTGCAATTGCAGGCCGTCGTCGGTCACCTGCAGGGCAAAATCAGCCTGTTCATCCTGCACCGGCAGACCCAGACGCTCGGCCCACAAGGCCGCCTGATCCTGCCCGTCCGCTGTCAGGGCTTCGACCCGGATACGACTGCCTGCCTGCTGTTCACTCATTACGTCTACACACTCAAAAAATGTTAATGATCAGCAAAATCTGCCGATAACCAAGTATCCGGCATTTTGCCAGACCCAACGCCAGTACTGATCGCTATGTCAGACATTGTTCAAACATCCATTGGCTATTTGTCGCACTCAGGCGACTTTAGCGTCCGCAACAGCCGCACCCTTGGTGGTGTCACGCAGTTGTGGTCGGATGCTTTTGCACGCGCGATGGCTGATCAGGTCGCCGACAGCACGCCGATTCCGGTCCACCCAAGCAGTGTGGAAGTGGACGTCGAGACCGGCGAACCTGTCGCAGGCGCCAAGACCCTGAGCAAGATCGTCGAGCAGCGTGCCTGCCCGGTGGCCGACACCGAGGTCAAGCCGCCAGAGCCGCTGTTCCTGCCAATCGCCGAATTCGAACTCGATCTGCTGCCACCGCCAGCCGAGCCGTTCAGCATTGCTGACATGATCGAGCAACAACGTCATCTGGAATTCGAAAGCAACTGGGTGCGTCCGACCGTCCTCAATGCTCACAGCGATGTGACACCTGGCCCGGCACCACAGACCCGTCCGCTGCACCTGCCTATCGCAGAGCTCGAATGGGACCTGGCTGACAAGCCTGCCCTGCCCCTCGACGAAAAGACCATCGCCACCCAGCAGCGTCAGTTCGATTACGAGAACGTCTGGGCACGTCCGCTGATTCTGCAAAACCTGCGCATGGCAGCCTGATCAACGACACACCTGCCAACGCCCCATGTCCACATGAAAATGATCACGATGCGCCGCGTTGTATTCCGGCCCCAGCACCGTGCTGAAATTCCTGCAGGCTCCGTCGCGAACCAGCCTCAGAAAACGCCCCTTGTCCCCTGCGTCATTCCAGTCCTTGAGCAGGTTGATGCGCTGACCATCCGCCAGGCGAAAACCGGCGATGTCCAGCGCATTGGCGGTCGCATGCTGGCTGAGCCGGCTGTTGGCGCGGTTATAGATATTGCGGCAGGCAAAACTGCCCAAGTGATCAATACGTGCAACGCGCTGACCGAACACTGTCTCGGCCGCCGGCTGCAGCGTGTGAATGTCGAACAGCACATAGGCCACAGCAAGCGGGCAACTGGCCAGAAAGCTGCTGCTCAACGCAACATCACCGCCCTGCACACGCAGAGTGTTCTCCAGCGGACATCGCGCCGACGTCGGGCTGTCGGCCTGGCGGCTGAAACGCAGACCCGACGCACTCAATACCTGATCGCACAGCGCCGGATCGTCCCGCAGGCGCGACAGTTTGAACGGCGTCAACAGATTGGGTTCGGCGCGCACATCCAGCGGTGCCCAGGGATTCCATTGCGGCGGTACGTCGATCCAGCCACGCCAAACCGCAACCACTCCGACCGCACACAGAACCAGCAACAACAGGAACACACGCATGCTCAGCCCTTGAACAGATCGTTCAGTTGGTCGAAGGGCAGCGCCTGTCCGGCATAGTTGAAGGTGCCGTAGTTGCGGATTTCCTCGGCAGCGCGATAAAGGCCCCCGAATGCCGCACGGGCCAGCGAGGAGCCGACGCTGATGCGTTTGACACCGCACTCGCTCAGATCCGCCACCGACAGTGTCACGCCGCCCAGGCCCATGAGGATATTGACGGGCTTGGGGGCAACCGCACGCACCACCGCGATGACTTCTTCTCGGGTCCGCAGGCCCGGTGCATAAAGTACATCCGCCCCGGCTTCGGCGTAAGCCTCAAGCCTGCGAAGGGTGTCAGCGAAATCCATCCGCCCGTTCAGCAGGTTTTCGGCCCGCGCCGTGAGCATGAACGGAAACGGCAGGCTGCGCACCGCAGCGACCGAAGCCCGGACGCGTTCCACCGCCAGATCGAAGTCGTAAATCGGATGGTCTGCCCGCCCGCTGGCATCTTCGATGGAGCCACCCACGATTCCCGCCGCTGCCGCCTTGAGCAGCGTTTGCGCGCAGCCTTCCGGGTTGTCGGAGAAGCAGTTTTCCAGATCGGCAGCGACAGGAAGCGAGGTGGCCGCCACGATATCCGCCACGTTGGCGAGCGTGTCATCACGGCTGATCGCACCCTCGGCGTCCGGACGACCCAAGGTAAACGCGAGGCCCGCGCTGGTCGTCGCCAACGCTTCGAACCCCATCGAGGCCAGCAGTTTTGCCGAACCGGCATCCCAGGGATTGGGCATCACGAAGGCGCCATCGCGCTCGTGCAAGGCCTTGAACGTCTGCGCTTTGAGAAGTTGTTGCGAGTCCATGTGCGTGCTCTCCGGGTGACGGGCTTCAATCAACCCACACCTATCGACCTCAGAGCAAGCCCAACTGCTCCACCTGCGGACCTCGATCCAGTTCAGGCAGCGGTGGCAGCCCTGGCAGGCGCACCCTCAACTGCTCATGAAAACGTCGCGCCAGTTCGGGCGCGCGCAGGTTGTCCGGCGTGTGCAGGAAAACATAAGGCACCCGCCCCTCTTCAATCCAGACGGCAACTTTTTCCACCCACTGCACCAGAAACGGGTCATTGGCCTCAAGCTCGGGGCGGCCAATGAATCGGACCTGAGGATGCTGAGTGAGCGCTGCCGGACGTGCAGGCACCTTGGGCTTCTTGGACTGCGCGTGCAGGACCGCGGGGTCGCTGGATACACAACTGAACAAGGCACGCGAATCCAGACAGATGCGCTCGATACCGCGATCCAGCAGCAGACGATTGAGCATGCGTTCCTCATCGCCCTTCATGAAAAACGCCATGTTGCGGACTTCCACAGCGAGCGGCACATTCAGTTCATCAATGAAACCGACCAGCTCAGCCAGGCGTTGCGGCGTGAAACTGGCCGACAGTTGCAACCAGAACGGCGCAACTCGCTGACCCAGCGGAGCCATCAATTGAATGAACGTCTCAGCAGCGGTCACTTGGGCGCGCAGGTCACCGTCGTGGCTGATGTCGCGGGGAAATTTGGCGGTGAAGCGAAAGTCTTCAGGCATCACTTCAGCCCAACGCTGCACGGTGGAGGCCGCGGGACGGGCATAGAACGTGGTATTGCCTTCGACAACGTTGAAAACCTGCGAGTACAGGCTCAAGAAATCAGTCGGGCGGGCGTCATCGGGATACAGCGAATCGCGCCAGGCGTTTTCGCTCCAGGACGGACAGCCGAGGTAATAAGGCAGGTCGGACACAATCAGACGTGAAGATCGAGCCCCGATACTTCAAGGTCCCAATCCACAAAGCTGGCCGTGGTCAGATAACTGGCCAGGGCGTTGGCGACACGAGAGCTCATGGAGCGGGGAAAGATAATGTCCTGAGGACGTGCAGGTACGTTGCCAGTACTGCCGATCGGACCCTGGTCAGCGTCGCGACGGGACGCGCGCGCAGGCACCGGCAGATCAATGTCGGTGGTGACTTCTTCGAAAGAACCCTCAACCGTCGAAGGCTGCTTCTGCGGCTTTCGCTTGATGGGGTAAGAACGCTGTGATGGTCCGTCGATGCGCATCAATATTTACTCGGCTTCTGTAGTGGCAATTTAACGTTACAGTCCGGATACTGGCAAACTCTCTAACGTTAACTAGACCACACATATTGCAAATTGTTTGAGCCCGAGCGTTTTAAGTCACACTAAAACGATAAACGGTAGATGGCAAATTGATACAACCGTTGCAATTGCCATAACTTGCGAGTTGCCGCGCGAGTACTAACGCGCCTTCGGCGTGGCAACCTTGTCACGCAGATACACCGGCTGCGCATCATCGGCCTGAACGGCTTCGCCGCGATGCCAGGCAAACGTGGCCAGCGTCAAAAGGTCCTGAGCGTGCGGCAGCAGGCTTGCATCATGCCCTGACAACGCGACCGGGATACGCTCGGCGTAGCCCCACCCCGTACCGGCACCGAACCATTCACCCGTTATGTCAGCGGGCAATGCGGCCAGTTCCGGCGCCATCACCGCTTCATGGCCGACCAGACGCATCTCACCTGCTGTTTCGCGATAACAGCCCCAATAGACTTCATCCATTCGCGCGTCGATGGCAGCCGCCACCTGCGACACGCCTCGCTCGCGAAAGGCACGCTGTGCCAGCACTGCCAGATTGGAGACCGGCAATACCGGACGCTCCAGCGCGAATGCCAGCCCCTGAACCACGCCAATAGCAATCCGTACGCCGGTGAACGCACCCGGACCACGGCCGAACGCAATGGCATCCAGCGCCGACATCGCAATACCTGCCTCGGCCAGCAGGTCCTTGATCATCGGCAACAGGCGCTGGGCATGCAGGCGCGGAATCACCTCGTAGTGGCTCAGTACCTTGCCGTCATGCAGCAAAGCAACCGAGCAGGCTTCAGTGGCGGTGTCCAGGGCCAGCAAGGTGGTCATCGGTGTGTCCGTCGTCATGGAAAAGTGGCGCAGTATAAATGACAAATGGCCCGCAAGCGGGCCATTGTCGAGAAGCGATGTCAAATCAGCTCAGTGCTTTCAGCACTTTGGCCGTGATCTCTTCGACAGTGCCGACGCCAGGGATATGGCTGCACTTGGGCTTGCCATTCTGAGCGCTCAGTTTGCTATAGAACTCCACCAGCGGCTTGGTCTGCTCGTGGTAGACAGCGAGGCGATGACGCACGGTCTCTGCCACATCGTCAGGGCGCTGAACCAGATCTTCGCCAGTCGCATCGTCCTTGCCTTCAACCTTGGGCGGGTTGTAAACCAGATGATAGGTGCGACCGGATGCCGGGTGAACACGGCGACCGGACATACGCTGGACGATTTCTTCGTCATCGACAGCGATTTCCAGCACATGGTCGATTTCCAGACCGGCTTTCAGCAATGCCTCGGCCTGTGGAATGGTGCGCGGGAAACCATCGAACAGCACGCCGTTCTGGCAGTCCGGCTCAGCCAGACGGTCCTTGATCAGGCCGATGATCAGATCATCGGAGACCAGACCGCCCGAATCCATGACGCTCTTGGCCTTGATGCCCAGTTCTGTACCGGCCTTGACCGCTGCGCGCAGCATGTCGCCTGTCGAAATTTGCGGGATGCCGAACTTTTCAGTGATGAATTTTGCCTGAGTACCTTTACCGGCCCCGGGAGCTCCCAGCAGAATCACGCGCATCGTCATGCTCCTCAAATTTTTTATATGGAAATCATCGGATTCGCCTCAGGGGCCAATCTAAAAAATGAATCAGGCCAATAGGCCAAAAGGCTGATCAAGATACACAGCAGACCGTAGCCGCACAAGCCGCCAAAAGTCGCAGTAACCGCAGGGGCGCTGGCGTGCAGCGCGAGGTTGTTGAACGGTACAACCTGCCGCAACCTCTCCGGCAGGTTAGCCCGTAAACGCTTCACCCGCCGTGATCCTGATCAAACGCAGCGCCCACCGGCCGGGCAAGCTCCTCAGCCGGTGTTGCGCAGCCCGGCGGCAATTCCCGCCACAGACACCAGCAACGCCAGTTCCAGAGGGCTGTCCAGGTGCGCCTCACGGTGGCGCGAGCGCGACAGCAGTTCAGCCTGAAGCAGATGCAACGGATCCAGATAGGTATTGCGCAGACTGATGAACTCGAGGGTTTCGGGGCTGTGTGCCAGCAATTGCGTCTGCCCGGTCAGCCCCAGCACCACGTCGCACGCCTGCGACAATAGGTCGCGCAAATGTGAGCCTAAATGTTGCAGCTCTTCGCTGACCAGACGTTCGTCATACAGCCGCGCAATATCTGAATCTGCCTTGGCCAGTACCATTTCCAGCATGTCGATGCGGGTTCTGAAGAACGGCCAGCGCTCGCGCATCTGCGCCAGCACGTCGCCGTCGCCACGCTCCAGCGCCTTGGTCAGCGCCGCTTCCCAGCCCAGCCAGGCGGGCAGCATCAGGCGTGTCTGGGTCCAGGCAAAGATCCACGGGATGGCACGCAGACTCTCCACCCCGCCTTCGCGGCGTTTGGCCGGTCGGCTGCCCAACGGCAGGCGACCCAGTTCCTGCTCGGGCGTGGCCTGGCGGAAATACTCGACGAACTCCGGGTTCTCTCTGACCACAGCACGATAGGCGCTGACGCCGTCACTGGCCAACTGGTCCATCATCGTGCGCCACGCCGGCTCGGGCAGCGGCGGCGGTAACAGCGTCGCTTCCAGTACAGCAGCCAGATAAAGGTTGAGGTTCTGCTCGGCAATGTCCGGCAGGCCGAACTTGAAGCGGATCATTTCACCCTGCTCGGTGGTGCGGAAGCGTCCCGCCACAGAGCCCGGAGGCTGCGACAGAATCGCCGCGTGGGCCGGGCCACCACCGCGTCCGACCGTACCGCCACGGCCGTGGAACAGCAGCAGTTCGACCTGTTGATCGCGACAGATTTGCACCAGTTTTTCCTGAGCCCGGTACTGCGCCCAGGCCGCTGCGGTCGTACCAGCGTCCTTGGCCGAGTCGGAATAACCGATCATTACTTCCTGAGGACCGTGCAGACGCGACCGATAACCCGGCAAACCCAGCAGTGTTTCGATGACCGGTCCGGCGTTGTCCAGATCCGCCAGCGTTTCGAACAACGGCACGACGCGCATGGGCCGTTGCAGCCCGGATTCTTTAAGCAGCAACTGGACCGCCAGCACGTCCGACGCCGCACCCGCCATCGAGATGACATAAGAGCCCAGCGATGCCGCCGGTGCCGCCGCCACTTCGCGACAGGTTGCCAATACTTCGGCTGTGTCTGCGGCGGGTTTGAAATAGCCGGGCAGCAGCGGACGACGGTTGTTCAGTTCACGCAGCAGAAACTCGATGCGGGTCTGCTCGTCCCATTCCTCGTAACGGCCCAGCCCCAGATAATCGGTGATTTCAGTCATGGCCGCGCAGTGGCGGCTGGAATCCTGACGCACATCAAGCCGCACCAGAAACAGACCGAAAGTCACGGCACGACGCAGACAATCCAGCAGCGGGCCATCAGCAATCACGCCCATACCGCACTCGTGCAGCGACTGAAAGCAGAGCATCAAGGGTTCGATCAGCTCGCGATTGTCGTGCAACACGGCTTCAGGCGCAGGCTGAGTGACGGTCAATGACGCATTGGCCCAGTTGCGGGTCGCTCGCAGGCGTTCGCGCAGGCGCTTGAGTTCGGTGCGATAGGGCTCGGCGCTGTCGCCGACACGGGCGCGCAACGCGTCGCTGGCCTGCTGCATCGACAGGTCGGCAGCCAGACTGTCTACATCACGCAGATACAGGTCGGCGGCCATCCAACGCGCCAGCAGCAATACTTCACGAGTGACAGCCGCCGTGACATTCGGGTTGCCGTCCCGGTCACCGCCCATCCACGAGGCGAAGCGGATCGGGGCCGCTTCGAGGGGCAAATGCAGGCCGGTCGCTGCCTGCAGCGCCAGATCGGCCTTGCGCAGGTAGTTGGGAATGGCGTGCCACAGCGAATGTTCGATGACCGCAAAGCCCCACTTGGCTTCGTCGACCGGGGTCGGGCGGATACGACGGATCTCTTCGGTGTGCCAGGCTTCGGCGATTAACCGCTGCAGCCTCGAGGTGATCTGTTCACGCTCCAGGCTGTTGAGGTCACGATGGTCCAGCGCGGCCAGTTGCGCGGCAATCGCGTCGTATTTCTGAATCAGTGTGCGTCGGGCCACTTCGGTGGGGTGCGCGGTGAGCACCAGTTCGATCTCCAGCTTGCCCAACTGTCTCGCCAGTGCATCAGGGGCATGACCTTCGGCCTTCAGGCGCTCCAGCAGTTCGGGAAGCACCCGGGATTCGAACGGTTGCGGCTGCGAGTCGTCACGGCGATGCATGAGCTGGTATTGCTCAGCGATGTTCGCCAGGTTGAGGAACTGGTTGAACGCGCGCGCCACTGGCAGCAGCTCATCGTCTTCCAGGCCATCGACACTGGAGCTGAGGGCTTCGGCACCTTCAGCGGAACCACGTCTGCCTGCCTTGGCGCTCTTGCGAATACGCTCGATCTTGTCGAGAAAATCAGCCCCGCGCTGTTCGCGAATCGTATTGCCCAGCAGCTCACCCAGCAGGTGAACGTCTTCGCGCAGTCGCGCATCGATATCGGCCATCGTTCCCTCTCCCGGTTTTTTATTGGGGCTTTTTGTCTGATCGCTTACCCGAACTGAACGGGTGTATTGAAATCCGCTTTGCCAACAGTGCATCAAAAGCGCGCTCGCCGACAAATCCTTGTGCATGAAATTATCTGTCCGTGCCACGAATGCCATACAGGCTAATCTCATGCATGAGCCACACAACGACTCCATCACGGAACAGACTCGCCACAAACGAGCCCATCGAGAAGACAGTCAGGAGAAGTCACCATGAAAATCCGCGAACTGGCCCGCCACTGGGAAAATAATGCCAAGGGTCGCCTGACCAGGACCCGCTATGCGATTCATCTGGATATCGAATCCGCCGCGCGACTGGCCGCACTGTGCGAGATGTACCCCAAACATCACCCTGAAGAGTTGCTGGGCGAGCTGATCGGCGCGGCAATGGAGGAGCTGGAAGCCAGCTTTCCTTACGTCAAAGGGCCGCATGTAGTGGCGACGGATGAGGAAGGCGATCCCCTTTATGACGAAAGCGAGCACGCGATAGGAAAATCTCAATATCTCTTGAAAGCCGCGTAGAACATGGCTTAGCGATCATTTCAGAGAACAATGAGTGGTAAAGACAGTCCTAGATTTACGACACATGTAGCCACGCCGGAGATACCCCATGGACACCTTCAAAACGATGCTCAGCAACTGGGAAAACAAAGCTCACGAAACCTCGAAACTTGTTGAAATCACCCTGACCATTCGCCAACAAGATCTAGTGAAAATCAAGGCGCTTGCGGAAGCCTATGGACTAGATCAAAGCATCATCACGGAAGGTCTGATTCACTCTGCTATAAAAGAAGCGGAAACAGCCATGCCCTACGTCAAAGGGACTGAGGTGATCCGAGTGGAGGAAGGTGAAGAGATTTTTGCCGACGCTGGTAAGACACCCGCCTACGTCGAAGCTGAACAAGCAATTTCAAAGACCCTACGGGGATAGGGTCTTAGAGACGGAACACTAGCCTCGCAAGGGGCTATTCAGTTTGATCTTGTTGAAGCCGCAATTCTTCCTCTGCCTGAGCAAATAATTTTTCGTAACCTTTGAATTTACCCATTCTTGACTTGTTCAGCAGAGAAACCTCAGACAATTTCATCAGACTACGATAAGTCTTAACGAAAATTTCGCTGTATGAATTCTGAATGTGTTGCTCAGGCGAACTGACCTGACCGCATTTCAGACACATTCTGACGTAGTGAGTGAGATTGTAATCATCAAGCGAGCTGAAATAATCATAATATTCAGCCTCGGTCTTTCTCGCGGCACTGTTTCTGACATCTGTGTTGTTGAATCCAGACACCTTGTAGGCATGCTCAATAAGTTCAGCTAGGCTTTTCTCAACCACTAAACCATCAAAATATTCGTCAAGTTTTTGCTGAACATAGTCGTGTTCCGGCCAACGAAACACATCACTCTTCTTCTGGATATTTTTAGCAACTATTATCGTATCAAAGTATTTATCAATAACTGGTTTAATTTTATCAGCACGTCCGGCTTCGGTGTAAACACAAGCGACAGCATCCAAATTACTAACTTCAAAATTGACAAGAGATTTTTCAATCGCCAAATCGAAAGCTTCAAACACTTTATCGTCATTATCAAGAAAAGACGCATGATAGATATTCCAAGCATCCTGCAGCAAAGCGATTTCTGAGTCATGCTTGATTTTGGCTTCCAGAGCTTTGATAACCTCCTTCAAAGATTCTTCGTCAGCATACCCCTTCTTCACCAAATCAACGATAGCAATATCAAATTCATCGCACCGGGTGAAGCCATAGTCTTCAAGGTAATTAGTCTTTTCCTCGATAGACTTCTTCAGCATGGCTTCGGCTTCATCCACTTTATCGCCGGGAAGGTCAGTATCAATATGCCCTCCTCCATAATTCAGAATAAAATCAAGATCGACCTTCGCAGCATCACCGCCATATTTAGACAAAATAGCTAACGGCAAAACATGAAAAGCTTGTTCAATGACATGATCGTTAGCACCCTCCAATGTCTTTTTGAGAAGACCAGCAAAATAATCAATCTTCTTGAGCAAGCGAATATTGTTGATATCCAGCCTAGTGACATTCCTTTCAAGAATTTCATGTAATTTACTATTAGTAGAAAAAACGAGCTTTACCGATTCTTCTATAGAAGGATTGAACGTCACCTCATAGTCAAATACTTTCTCATGATACGAGAAAAAATCATCGCCAGACTTTAGCGTTCCATCGTTGAGCAGCATTACAACGCGGCAGTTTTTGCTTTCCACCAGAAGCGAGATTAAACCAAGCACCTCCCTATCATGCAGCCCTGACCCTTTCCGCTCAAAATCGTCTAGACAGATAAGCGTGTCAGTAACACGAATGAATTGAAGGCTTTCAACCATAGGCCCAATACCTTTAACGCCCAATGCTGATACATCATTGAACAAAGATGAGCCTTTACGCATCCATCCAGCAAATCGACCTGAAATATCTTTAAGGTTTTCTTCAAACGAGCTTTCATCAGAAGCGATATGGGCACGTTCCCGGTAAACTTTGTTTTCGTAAATTGATTTCTTCAAGTCCTTTAGGCTGTTCAAACCAAAGAGAGAAACGTAAGAATAATTACGTTTATGAAACGAGTCACGGCTTTGAAGCACAACCTGCTTCCAGAGATGCGTCTTCCCTGTACCCCAATCTCCTTTGAGAACGATAGCTCTATCTTTTTCGCCTTTAACGAAATCGACAAGAGCCGCCTTAACCTTACTTACTGACATCAATTACCCCCGACCTTGTCATCATCCTTAATGAATGAAGGATATTTTTGTGGCTGTTGAATAAGAATGTATTTAACAAGTTTCTGGCTAAGAGCTTCGTCCAACGCATTTTGAAAATTGGAAATGGAATGGAGGGGCGATTCATCAACGAGCAAAGATCGCCAATGTATATTATTTTCAGCATCAGACTTTTTCAGCTTCAACAAAGCTTCTATCGCTCTATGTGCGACATTGCCAACTTCTGAACGCACAGTAAAACTTTGCATAATAATTTCATCGTCAACCTCAGCATTCTCTTCCAGCTCGCAGGTATTTAATATCGAAAGAGTCCTAGGTGAAAACGTGTAATTTTTGCCACCATTGTAATCTTGCAAATAAATATCTTCTATCCTAGTTTTCCAAGTCTCTGTATCGCCTTCGCGTTCATGCATTTCATCTTTTCTGAATTTCAGGTGCAGCCCTACACCGTCACCTAGCTGGTAATGCATGTCACCCGCTAGCAAACTCATCAAGCTATTCGACAAAGCAGAAAAGAAATTGACTCGATAGTTTTTATTAAATCGCTCAAATAGAGAAATATCGAAAAGCGTCCAAATGCTGTGATGTTTCCACGCAAACAATATTGGTATACCCAGTAATTCACCGTACTTTATTAGCTTCTCCCTGTCTCTCGCTCTGAGAGTTAGGTTTTTGTCCTGCTTAGCTTTTACTTCAATCAAAACCTTGTATTGATTATTATCCGTGTTGAACACGGCCAGCAAATCGGGAACCTGATAGATTTCTCGGGAAGATTTTGGTATTTGCTGCTGATCCAGTTTATGGACAAGCGAACACTTCCCAAGCCAGCTACAGATGACAGCGAATTCATCCTCAGCCGGTAGCCCTAGGTCGAGACGTTTCACACGCTGAATGACTTCTTCGGGATTCTCCCACCCACTCTGTTCAAGTGCTTCATGAAGAACGCGACTCCGATCCATCAGCATAAGCTCATCCATTTATAACTTCCTTATCATCGCAGAGCAGCGGTATTTCATCAGGAGCGATGGAGATTACAGAATCGCTAGAATGGTTGGCCCTTCCAACACACCACAAAGATTGCCAGTCTGATTTTCTAATACTTGAAAAGAAAACAATGTCGAAACAGGATACTTTTTTAGACATTCTAGGTAGCGACACAGTGTTACCAAAAAAATCTATTGTTGGTGATTTGGCTATAGTGACTTCAGGCTCGTTTTCGGAGCAAAACGTTTTGATAGCCTTACTTTCTTTAGCATCAACACGAGCAGTGAAAATATTCTCCCCATAGTCGAGCTTGCGAATCACATCACCTTTGAAAAGCTGGGCGTAGAGTTCGATGTATCGTTCATCCTGCAGCGTCAAGTCTAAGGTTTTCAATCTGAGCTGTTCAGGGATTTTCGCGGCAATAGCTTTGGAGCATTCAGCAACCTCTACAATTTTTTTCAGCCGAGCGAACAGCTCAGTAAAGTCACTAAATGTTCCATCCCATAGACGCATAGGATGTCCATTCAGCACAACCTCAATAGATACAATAGACTTCGGATACTTCACAACGAAATCATAGGCTTTTTTAATCCTATGATAATGTCTGAGATTATTGATCGGCTGCCCGAGCCATCCAGCCACATCGAATGTGTAGGTTGCATCTACTTTGTAGCGGTCATGAATAAAATAACGATAGGTAAAGAATCCGTCTAATGCAGAACCTTCAATATCAAATTGCCTTGACCCCCTCCCCATGAATGAATCAGTTGTAGCCAGCTCAAATTCAGCTTCATCACTTACAAAATAGATACACGTTTCGAGGCGTCTTTTACTGGGTGTAAGGGTTAGCGTTCCTCCAACAATAACTTCATTCAAGTATTCAAATAATTTAGACCCTACAAATTTAAAGTCATTGGTAGGAATGTGGATACTCTCCCCCACCTCAATCATGTTTTGCCAAGCGAGGTCAGCCGAAGCAATGGCATCATCATTGAAAACCATCTGAATTTCAGGTGCCGGGTTAGCGACTGGAATCAGTTCATGCACTACTGATCCGCTTGTTGCAGTGACGACAACCTTAAAGTTTGGATCGATATTATTTATTGATTCTTCATAGCCTTCTACGACCGCCGAGACATCGAAATTTGCCGGACTACCTGCCTTCGTAATCAAGGAAATGGTTGCTTCAAGAATCCCCGCACGAATTCTGTTCTCAGCCTCAAATGGTGCCATCGGAATCACACCAACCAGCGAAGAAACGTAGGATTGATGAACGGCCTTCATTTGTTTCAAATGAGCTACGGTATGAAAAACTTCCTCATTGTCGATCAGCTTGGAGCACGAATAGCACATCCAGATACCGTTATCGAAATGTTTTCTTTCTGCTCTAGTTTGGGTTGCGTCCCAACGCTTCGCACCCGGCCCGCTCGCAGCCGCACAAATGTGAGCAGCGACACCAATGCTATTTTTCCTGTCACCAGAATTCGTAGAGCCAATGGTGAAAACACGACAACGCGAACAGAGATTAGCCGCTCTCACACATAGCTCATACTTCGTCGTTTCAGAGAAGTCGTCACGGGTGCTCACGCTCGCCCCCTCTTCAACAACCTTCGGTGCTTTGTTCTTCCGTGGTGCCATCGTTCGTAACTCGCCATCGTGTGAGCGGAATTCTGTACAGGCGTTTTAACATCGAACGCTTGGGCACACCAAGAAATGGTGCTGGGATCGGCACCCGGAAACGACCACAACCCAAGACAGAATTGGGCTACGCTTGGCTTTAATGGGCCACCTCGCCCCCAAAATTCTCTATTGCTCTACCCGCTGTACGAAGACATCGGCGCCACGCCCCGCTTTCTGGCACTGTCCAAACGTTACCTGCATGAACTGTCTGAGGAGCTGGACACGCCAGTCGATGAACCCGGCCAGGTGTAACACCGCCGATTCTGCCAGGGCCCACGCCCGTAAAGGGCCGGGCCTGAAGGCTCGCTCGATATTGGCAGCATATTGAGTACGACATATCAAACGTTCCCGCCCGCTCACGAAATATTTATGTGAACTATTCAAAAACCCCGCAGGTCCGAGCCATTAACCATTACAGGAAAGCCTGAAGAGCATCAGGTGGTTGCATGACCCGATGCCCGGCCTGA
>Ga0265798_10004263_pt1 | contig 19871 bp, 18 predicted proteins | sample P3T30metagenome_FD_192430 | JGI IMG/M metagenome (GOLD analysis project Ga0265798, IMG submission 192430) | Plant litter microbial communities from East Loma Ridge, Irvine, California - P3 T30 | ecosystem: Environmental > Terrestrial > Plant litter > Unclassified | place: USA: California... | reverse complement strand
CTCCCAGAAGCTCTCCGTGGCATCTTCGCCGGCGCAGGAGGCCCACCACGTCTAGTCCGCAACGTAGGCCTACCCATCGCATCCGAGATGGCATTGACAGGCCGATCCATTACCGCGCAACGAGCCAAAGAGCTCAACCTCGTCAATCGCATATCGCCATCCCAAGACACGGTAGTGGAAGAGGCGTTGAAACTGGCAAATGAAATCGCAGCCATTTCACCTGATTCGGCAATTGTCACACGAGCGGCGCTGAAGCAAGCTTGGGAAACTGGGAGCGTGGAGCGGGCTACTCAACTGACGATTGAGCAGTATAACCACGGCTTGAACGCGGGGGATAATGCGCTAGAGGGGCTCAAGGCTTTTGCAGAGAAGCGGAAACCGAACTGGCGACCTTCCAAGCTGTAGACGTGACTGCAGTATGGAGCTTGCTATCTTGAATTTGCAACTCCCGTGCACTCTTCTGGTATAGTTAGTTTTTCTTACCTACCTGTTCATTCTGGTAACTGAACAAGTCCTCATTCTACGTGGGTGAATGTTACCCGTCGTGCATATGTTGGCAAGCTTCGGTGATGCTTTTCCTAGCACACGACGTCGATCGGCGCGTCTCTGATGTGCTCGGCCAATAGCCTCGCACCAAACTTTACGAGGCTGTTGAACCAAGCCAGATAGAGTTAGCACAGTATGTAGGAAGAGGTTGTCATCGCATGCATCCTACATGCGCCCCATAACCCCACCTTTCCCCGCATGGGAGCGTTCGGGTAGCGCTAGCACGACGTAATGTCAAAGGAAACTCCCGAGGTAGGCGCTATTAAAGCGGATTATAACGGAGTATCTAGTCTGAAAAGATCGTTGACTCGGAGACGTTGACATTCTACTGACTTGAACTGCACGATTCAATGAAGAACTGGAGACCCTGCTTTGACATCATACCCTCTATCTTGCCATGGTGAACCGACGAGCTAGCGATGCAGCGGCTCCCCCAACTCAAACACCCGTTGCAACCGTCGCCAAGCGAAAACGACGTGCTTCCTGCCTAGGAGAACAAGAGCGTCGCGAACGGAAAAGAGCTATTGACCGTGAAGCTCAACGCTCACTGCGAGAAAAGACCAAAACGCACATCGCGGAATTGGAACGAACAATCCAGATACTTCGCGATCAAGATCGTAACGGGGCTACGTCGAGTCTGCTCTCCGAGATTGATAATCTACGAGCGGAAAATGAGCAGTTGAGGGATGTCATCGATAGCGTCAAGAGTGTAGTGGGGCTGGACCTTGGGGTGTCGAGCAAGACCGCTGCGGCGATCGTACCACCATACCTCGCTGATGATGGTGACGATGAGGACACTCCTCTCGCTGCGACGAGTGCCGGTACGCATGGATCTCTAGCACTGACCCTTGACTCACTTTGGATGCTAGGGCAGCAATCGCCTAAGCCAAGCATTGTCTCGTCTAGCAGTATGACGAGACCACCTGCATCTCTGCCGGCGCCCATCGACCAGCCCACCACCCATAGTTCTTCTGAAACAATGCGCTCGCTCGATCTTGATGGTATGACAGTAATGCCAGATCTATTTCCGCCGCCTGTGGGGTCGAATCAACCACTTAGCTTGGAGCCCGTTCTCCCGCCTGTACACAAGAGCTCAGCAGAAGAAAAGGGAGGAGGCCAGCACTGGGCCCATGCATCAGCTACAGCAACATGGGCGCCCATGATGGAAGAAGTATGTTAATCATCGTCTTCTTTCCCTGGCTGACTCGCAACTACCTACAGATCTTCGGCCCAAACTGGCGTTGTCCCTCTCCAACAATCCTCCACATCGGCAACCCAGACAACCCCACCCCTCTGGCCTCGTCCTCCATTTGCCCTGTTTGGAAAAAAAGCAACGAACTCTTTGGCAAAGTTTTCACCTACCATCATCATTACTCAGGCAATTCTAACAATTATTCAACTTCCTGCCACGATCTAGTGCCGGTCGATATCGCAGAAGCAGGACTTCTATACCTTGGCATAAAGCAGGGTTGGAACAGCTTAGCCTCGTTAGAATGGAAGAAAAGTCCTGCGCTTACCATTCTGAAACAGGTCGACGAGTTACTGTTTGTTCATTTGCCCAATGTAGAGAGGCTGGCTGTGGCGTATAAGAGCTTCAAACTGCTCAAGGTACGTCGACGTCAGCTCACCATGCATGAAGCATACAAAGTAGGAAGCTGATCTGCGTGTGATAGTATTATCTGAACGCAAGAAAAGAAGAATTAGACAGAGTACCCGACTGGCTCCGTCCAAGGTAACCTTCTCACCTACCTACCCACCCGCATATATTCCCCCATGCCACGCCAGCCCAGTTCACTCCTTCGTCCGTCCGTCCGTCTGACACCACGATCAGTTTCTCACAGTCATCCACCGCCCACCCCATCGCCCTTGACTTCTTTGCCTGGCCCACCCTCCGCTCCCGCCTCTTGAATAACCATGCCACGATCTTCCAAAATACCGATCTCTCATGCTGTTACTCGCGCTATCTGCGCTTCGACTGGCCTTTTCCCATTGAAGACGCTTTCTTCCTCGATGATAGCAGTGGAACCCATTACCCTAGTCCTCTGTTTGAGCGATACCACGGGGATCTGAAGTATTGGTCGGTAGACGAAAAATTCTTTGACACGTTTCCGGAGATGAGGGGGGATATTGAGGGGGACCGGTGCAGGAGAGGATGACTGTATGTTGAACCAACCAAGGTAATTGCGTTGTCCATTTGATGCTACATTAGAAATTGACCATGATGGCGAAATATGCCATGTTCGCTATCTATGCTGTACCAGTACATTGTCACCCTGTCCGTTCCACTAGTACTGGCCAGCCGCCGCTTGACACGCCTTGAGCTGGTCCAAGTACCAACCACAGATAGTCAGACTACCTTGGTTCTCATCCATACATTTGCGAAAGGTCTGAACATCGTTTGCGCAAGGACCGGACTGCGCCATTTGGGCGGATGCGGTGTCGGCGGGCTGGTGCTGGGCAGAGAACTCGGTGTTCTGGGGCGAAGCTTCGGCGGGGGCAGATGAACCGCCTCCGAACCAGCCTCCGACAGCGTGGCCGATGGAGGAACCTACTGCGACACCGCTGTTGTGAAGGTCAGCCATGTATAAGCATGTTGGTGCATTGGGCCGGTTTCGGATGCAGAGAGTATCCGCGTAGTGGCAAACAGGTGGCGCAAAGGTGGGTGCAGGATCTACTTACGCAGCAGTGCTAGCCATTTGCCCAAACAAGCCGGGTCCCTGCGGCGTGGGAGCTTGCGCCTGTTGCTGAGGAGGCGCATGAGCGCTGGCTGGTGCGTGTGGGGGAGCTGCCGCCGTAGAATGAGGGCGCGAAGAAGCGGGCGCAGGAGCAGTGGTTGCTTGCTTCGCGGCTGGGACCTGCGGGCGACGAGGAGGAGCGGTTCCAGAGCGTTGACGAGGCATGTTGAGCGATTCGGTGGTGATATGTGGTTTGCAGGTAGACTCGGGTGTGGTGGCAGGCAATGGGGATTCAAGGCATCGACATGGCGATTTCAAGCCGTTTTTTAGAGCAGCATTCGGGCTTGGCGCGGGTGGGCACGTCGCCGGCTTCCGCATTGGCTTATTGGCTCGTCGTCCATCAATTTGTACCCTGACAGGAACATCACAACATGGTGTGCCACGTCCGTTTGCCCGATCCATTCTAACAAATATCTTCGACCTCGACGTCACCACCACTCTTTGGCCCGAGGTCAGTTCGCAGCGTCCGATCGAAAAGCTCCTTGAGCATCTCAAAGCAGATCCCCGCCAACGCAGCATCGTACCGGCCCTTGCTAAGTTCGTCGCGAATGAAAGCGTCTATAGCGTATGAGTGTTGTTTCCATAATCGCGCCGATACAGAACTCACGTTGTGCCCAAGCTGGTTCGTAGAATGAAAATGTTACTCCAGCCTCTTGAAGCGTCTGTCTAATCAAATCCCTACCCTCGGCTGGGACATGAGTATCCATCTTACCAAAGATCATGACCAGTTCTCCTTTGATGTCCTTGGTGCGAGCGAGTGAGTCATCCTTTTTGCCCTTACCCAACGTGGAGCTGTGGATATCGGTTGCGAAATAGCAAATTGCACTGGAGATGCGGGGATCGAAAGCGCAACGATAGGCTAGATGACCGCCTAGACACATGCCTGCTTACGGTTAGCCTGGATTGATGGGAACGCTGAAGTTGAGTGGGAAAGGGGTATAATGGAGATGGGACTGAATAAGGACAAGATACAAGATGGCGGCAACGTACCGGTAGCGCCAACACGGCCATTACACGTTGGCAGTTCAAGCAGGGTGTCAATGGAAAGCGTGGCATCTTCGTCATATGCTTCGACTGTCTTTGTGATCTTCCATTCGTTCCCAGCGTCCGTACCCGGACCGTCGTACGCCAGAGGCTCGGGACCAGTAAATTCGTGGTATGAGGACGGTGCTGCGACGATATATCCTCGGGACGCTATTTGACGAGCAAAGCGAGCAACGGGCCCAGTGACTTGTCAAAGCTCAATTAGTAGATGAAACAGGTAGCATAGACGGATGATGGGGACACATAGGTGGTCCTTGGAGAGTAAAAAGATGAATGATAAGGTCCAAGTGGTGAGCTAGATAGAATAGAAGATTTGGGGTCGTGCAAGCAGGCGGCTACATCTATTCTTACTCCCGAGGTCGTCAAAGCGCACGAATGCACTTGGAAAACTTCAAGACAAATCAAATCAAATCAAACGCACGTACCTTGGTATATTTCGGAGAATACAACGACAGCCGGGAATTTGGCCTTCGGGTAGTTGGCAATAGTAGGGTGGAAGATGAAGACCCCTGGACGGCGAGCATACAAATTAGCCTCCGTGTAACAACCTTCTCGTGACACCCATGGACGGCACACCTGGGCATGCAGTAACATACTCATATCACCACCTGCCTTGGTGGGTACATCTTTGTGTGTCTCTATAACGAGCATTGCGTGTTTCTTGTCTTGTTTGACCTGAGCGTTGTTTGGCTATTGGTAAGGCTGCGGCGTACGTGTTTGTGAAGGTGGTTTTGAGGTGGGGTGGTGGGGTAATGTTATGCGCACGGTCCAGGCGACATTGAAGCACATGCGATGCAGAGACAACCAGCGTCTCTATTATGCCACGAGGGGTTTGAGAAATTAAATGTCAGAACTGTGCTGATGCAAGTGCTGCGAGTGTGATGAAAACATCTGCCATGCCATTTTTTATTATTGGGGTTGGCTTTTGCAGTTCATTCGACCTTCGCCGAGGTGGTTTCTACCTGACATGACCTCGGGATGCTGAGAGTGACAAATTGAAGAGTTGGTTTGCGAATATGAGTACATGGTAGTCTGGGAGAAAGATATCAAGTCCATGTGACGACGTGCATTGCTGGAGGGCCATACCAGGGATCTGATAACATTTTCATGCGAGTTGGAATATCTACAAAAGCTTGTCCCAAACTATGGGTACCCAGTGGGTCAGTTCAGTAGTGTTGGTGGAGGCCGTCTAGGGGACACATGCGAGGTGATGTCAATCCCGAGCTAGACAGCGAAGGAGAAAAGAATAGCGACTTGAGGGACGGAGAGGTACGGGCTTGGTACGCTGCACCGAGAGGTGACGAAACGGTCGAGTGGGATTCATGAGGCCTCACCGCCAATGGCGCCAGTTCGGCGGCAGACTTGCGACGGTCGTGATGTGACTAGAGGAGAATAGCGAAGGGTTGCAGAGCAGACATGGACTAGCTGCACCGACAGTCGAGCATGCGATAGTGCAATCACTGCGACGTGTGCGCGAGGTTCTTGAGAGAAGAGCAGGATGGCCTGCTGCAGCATGTGAGGGCCGGGTGCAGGGATGTGGCACCTGTCATGCGAGAATCTCGTGGCTGGGATGCTTGGGCACCTAGTGTTCGAAGGGTATGAGGCCCAAAAACACCCAATGGTTCTGTGCGTACGTCGATGCCACGAAACGGGCCGGGCGGTGTGCTTGGCCTCCTGCTCGATGTGTGCGCGGACGTCACGCACACCTGGCCGTGTCTTGACTGGCGCTGCCACTGGTAGCTGGCAGGCTGGAAAGCGCTGGATCCCGCATGTCGCACGGCGTTGGAGAAGATTGACGGCAGCCGCGGCGCGAGCCAATCACGTGTCTACCAGCTCTTGACTTGACTTTTGATGCCAAACTCGACCCTCGAAGCTTGCACTCCAACAAGGCCGCTCCCGGGCGCTTTCACCGTCGTCTCTTGCTTGCTTCTTCCCGCAGACTCAACGCCCCCCTCGACAGCACCGGGCGTTCCAAGGCGGCAAGCCGTGTTGGGGAAGCCATCCAATTTCCCAGGTGCTCGCTCGACTGCCCGAGCCCCACCCAAGCCCATTGTCGAGCACCGTTGTGCTCGTCCCCAACGCGAAGCAGCGCTGGTTTGGTCGGTTCCTGTTGTTGCACACGCCCGTCCCGCGCCTCCGCTGCCGCAGTCGCCGCGCCAGTCTTTGGCTCGCCGCCAGTACTCGCCGCCTGGCCTGGCCGCGCTGTGTGTGCTGCGGATTTTGAAGCCCTGGGCAGCTCTGTCCTGCGCCGCTGCATATCGTGCTGCCTGTCCGCAGTTCCTTGCTTCTACCTCGCGCTCCGTAGGTCGAGTCCAACCCCCGCCGCCAAGACTTTCTTCGCCAGCATCCCAACCATGACTGACTCTCACTCTACTCTACCCTCCTCTGTGTCCCCAGTGCCTCGCTGACTGGCGCAGTACCTAGGTCGCCGCTACCGCCCCGGAGGCACCTCGTCCCCTCCCTCCACGGCCCTCGCACCGCGCCTTCCCTCCCAGTAAACGTCGTGTTTTGCTACGACAGCCCCGGCGCCCTACATGCAGCCGTCGTTGTCTGCGGCTTTCTCATCATGGATACCGAGGATGGCCACGTCTTCATAAGGGTGCGATTCTCAATGACTGGCCTTGCTCGGAACATGCGTTGACACGGCTCTAGAACCTGGCTTACTTTGTACGAACCCACGAAAAGGCCCTCGCCAACGCCCTGCAACTGCAGCGGCAGATGCCCAAGAATGGCCAGGCCATTATCTCACCCTCGTCTCCCAACGGCCCCGCTAGTCCGCCCTCATCCTCGTCGTCAAGCGTCTGGGCCGCCGCCCTGTCTTTGCCGTCCCTGACCTTCACCTCACAGTCCATCAAGCCAGCCAAGCTCACATTGACGCCCCACCATCTCTTCTACATCCTTTCTCGATTCGAGGAGCTCGGCATACCTGTTGGTCCCATGAATGTGCGACTGGAGAACATCCACACGGACGCTTCACCCGCAAACTATGTCTCGTTCCTCGGCAGCGCTCAGCGCAGCAAAACAAAGTCTTCCGACCGCGACTCCATACATTCAGTGTCGAGCGTTCGCAGTGTCATGTCAGGCATGTCCTCGCTTTGGTCCACCTTTCGTATTGGATCAAACAGTGAAGCCAAGGCAGAGAAACAGAAAGTTCAACTCCAGGAAGACTTGCGATATCTCTACTCTGCATTTACTAAGATTCCCTGCCTGAGGCTGTCTCCTGACCACAAAGCTCGTCTCATTGCGGGTTATGAAGAATTTCCCTTCGACACCGCCGTCCCTTTGTTCGCTTTCAAGAATGTCACTGCGCTTGAGATTCACGATGTAGACTTTCGGCAATTCTATGGCTGGGACCGCCTGGCCGAAAACCTTCGCAGTCTTACTGTCAAGCGAGCAGGTGTTGACGATCCCGCTGACCTTCTTATCAATGTCGTCTTGGACGACATGGACAAGCGTCGTAGACGGTCGGCAAAGACACACGCTTCTTCCGCGCCTTGGTCTACCGCAAGCCCGTCCGCCAAGGTTGGTCAGTTGGCGCCATCAGAATCTCCACCACTTTCCCCTACCTCCGCCAGTAAACAGAGCACAAGCCCAAGAAGCGCGGTCGTGGCGCCGGAGAATTCGTCCAAGACGGGCCAGCGACAGCGCAGTACCTCTCCCACGCGGCCCCCAAGCTCTCGTCATGGTTCGTCCCATGCCTATGGTCGAAGCACTACAAATGCACCCAACATCCGCCGCTCGTCTGGGAGTTCTAGTTCTAGCGTGCGCTCTACCACCCCAAGAGGCAGCTCCTCTAACCTCCTCTCCATGGGCTGGTTTCCTGCAACCAAGTGGCGCTTCTTGCGACATCTGAGCTTGGCCGACAATGCTCTGACCAACATATCAGTTGCAAGTCTGGCTCCCTTGGCAAACACATTACAGTCTCTTGATATTTCTGCCAATTTGTTTGCTGAGATTCCTGACAGTCTTGCCAGCCTGACCTGTTTGCGCGCACTGAACCTGTCCAATTGCATGATTGACAGCTTGCACTCTTTGGGTCGTAACCCGCTGCCAGCCATCACGACGCTCAACCTTCGTTCCAACCGCTTGACATCGTTGGCTGGTGTTGAGCGACTGCTATCTCTGGAGCGGGTCGATTTCCGTGATAACAGGTTGACTGATCCTACAGAAGTTGCGCGACTGACTGGTGTTCCCGACATAACTGATATCTATGTCAATCGCAATCCGTTTTGCAAGACGCACTCCACCTATAGAGTGACCATTTTCAATCTGTTCCGCAAGACGCCAGGCTATACGGAAGATATTGTCATCGATTCTGTAGGACCTAGCAATGCCGAGAAGAAGCAACTCGTTGACCGAGTTCCCGAACGCCATGGTGTTCCCATCGTTAAGCCGCCACCCGAGGATGACTCGCAACCCCCGCGACACGTACCACCAAAGGTTGTCAAATCTGTCGATACTTCCTCCGACATAACAGGTGTGCTTCAGCGTACCGGTTCCCTGCAACGTACCAAGAGTGGGCGCAGTGCACAAGGTTCCCAAAAGAAGAAGAAGGGCCCTAAAAGGAGAATTGTCGAGCTCTCTCAGACCGACTCGCTGCAGTCGTCATCGCACTCTAGTTTGACAGGGTTGGCATACGAGGATACTGTCGTCGGACAAGCCCCTAAGATCACGAAGACTGCAAGCAACACATTGGCCACGGATACGCCCCGGCTTGTAGAGCCGTCCAAGGGACAAGTTTCTGGAGATCCTACCAAGAAGAGTATTTTAGAGGAGCGTACAGTGGCACACGAACCTCACACAAGCCACCAACAGTTGCCCTCAATCGATACCGCACCCCCGACCAAAACCGCCGATCCGGAATCAACGGAATTCGACGTCAGCGAGGACTTGTACAAGAAGAAGATCGAAGCCCTTCGGCAAGACTTCGGTAACACATGGCTTAGCGCGCTAGGAGACGAGAGCTGGGACAACACATCGGTCAATAGTTTTCCTTCGGATCGTGGGTATAGCTCCCCTACCATGCGGCCAACACTACCTCGTACACCGAGCCAAAGCATCGTTTCTGGTCGTACACTTGGCTGACCTAATTTCCCCCGATCTGTCCACTTGCGATACCCAAAACAATTTGTTCGCTTTGCCAGACTCGCACTGCAGCTTCCGGAAGCGGACGCTTTTGTCTATATAGTTTGTTCATCAATTCATTCACGGGGCTTCGGGCAAGGCGTTGGATAGATGTAAGTCGAATTTGAGCGTCGCAGTTTGTCACGCTCGTGGGACCGATCGAGACCATTTTCCGAGGCTGTTTCGACCTTATCGGCGGCATCTCTTCCTCTCCCTTGTCAACAGGCGGTCGTGTTGCATTTCTGCGTGTTCTCCTCTGGGAGCATAACGGCCATGTTCCTGGTTGAATGGATAGTGTAAGATAACTTCTATGCCGGCGCACTGTAGGTTGGTTGCCCGTTACCTTTGGCGATGAGTGCGTAGCTTCTTGTTCCCTTTGTGTTGCTTGTTAGCGTCGTCTACGTTCTGGTGAGGGAGCCCAAGGAAGAAGGCAGGCGTTGGTTGATCTATTGCATCATGAAGCGCGCATTAGCAGTGAATGCTCGCATGACTACAAATACAATAGCAGTTTCCTCGCAGAGGGTGCACACGTTCAGCATGTATTGTTGACTACTGCGACATGTAAGATGTATGCAACGCGTGAGGTGCTGCAGGCGCTCAAGTGGGACATTGACTGGAGACGGCAAACACAGGCAAAGACTGGGTTGGAAACGGGGTGAGAGTGAAGGGCTTCGGCAATAGCTGGAGGAGGAGATACACCCAAGCCAGAAGCTTTGCGCAGATCAGAGACTCGCGAATAATTGCACCCTCTACAGTTGATTCCGCAAGGCAGTCGAGACGTCTGCAACCTCTCCCAGGTCCGACGCGCGTCTGTGTTGGGCTAGCACGCTCTGGTGCCAAGGCAGCCCCAGCCTAGGACTAACTGAAACGCTGCAAAACTACTACTCGGGCGGCGCGATCCTCTCACCACCGCAACCCAACCCGGCCTACAAATCAGCGTATACAAACACTTCGCGCGCGATCCCATAGGTATACTGTGTTGAGCAGTCGCACGCCGTTCGCCCCCAGTGTCCTCGCAGCCAGACCGTCCCCGCTTGCTACAGGCGGTGAAGTTACTCTTAGCATCCCACTCGACAGGCTTCCGGTCACAACAACGCCTCAGCGGCCCCCCCCCTCACTGCACCGCACTCGCCTGCCCACGACGCAGCAGCAGCCCGCACAGGTATCGCCGTCTCAACAAGCACAATTGACCAGCGCACATCGCAGCCGCCCCACTCGTCGCGTGATCCCAGCTCTGCCGCCAGGCGCTTTTGAGGGGCTTTGAGCCATACTCCACCCGCCCATAGCGTCGACCACCCACGACCCGATCCGGCCGACTCTTTGAGATCAGAAGTACGTCGGCATTCCCATTGGAGCCCCCAAGGCATAGGGCACTGCTAACACGCCCGGTGCAGGAGAATTACCGCCAGTGCTACGCGCAGCCCTCTCCCACCCACCCGCGCGAGGTCTTCCCTTGCACCTTCAGCCACCCACACCAGTGCCAGTAGCAAGTCCCAGCTATGGCCGAGAACGAGGTGGACCTGGACTCCATCATAGACCGTCTGCTCGAGGTCCGTGGCAGCCGGCCTGGCAAACAGGTACAGCTGCTCGAGACGGAGATCCGCTATCTATGCACCAAGGCACGCGAAATCTTCATCTCACAGCCTATCCTGCTCGAGCTCGAGGCACCGATAAAGGTCAGTCACAACGCGCAGTGCTGCGAAGCCCGAGATCTGGCTTCTGAGCACCTACTGACTGCTTTGCCTTTCAGATTTGCGGAGACATCCACGGCCAGTACTATGATCTGCTGCGGCTCTTCGAGTACGGTGGCTTCCCTCCAGAGGCCAACTACCTCTTCCTAGGCGACTACGTCGACCGTGGCAAGCAGTCTCTCGAGACGATATGCCTTCTGCTGGCGTACAAGATCAAGTACCCCGAGAACTTCTTCGTCCTCCGTGGCAACCACGAGTGCGCCTCCATCAACCGCATCTACGGCTTCTACGACGAGTGCAAACGAAGATACAACATCAAGCTGTGGAAGACGTTTACCGACTGCTTCAACTGCCTACCCATTGCCGCCATCATCGACGAGAAGATCTTCACTATGCACGGCGGTCTCAGCCCAGACCTTAACTCGATGGAACAGATCAGGCGCGTCATGCGACCCACGGACGTGAGTCAGGCTCAAATTGCAACTGCAACTGCAACTGCAGTGTCCATGAAGCGCACAGGCTAACAAGGACAGATTCCCGACTGCGGTCTCCTCTGCGACCTTCTCTGGTCCGACCCAGACAAGGACATTACCGGATGGAGCGAGAATGACCGAGGTGTGAGCTTCACATTCGGGCCCGACGTAGTATCGCGCTTCCTGCAAAAGCATGACATGGACCTCATCTGCCGTGCGCATCAAGTTGTCGAAGACGGTTACGAGTTCTTTTCCAAGCGCCAGCTCGTAACACTGTTCAGCGCACCCAACTACTGCGGTGAATTTGACAACGCTGGCGCGATGATGAGCGTTGACGAGAGTCTGCTGTGTTCCTTCCAGGTAAGCTCTAGGCGCACAAGGTTACGTCGAACAGGTACTAATGGGGTATGCAGATTCTCAAGCCCGCAGAGAAGAAACAAAAGTACGTCCCCAGCCTTGGCAGCGGCAGAGCAGCGTCTCCTCGCACCAAGAAAAGCTAGAAGTAGCCATGACCACACTCATTCAGAATCAATACGAACTTCTCTTACAGCAGGTTTGGGCGTCGTTAGACGATGGCAATCGTTAGCCCACCCCCGAGACCCGATGCCGAACGACGCGAAACACGCTCCATCTCGATTTCCTTACCCCCTTTCAGCCATGGGCTTGCGGACGGCCGTTGGCATTTGTACACAATCCTGTCGTTGATTCTTGCCATTCCAGTACCGTTACACGCACACGACGACAAAGGACACGACGGTCGGCCCTCTCTTTCCCGGACGATTCAACGACGACGACGGTGGCTAGCCTTGGCGTTTGGCATGGTTGGCGGCGACACAAGAGGGCGGATATCAGAGCATTGTTTTATGTGGACGTCACAGGCAACAGCACTGGAGAAAGCGCGGAAAGGTCGAAGGGGGGAAAGACATGGTGGACAACATGGGGGAATTCACCGCTGGCTCGCGGCTTGTCATGACGGGGTGCGAGACGTCGATGCGATAATGTCAGTCGTTTTCTTTTCTCTTTGTGTCGCGTTTGAACAAGCAACCTTTTGGGGATGAAGCATGTAAGCTAGTGTGGAATGGAGTATGCGTATCCCTTGCTCGTGGTTGGCGTGTTTGCCATGGTGACCAAAGTGGATTGGATCAGCGTGCGACAGTGTCCGTGTCAGCCACTTGGGTGTGGCGGTGCAGAAAAGCAGGCCTGCAGCAGGCAAGGGCGGGCGCGGGCGGCGTCATGGCCTGTGTGTGATTGGCGGCGGCGCGCGCGGGGGCTTGGGAGGCGATCTGAGCGTAGGCGCCCGACGCGAGCGTCGTCGTCGTCGTCGTCGTCGTCGTTGTTTGAAGGTCCATCACGCAGTGTTTGTCAGACGCTCTTCGTCACGTCACTCCTTGTCCACCCCGTCGGCCGGCCGCGCCCTCGTGCTGTTTCGCTCGGTTGGATTCTGTCATGCCTGCGACGACATAGCACATTGCCTGCATCGCCATCTGCCATGGCCGAGTACTCGTACGTCCACGTTGGCCGAGCGAGGCGCTGCGTGGGCCATCGCTAACGTCCATTCTCCCACCAGCTTCATAGCCCACTCGGCCCCCTGGGTCCACGGCTCAGGTGCAATGACGCCCTCGCGACTGCGCTCTCTGTCGCCCATGCCCAAGAGCCATGTCACACGATCCATGTCGACACCACAGCTCGCCAAAACCGCCCAGTCGCAATCGCAGTCCGAAAGCGACGGCATCAACACCATCCCCGACCCGCGCTCGGCCACTCCACAGCCGCCTCTGTCGCGCCACGACTCGACCGACTCGCACCCCGACCTCAGCCAGGAAGTCTCGACCCTCAGCACCAAGCTCATCAACGCCATCAATCACTCCACCATGCTCGACGATGCACTGCAGCAGACGAGACACGAGCTCGACGCCGCGCGCGAGAAGCTGGCCCACCTCGAGGCCCAGGTCAAGGCCCATGAGGCCAAGCTCTCCACGGGGCTGCTGGTGGACAAGGTCGTCTACGACAAGATGGAGAAGCAGCTGTCCACGGAGCTGCGCGAGGAGCGCAAACGCAGAGCCCACGCAGAAGCTGCCAAGCGCAAGACGGACAGCGAAGTCGAGGCCCTGACGGCTGCCCTGTTCGAAGAGGCCAACGTCATGGTTGCAGCTGCGCGCAAAGAGACGGAGGCTTCGGAGAAACGCGGCGAGCAACTCAAGCAGCAGTTGGGCGACGCTGACGTCCTGCAACACTCCCTCCAGGACCAGCTGCACGATCTCAAGGCCGTTGTCGAGAGGATGAGCTCTCATGGCGACGACAACGAAAGCCACGCTCTCACTGCAACCACCGCTCCGTCAACACCAGGCATCGCTCCGGCCGACAAGATGAGCAAGCTGTTCGAGGCCATGAACCTGACACCCACCACGCCGGGAACCGACGACATCAGCCCCGATCATCCCCTCCACTTTTCGCATCTTATCCATCCCGTACTACGCTCCGATCTTGCCGCTTTCAACGAGTTTCAGGACATGCTCAAGATCAGCGCCCGTTCCTCTGCCCCAGCAAGTCGCGCATCCAGCGGCAACTACAGCAGCCTGAATGTGCTGGGACTGGCATCACTGACCAACAGCTCCACCACGTCGCTGCCCTCCAAGTCGCCCACCTCGGCTACCAACTCACCTCGCGAATCTGTAGCCACTGCTGGTATGCCCAACCTCAAGGACGAGAAGTTCTATAAACGTGCTCTGGTCGAGGACATAGAGCCAACACTGCGTCTGGATATCGCCCCCGGTCTCTCATGGATGGCACGCCGCACGGTACTGAACAGCATCACTTCTGGTTCCCTGGTCGTAGAGCCGAACCCTGCTCCTCCATCCAAATTTCGGGTTCCCATCTTTCCATGCTCGCTTTGTGGCGAAGCAAGGAATGGTGATCAGTACGCCCGAAAATTTCGATTCAAGCCCTCCGATACTGAAGACTCTCAGCGCTACCCCTTGTGTGACTGGTGTCTGGGTCGCGTTCGGGCAACGTGCGACTACATTGGTTTCCTACGCATGGTAGCAGCGGGGCACTGGCGCGCAGAGACGGATGAAGAGAAGAAGTCGTCCTGGGAAGAGAGTGTGCGACTTCGCGAACGCATGTTCTGGACTCGCGTTGGTGGCGGTGTGGTTCCTTCCTTCGTTCCTTTGCGAGATGGCCCACGCAGTCCCACATTCACGAACAGCGATGTGAAGATTGAGGAGAGGATGAGTGAAGAGAGCATCATGTCGTTTGAGCCTCGAGACATCACAGCAGGTGGTTCTGCTGCGTCGATGGCGAATGAGCCAAGGAAGAGCGATGAAGACCCTTTTCGGAGCAAAAGCGGTGATAAGGTCAAGAGAATTTCCATTGGCAAGACGGTCCTTTTGAAGCACAACGACGCTTTGACCTCAGAGTCCAAGACAATCGCCAATCCGGAAGCCGAAACATCGTCAGCCGAAGCTCACCACGGTAGTCAGAATGAGTCTGTCACTGCAGCCCCGTCAATACCCTCATTGACAGTGGAAGAGGAAAAGGATATTGAACAGCAAGCTGAAGCTCAACTCCAAGACGAAGTGAACAAGTCTCTCGATACCAGGAAAGCAACAGCGGTCTCTGAACAGGAACAGGAAATGACGAAGCTGGAGGATCCGCGCCTACAGCGTCAACGCTCCTCTTCGAACCCTGCACCTGCTGTGCCGAGCAGAGAGAAGGATGCCAGTGGCAGTAGACTTAGTTTGAGGATGCCCGGTACGAGCATGCCTGGTGCTTTCGACTGAGCCATACATGATGCAGTAACTGGCTGATTCTTGTTGGGTAACTCGCTGTTTACCGGTCCTGTGCTTGGAGTTTTACACGACCATTACTCTTTTATTCAATCATCTTACACTATCCTAGCTGACGTTTGTATACGGCGAGTAAGAGGCGAATGCTTTGGTTGTTTTTCTTTACTTGTTGAGCATCTTTAGTGGCTTGTTAGAGGGGTAGGTTTACGGACCCGTTACTGTCGGATATACACATAGCAAGAGAGGTATCTTCGCTGCTAGTTCTCGTCTCGGGATGGTGGGAACTTGAGTTTGATGGATACCGGGAGTTCTTCTGGTAGTCTTTTGTTCTGGTTAAGAAGCTTTGGGGGAAGGGTTTGCGGTGGGCAGGAGTATTATTGGTCTGGTTGACTAAACATGTTGGATGTGTGTCTTTACACATAATGTACTATAGCTTTATCTAATACTAGCTCTTGGAAGATAGGACAAGAAAGAGAAACGATGAAGAGTAGGAGAAGAAATATACACATTGACCATGTCCATCGCCTGCAGTTCTACTAATCGCAATCTGTCGTTTACTTCTTTGGTATCGAGAGAATTACAAGGACGCTGCTATTCTTTCGATTGCTCTACTGTTATGCCTGCCGGCTCTTGGGTGGACATGTGCATCATCAGAAGCCGGGATATAAGCAGATCTACGCTCTAGGGACATGGACATGGCGACTGATGGCGCATTCTGCTCTGCGGATTGTATCTAGTATTGATTCTGATAGCCCGTGGAGCGCTGTGTAGTCGAACTGTGCAAAAGGTTTGGCCGTAGCGTCAAAGACGAATGCCGTCTCACGGTGTGCCTTTCTTGTGGGCTTCCGCGCCATCCCTCTTAATCACCAAGTCCGCCTCCGCCCTCCCCCCTTTCTTACTCCCTACCAGGGGAAGCTCTTCTTCCATGTCATGCTGCACCACCATGCTCTTGCCCTTGATCAACTGCATAACCATATAGTTCATGGCACATCGAATACCCAATTCCTCGCCTCGCCTCACAATCCAGCCGTTGAGATAGTCAATCTCGGTGTGCGCACCCTGACGCGTATCGGCTAGCATACTGCTCACGTTGTCGCTGGTGCGGTGTGCAACGGCCACAACCACGGTTTCAAGGCGGCCTGGGTCGAAGCGCTGGGACACGTTGGGAATGTATTGGAGTTCGGGGAGGGAGCGAATGACGAGGCTTATCTCGGATAGGAGGAGGCGCATTGTGCGGGTCAAGGCGTAGTTGTTCAGAATGGCGCCGTTGCGCGCGTCGAGGAGGGCGGTTAGGGGGTTTATGATGCAATTGACGGCTAACTTGTCGAGTTGGATTTGCAAGAGATCGGGGGGCGAGAAGGAGGCTGCGCTTAGTACTGGAGTGCGGAGGAGGGTGCGAAGTAGATAGCGTTGGTTAGGCGTGAAGGGGAATTTGGCGCTCCTTGGGGTTGGGTATTCTGGATTGAGTTTGTCGGGAGGGTGCGGGTAGACGGGCTTGCCATCTCTTGATGCGGAGAATCTTAACTCGGGGGTGTAGGGCTCGTTGGCATGGCCGTCTCGTTGGTGGGGTAGGATGCCCAGCGAGAGGGTGCCGAAACCAGCGTGGACAGTAGTGAAGCGACTGTGTGGCGAGGCGTGCATGCCATGAGAGTTGATGCCGAGCATATAGTGTGGCCGGTGCTCAGGGTCCGGGAAGACGGCGGCGTTGACTTGGTCGATGACGCCCATGCCGTTGTGCAGGAAGCAGACGACCGAGTCGTTGTGCAGCCGGTGCTTTACGGCGGAGATGGCCTGCAGGACATGGGGGGCTTTGGAGCAGACGATGAGCGAGCTGATGGGCTCAGCAGACTCGCCAGGCAGCATCTGAGGGCCTTGGGTCGTGTCTAGCGAGGAGGGATTCAGGCCGACCTCGTGGCCATGGTAGCGAAGACGGGGGATGGCTAGCTCGGCATCGTAGCCGTCTCTGGTGTCGACACGGCCGTCGGTGACGAGGGCCAGGCGGCGTTGCGAGTCGTTCCATTCGTTGAACTTTTGCCAGCCCCCGAATACCAGCGTTACTGGAGGAGGGTTGGGTATGCCGCGCAGGGCGTGGGCAATGAATTTGCCCACGTTGCCGACACCGATTATGTGAATGCGTCGGTCGAGTACAGGCTGTCTGCGATAGAAGTCGGCCGTGTGGCTGGTTGCGCCCGTGCTGCCTGCTGTAGCGTCTGGCGGCCAGCTCGTCATGAAGGCTCTCGTCCGAGCGGAAGCCAGCCGGCGTGGGCGATGGCTACCGGCGGCGCATCGTGATGGTGCGTGTGGTATCCGAGGCCGGAGCCTGGGGAGAAAGGGTGAAACGGAGGAGAACGACAGCTTGAACGACTTGGGATTCCCATGGGCTTCGGGGCCGAGGCGAGTTAGTGAGTGAGGCTGTCTGCTGTGAGCGATCCGACGCTTGCACGTCGGAGCGCTCGGCCCGCTACTTTTCTTTGGCGTGCGCATGCGACCGCTTGACCTCCATCACCACCATGGACCCGCAGACCGACCTCCCCGACCTCGTCGAGGACCTCGAAGTCAACATCGATGAGCTCACCGCCGCGCTCGACCCTCTGCTGGCCGCGCCTCTTCACACGACCGCGTCCTCTCTCCCGCTCCTCGACAAGGCAGAGTTCTACTGCATGTCCGCATACGCCATCGAAGCTATTCTCTTCTCCGTGCTCAAGGCGTCGGGCGTCAATGCCACGCAACACCATGTCTTCAAGGAAATTGCCCGTCTCAAGCAGTACAACAGCAAGATCAAGCACATCAAGGACCGCGGCGTCATGGGCAGCGCCGAGGGCAGAGCGCGACTAGACCTTGGCGCCGCCCAACGCTTCATCAAGCACGGCCTGGCTGGCAACGACAGGTACGACTTGGAGCGGCAGGAGCGCATGGCCAAGGAGAAGGCCCGCGCCCACCTCAAGGCTCAAAACATCAACAAGAAATTCGACTCCGACGGCAACGCCCTCGAGTCTACTGACGCCACGTCCAGCAAGAGGGCTGTCGATGAGCTCAATGCTCAGGAGGACTATTCGGACAGCCACGTCCTGCAAGGCTCCGACGAAGCAGAGCCGGCTCCCAAGAAAGCTCGCGTCGACGCAGCTGCCGAATCGCAACAAGAACCCGCGCCAGATACCGGCACACCGCAGCCCAAAAAGCGCCGTCGCCCCGCAAAGAGAGACAACAAGACAACAAAGACCAGGCAGGACTTGGACACAGTCAGCCTTGCAACACCCTCAAGAGCAGAGGAGCGCGTAACGAGGACGAGGAACAAGAGGCTTTCGACGCAAAACTCACAGGAAGACGAGCCTGTAGTGCCGACCCCAGATCGCGCGCCCAAGACGCGGAGTGAGACTTTTAGCGCGCTTCTTGATGGCTCGTTGAACCAAAACAAGAAGAAAGGGATTGGTGGTAAAGGAAACAGGAAGGGGGGCAAGGGAAAAGCCAAGTGATTTCATGGCCATGGGTTTTCACAGAGTCCATTGGGCTGTGCGACACATCTCGAAACCTCTGAATATTTGAATTCACTCCCGTCATACGGCGAGCGAGTGGTCGCCGTATGCATTGGCAAGTTTGTGCAAAAAGTAATGATACCCCCTAATCAAACTTCTTATAATTTCGACACCATTGCACGGAGTATATACACTTGATCTGAGTGCACTGACGAGGATATACCCCATGTGCGAGTACATGCGAAATCACAGATCTATGTTAACAGCATCATGGATGCATATAACAGACAAGTATAACATTGCTCATCAAGAGCGAGCACTGCGACAGAACCAAATTGACAGGGAGATTACTATTCATTGAGCTACTACGCTACTTGGGGGTATTCATGCAAATCACACCATCAAAACCACCATGTGACTTGCTCTCGCAACACACTACGAGTGAGATGGCAAAAAGACGACGACAAATCTAGTCCATGATGCCAGTCTTGCCGTCGTGGTCAGCGTCCTTCTTGGGGTCTAGAGTGTCTTGTCAGCGTCAATCCAACTTTCAACCGCATGGGGAAGACTTACTCAGCTTGTCCATCATGGATGGCTTGCCGTGAACATCAGTGGTACCATGAGTGCCGTGAGCGCCACCTGAAACGTGTTGGTCATGTTGCAGAGAAGAGTGAGGCTCAGCGTGGGAAACAGGCTCGGTGAGGGCCTTGGGAAGATCGCCACTCTCGTTATTGCGGTGAGAGAGGTTGTCACGGCCTGTTCCCTCGACCTCCCCTGGGACGGTCTTGACGTGCTCACCTGTGGTGTATCCTCCTTGGCCCATGTTGCCTGAGCCGATGCCGCCAGCGTTGCTGCCGTAGGCTCCTGTGCCTGTACTGCCTACACCTCCGACACGCGGGTCGGCCGAGTTGGCCATGTGAGAGCTGTGAGGACCAGTGGGGTCATTGTGAGAGTGGCCAAGACCGCCAGTGCTACCTACACCCCCAACACGCGGGTCGGC
>Ga0265798_10004261_pt1 | contig 19875 bp, 20 predicted proteins | sample P3T30metagenome_FD_192430 | JGI IMG/M metagenome (GOLD analysis project Ga0265798, IMG submission 192430) | Plant litter microbial communities from East Loma Ridge, Irvine, California - P3 T30 | ecosystem: Environmental > Terrestrial > Plant litter > Unclassified | place: USA: California... | reverse complement strand
GTTCAAATTGTAAACGCCCCACCGGGTGTTGAAGGTTCAGGATTTTTTGCTACTTCTTTAGATAAGGCTATTGGTTTGGCGCGTTCACACTCTTTGTGGCCACTACCTTTTGCTACCTCTTGTTGCGGAATTGAATTTATGGCTACCATGGGTTCCAATTACGATTTGTCGCGCTTTGGTGCCGAGCGTTTAAGCTTTTCTCCACGTCAGGCCGATCTGCTAATGGTAATGGGTACTATATCCAAAAAAATGGCTCCTGTATTGAGGCAGGTGTATTTACAAATGGCCGAACCACGCTGGGTAATGGCTGTTGGTGCTTGTGCATCAAGCGGAGGTATATTTGACACCTATTCTGTTTTGCAGGGTATAGATGAGATCATCCCGGTTGACGTTTATGTTCCCGGTTGTCCACCACGCCCCGAAGGTATTATAGACGGTTTTATGAACATTCAGAAACTGGTACAAACCGAATCGCTGCGTCGCAGGGATTCACCAGAATACACTAAATTATTGGCTCAATACGGAATACAGTAATGGGTGCATTAAATAACGAGATATTACTGGAGCAGTTAACTGCAAAGTTTGGAGAACTGATTAAAACAGTTGAGCAGCCTTACGGATTGCTAACTATAGAAACTAATAGGGATGCGATAATAGATGTGCTGACGTATCTAAAACAGGATGCCGCCTTGCAGTTTATTTACCTGACCGATATAACCGCCATACAGTACCCCGAGTTGGAAAACCCAATAGGTGTAATTTATCACTTGCATAGCCTGGTACACAATGTGCGCATACGCGTAAAAGTGTTTTTACCTGCCGGCGATGTACGCACGCCTACGGCCACCGTACTTTGGAACGGTGCCAACTGGATGGAGCGTGAAACTTATGACTTTTTTGGAATTGACTTTGAAGGTCACCCCAATTTGGTTCGTATCCTAAACGTAGACGATATGTCGGTTTTCCCAATGAGGAAAGAATACCCGTTAGAAGACCCTAACAGGGTTGATAAAAAAGATTTTTATTTCGGAAGATAACCTATGCAGAATTTTCCTTCGTTAAATACCAATACTGTTACGGATACCAACCTGCAAAGCGAGTTATCCACCCTTAACTTGGGTCCAACGCACCCGGCCACGCATGGCGTGTTCCAAAATGTGTTGCAAATGGATGGCGAGCGCATTGTAAGCGGCGTATCAACCATAGGCTATATTCACCGTGCTTTTGAAAAGATTGCCGAACATCGTCCGTTTTATCAAATTACTCCGTTGACCGACAGGTTAAACTACTGTTCGGCTCCCATCAACAACATGGGCTGGCACATGACGGTTGAAAAACTGCTGAATATTCAAACCCCTAAACGGGTGGATTACATGCGGGTGATTATTATGGAACTTGCCCGTATTGCCGATCATATCATCTGCAATGGCGTATTAGGTGTTGATACAGGTGCCTTTACCGGTTTCTTGTATATGATGGAATACCGCGAGGAGATCTACGAAATTTATGAAGAAGTTTGCGGTTCGCGCTTAACTACCAATGTGGGCAGGTTAGGCGGTTTCGAGCGTAACTTTAACGATATAGCCTTTGCCAAGATCCGCAAGTTTCTGGCAGATTTTCCTAAAGTGCTGTACGAGTTTGAATCGTTATTTAACCGCAACCGTATCTTTATAGACCGTACTCGCGGTGTTGCCCCGGTAACTGCCGAAGCGGCTTTAGATTACAGTTGGAGCGGTCCTATATTGCGTGCCACCGGTGTAGATTACGATGTAAGGGCCATGAATCCTTATTGCTCTTACGAAGATTTCGACTTTGAAGTGCCCGTAGGTACCACCGGCGATGTGTACGACCGTTTCCTGGTGCGTAACGAAGAAATGAAACAGAGCATGCGTATGATACAGCAAGCTTTGGATAAAATAGAGAAAGAGGACCCTACCATATTCCATGCTGATGTGCCTGAGTTTTACCTGCCTCCGAAAGAGGAAGTGTATAACAACATGGAAGCGTTGATCTATCACTTTAAAATAGTGATGGGTGAGATTCCAACCCCCGTAGGTGAGGTTTATCATTCGGTAGAAGGTGCCAACGGCGAATTAGGTTTTTACCTCGTTAACGATGGTGGCCGTTCTCCTTACCGTTTGCACTTCCGCAGGCCAAGCTTTATCAACTACAGCATGTATGCCGATATGAGCCGTGGCATGATGCTTTCGGATGCAATTATTAATATGAGCAGTTTAAACGTTATAGCCGGAGAGTTAGATGCTTAGAGTAGAAGATACCCAAAATCACACAACGGCAGCTTTTTCACCAGCTTTATTGGCAGAAATGGCTGATATGGTAAGCCGTTACCCTGAAGGTAAGCAAAAATCGGCGTTGCTTCCTATACTGCATGCCGTACAGGCCGAGCAGGGTTGGTTAAGTGCCGAGGCTATGGATAGGGTAGCCGAATACCTGCGCATTGAGTCTATTGAAGTTTACGAGGTAGCTACCTTTTATACCATGTACTTTTTACGTCCGCAAGGCAAGTATATGTTAGAAGTTTGCCGCACAGGCCCTTGCTGCCTGGTGGGTGCTGAAAAGATCATGGACCAAATTGAGCAGACATTAGGCGTTAAGGAAGGTGAAATTACCCCCGACGGCTTATTTAGCTGGCGTGGTGTGGAGTGCCTTGCAGCCTGCGGCTTTGGCCCGGTATTGCAAATTGGCCCCGAATATACATTTTATGAAAAACTGACTCCAGGGTCGGTTAACCAGTTAATTAGTGATTTAAAAGTAAAGGCTAATAACTAATGGGACGCAAATTATTACTCGAACATATTAACGTACCCGGCATCAATACTTATGATGTATACCGCTCCAAAGGTGGTTATGCATCGGTGGAGAAAGCCCTGAAAACACTTTCGCCCGATGATGTGGTGGAAGAAGTAAAAAAATCGGGCTTACGCGGCCGTGGTGGTGCAGGTTTTCCAACGGGTATGAAGTGGAGCTTTTTGGCCAAGCCTGAAGGTGTACCACGTTACCTGGTGTGCAACGCCGATGAATCGGAACCCGGCACGTTCAAAGACCGTTATTTAATGACTTACATCCCTCACTTATTAATTGAGGGAATGATTATAGCCAGTTATGCCCTGGGCGCTAAAACCTCTTACATTTATGTACGTGGTGAAATGATGCCACAGATCCGCATCCTGGAAAGAGCTATTGCCGAAGCCAAGAATGCAGGCTTCTTAGGTACAAACATTTTAGGCACAGGTTACGACCTGGAACTTTATGTACAACCCGGTGGCGGCGCTTACATTTGCGGCGAAGAAACCGCTTTGATCGAATCATTGGAAGGCAAGCGTGGTAACCCGCGTATTAAACCGCCATTTCCCGCTATTGCTGGTTTGTATGGTTGCCCAACAGTGGTTAACAACGTAGAATCTATCGCAGCAACCGTTCCCATCATTCGTGATGGTGGCGATGAGTATGCTAAAATAGGCATAGGTCGTAGTACCGGTACTAAATTGATTTCGGCCGGTGGTAACTTGAAAAAGCCCGGTGTTTATGAAATTGATTTAGGTGTACCTGTAGAAGAGTTCATCTACTCTGAAGAATATTGCGGTGGTATTGCCAACGGTAAACGCTTAAAAGCAGTAGTAGCCGGTGGTTCATCGGTACCTATTTTGCCCGCTAACCTCATATTGAAAACAGCCGCGGGCGATGCCCGGTTGATGAGCTATGAAGGTTTATCGGAAGGTGGTTTTGCTACCGGTACCATGATGGGTTCGGGCGGTTTTATTGCTTTTGATGAAGACCAGTGCATTGTACGTAACACCTGGAACTTTGCCCGCTTTTATCACCATGAAAGCTGCGGACAATGTTCGCCTTGCCGCGAGGGTACCGGCTGGATGGAAAAGGTATTGCACCGTTTAGAGCACGGCCATGGCAAATTGAGCGATATGGACCTGCTGGTAGACGTATCTAAAAAAATAGAAGGAAATACTATTTGTCCGCTCGGAGATGCTGCAGCTTGGCCGGTGGCCAGTGCTATACGACATTTTAGAGATGAATTTGAGTGGCATGTCACTAATCCGACTGCTGCGGTAGCTGGTAATTTTGGATTGGCACATTATGCAGATCCGCTAACACCGGTGGTAGCTTAACTGTGATCAGATTAATGGCCAATTAGTTAATATATTTATAAAAACATTTAATATTATAACCAAATGGCAGAGTTACATCCGGTAGTTATCAGATTCAATTACAAAACAGAGGACTTTGATTATTTAGACGAGTTACAAGATGGGATAGAGCGGGTAGTAACTTACCATAAAGTAGGTGTTTACGATACCTACGAACTGGATGAAGCTAATAACCAGGCTATCTTTTTTCTGAGTGCTCATGACCCCGAGATATTGTTCAGGAATCTGAAGCCGATATTAGAGGAGTCACCCATATTAAGAGGGGCTAAAATAGATGTGGAGATGGGGCGTTCGCAAGACGGAACGCCTATGGTAAAAGAGTATCAGCTCTAATAATACTTACAAGGCGGTATAGGCAAATGGAATATTTGTTTGTATATGGAACCTTGTTAAAGCAGTTTAATAACGAGGTAATGCAGGGCCTCAACAACTCTCTGGCATTTGTAAGCCATGGAGAACTGCAAGGAACTTTGGTTGACCTGGGTGAGTATCCTGCTTTTATAGAAGGCACAACAGGTTTGATTAAAGGAGAAGTTTACCGTATTGCTGATACCAACAAGGTATTTGAGGTGTTAGACGAGTACGAAGGAGAAGAATATAGCCGTAAGCAGCAATGGGTGCGGATAGATACAGAAGAAAAGATCAGGTGTTGGGTTTATGTTTATCAACTAAAGCCAAAGCCTGAACATAAAATAATAATGAACGGCGATTATATTGCTTTTATTAGAAACAAAGGTTAACAATGTTTAAAGTTAGTATTGACGGAATAAGTGTTGAGGTTGAACCAGGCACCTCCATTCTAAATGCTGCAAGGCAAATAGGAGGGGATATTGTGCCGCCTGCTATGTGCTACTACTCCAAACTGGAAGGCAGTGGCGGTAAATGCCGCACCTGCTTGGTTAAGGTAAGCAAGGGCTCTGAAAAAGACCCGCGCCCTATGCCTAAGCTGGTAGCATCATGCCGCACGACGGTGATGGATGGCATGGAAGTGCAGAATATTACTTCGCCGGAGGTTATTGAAGCACGTAAAGGCGTGGTGGAAATGTTGTTGTTAAACCACCCACTGGATTGCCCGGTTTGCGACCAGGCCGGTGAGTGCAGCTTGCAAGATTTAGGTTTTGAACACGGTGCTGCTAAAACCCGTTATGAGTTTGACCGCCGTACATTTGAGCGTATAGACATAGGTGATAAGATACAGCTGCACATGACGCGCTGCATTTTATGCTACCGGTGTGTTTACACGGCCGACCAGATCACAAATCAAAGGGTGCATGGCGTATTAAACCGCGGCGATCATTCTGAAATATCAACCTATATACAAAAAGCGGTTGATAATGATTTTTCGGGCAATGTAATAGACGTTTGCCCGGTAGGTGCCTTAACCGATAGAACTTTCCGCTTTAAAAACCGCGTTTGGTTTACCAAGCCTGTGGAAGCTCACAGAGATTGCGAGCATGAAAAATGTAGCGGTAAAGTAACGCTTTGGTATAAGGGTGAAGATGTTTTACGGGTAACCGCCCGTAAAGATCAGTACGGCGAAGTAGAAGAATTTATTTGCAATACCTGCCGTTTTGATAAAAAGAAAACCGGCGATTGGGTAATTGAAGGCCCGCGCAAAGTATCTAACCAATCGGTTATTAGCTCCAATCATTACGATACGCTGATGCCATTGCCGGTAGTAAAGAAAAACCTGGTATTGCAGGAAGCTAATAAAGAACAATTTGAACGGGAGACCCGACTGTAATGGAAACTACTGACCTCATTATAAAACTCGTACTCGTAGTCATCATATTTGGCATCAGCCTGGTAGTAGCTATGTACTCTACCTATGCCGAGCGTAAAATAGCTGCCTTTTTACAAGACCGCGTAGGCCCTAACCGCGCCGGTCCGTTTGGTATCCTTCAGCCCTTGGCCGATGGTGCCAAGATGTTCATGAAAGAAGAGATCATCCCTACTAAAGCCAGCGGATTTTTATTCATTGTTGGGCCTTCACTGGCTATCATGACGGCCTGTATAGGCTCGGCAGTTATACCCTGGGGACCGCAAATGCAGGTTGCCGGCCGTATTATTGACTTGCAGGTAACCGATATTAACGTAGGCGTATTATATATTTTCGGTGTAGTGTCGTTGGGCGTGTACGGCATCATGATTGGTGGCTGGGCATCTAACAACAAATACTCCCTATTAGGTGCCATCCGTGCGGCATCGCAAAACATCAGTTACGAAATTTCGATGGGGCTTTCTATCATTGCCTTATTGATGTTAACCGGTACCTTGAGTTTGAAAGAGATTGCGGAACAACAGCACGGTTTCAACTGGAATGTGTGGTACCAGCCTTTAGGCTTCCTCATATTTATTGTGTGTGCCTTTGCCGAAACTAATCGTAGTCCGTTTGATTTACCGGAGTGCGAAACTGAGTTAGTAGGTGGATATCACACCGAATATTCATCCATGAAACTGGGCTTTTATCTCTTTGCCGAATATATTAATATGTTCGTATCATCGGCAGTAATGGCTACTTTATACTTTGGTGGTTATAACTATCCGGGTATGGATTGGGTTGCTGCACATGCCGGGCCAACCATTGCACCGCTTATTGGTGTAGCGGTGTTGTTCGCTAAAATATTTGCCTTTATATTCTTCTTTATGTGGATCCGCTGGACTATCCCGCGTTTCCGTTATGATCAGCTGATGCACCTCGGCTGGAAAACGTTAATACCTTTGGCTATTGCCAACATTGTGTTAACCGGTGTTATTGCCACATTATACAATCATTATTTTGCTTAAATATCAATGGAACCATTAAGTAATAAGCGAAAATTATTAGAAGTTAAGCCCCTCAATTTTTGGGAACGGGCTTACCTGCCTGCTATAGCTCAAGGCTTAACCATAACCATGAAGCACTTCTTCAAAAAAGATGTGACCGTACGTTATCCTGAGCAAAAGCGTGAGTTTTCTGAAAACTTTAGAGGTCAGCACTCTTTAAAGCGTGATGAGAACGGAAAAGAACGTTGCACAGCCTGCGGATTATGCGCCCTTTCCTGCCCGGCCGAAGCCATTACCATGACAGCCGGCGAGCGTCAGAAAGGTGAGGAGCACTTGTATCGCGAAGAAAAGTATGCAGCCGTTTACGAAATTAACATGCTGCGCTGCATTTTTTGCGGGCTATGCGAAGAGGCCTGCCCTAAAGAGGCTATTTACCTGGATGGCGATATTGTGCCTACCAGCTTTTTACGAAAAGACTTTATTTATGGCAAAGACAAATTAGTTGAGCCGCCTTTAAACCAATAAAAAAAGAATTATACCTTTGCCGCACTAACAGGTGCCGGTAAAGGTATTTTTGTTTACATGCCGTATGAGTATATTTTACTTTATTGCCTTTCTCTCCATTCTGTTTTCGCTGCTGGTTATTTTCTCAAAAAACCCGGTGCACAGTGTGCTGTACCTCATTATTACCTTTTTTACGTTCACCATCCATTACATTATCTTAAACGCACAGTTTTTGGCCATTGTAAACTTTATCGTATACATGGGGGCCATCTTGGTGTTGTTCCTTTTCGTAATGATGATGCTGAATTTGAACAAAGACAGTGAGCCAACCAAAAGCATTTATGTAAAACTAGCCGGTGTTATAGGTGGTGGCTCGTTGTTAGTTACCCTGGTAGCTGCTACGAAAGGCCTGGCCAAATCGCAGCCGGTAGTATTGCAAAACGTTAACCTGGGTTCTGTAAAAAATTTAGGTCAGGTTTTGTTCCACGAATTTTTGCTGCCTTTCGAGGTGTCGTCTATCCTGTTGTTGTCGGCTATGGTGGGCGCTGTATTACTCGCCACAAAAGATAGTAACCCTAAATCAACCAAACCTACCGTATAATGGAAAGTTTAACCCAGGCGCTTAAGGTAGTTCCGCTTAATCACTACATTCTGTTAAGTGCCATCATATTTTCGATAGGTGTTATCGGCGTATTAATCCGTCGCAATGCCATTGTGGTATTCATGTCGGTGGAACTGATGCTTAATGCCGTTAACCTGCTGCTTACCGTATTTTCGGTTTATAGTAATGACCCTAATGGACAGGTGTTCGTGTTCTTCATCATGGCCCTGGCCGCAGCAGAAATTGCCATAGGCCTGGCCATCATTGTGATGATACACCGCAACACCAATTCTATCGACGTAGATATATTGAACAGACTTAAATGGTAACTTATCTGATGCCTGAGGAGAGATACCTGAGGCCAGAGAGTGAAATATAAATATTGTAAACGGGTACGACTCAGACCTCTGACCACCGTCCTCAGAACTCTATAAAAAATTATGGATAAATATATATGGCTTATTCCTTTACTGCCCCTTGCAGGATTCGTTATTAACGGATTAGGCCGCAATACCCTACCTAAGAGTATCATTGGCGCTATTGCCAGTTTAATGGTTTTGATTTCTTTTGTTCTGAGTGTAGGAGCATTTTTGCAAATTCAAGAGACGCATAAAGCTATAAACGTTACTTTATTTGATTGGATAAACGTTGGCGATCTACATGTGCCCTTCGCCTTCCTGGTCGACCAGTTGAGTTCTATCATGCTGCTCATTATTACTGGTATCGGGTTTTTAATCCACCTGTATTCTATCGGCTATATGAGTCACGATGCCGGTTTCGGTAAGTTTTTTGCCTATTTAAATTTGTTCGTATTCTTCATGTTGCTGCTTGTTTTGGGCAGTAATTATATCATCATGTTTATTGGCTGGGAAGGTGTTGGGCTTTGCTCTTACCTGCTCATCGGGTTTTGGTTTACCAACCCAAGTTACGCCGATGCCGCTAAGAAAGCTTTTATCATGAACCGTATAGGCGATCTTGGATTTCTTATTGCGGTGTTCATCATTTTAAAAAGCTTTGGAAGTGTTACCTATGCCGATGTGTTTGCCCGTGTAGCTAATGTTAATAGCGGTGATCCAAAATTAATGCTGATCACCTTATTGCTGTTTGTTGGCGCAACCGGTAAATCGGCACAAATACCTTTGTTTACCTGGTTGCCTGATGCCATGGCCGGCCCAACCCCTGTTTCGGCATTAATTCATGCGGCTACCATGGTTACCGCAGGTATTTATATGATTGCCCGCTCTAACATTATGTTTACCCTTTCGCCGGTAACGCAACATGTTATAGCAATTATAGGTGTAGCTACCATTTTACTTGCCGCAATTATTGCGCTGACTCAAACCGATATAAAAAAGGTACTCGCTTACTCTACCGTATCGCAATTGGGTTATATGTTCTTAGGCTTAGGCGTAGGTGCGTATACAGGTGCATTTTTCCATGTGCTGACACATGCTTTCTTCAAAGCTTTATTGTTCCTGGGTGCCGGTTCGGTTATCCACGCGGTAAGTGGCGAACAAAATATGCGCAGCATGGGTGGGTTAAAAGGCAAGCTTCCGGTAACCTTCATTACCATGCTCATTGGCACACTGGCTATTTCGGGTATTCCTCCATTTGCGGGGTTCTTTTCTAAAGACGAAATTTTAGCGCATACTTATATGCATAGCCCTGTGCTTTATGTGTTAGGTGTGTTGGGTTCAATGTTTACCTCATTCTACATGTTCCGTTTAATGTTTCTTACCTTTTGGGGAAGTTTCCGCGGTACACATGAGCAGGAACATCATTTGCATGAGTCGCCGCCAAGCATGACCATTCCATTGATCGTATTGGCTGTTTTATCTACCGTTGGTGGTTTTATGGGCGTGCCTGAAGCTTTAAACGGCCATCACTGGCTGGAACACTGGCTGGAGCCGGTGCTAAGCAGGTCTTCGCAAGTAACAGGTAAGATGTTTATGGCCATTAATACCGAGCGTATGCTCATGATGGTTTCGGTAGGCGGTGCTATTGTTGCGCTGATCTACGCTTACATTAAATATGTGAAGCAGGAAACGGTGCCTTTGGCCGACGATGCCGAACGCCCAGCTTTAGAGAAGTTATCCTTCAATAAATTTTATATCGACGAAATTTATGACACCATTATCCGCAAGCCACTTGATTTCTTATCGGGCTTCTTCTACAAAGTTGTAGATAAAATGGGTATAGACGGTATAGTTAATGGTTTAGGACAAGGCCCTATCGAAGCCGGACGTGGCTTACGCCTGCTGCAAACCGGTAATGTAGGTTTCTATTTATTTATGATGGTAATTGGCATTATTGCCGTACTGCTCTATAGTTTAATTAAGATTTAAAGACAAGCGTTTACTGCACATACAATGACGGTTAGTATCTTACTTTTTTTACCCTTACTGGCAGCCCTGGCGCTCTTATTCATAAAAGGCGATGCTGTAAAGAATGTTGCCTTGCTCTTTTCGCTGGTGGAGCTGGCGCTGGGAATCTATTTTCTTACCCAGTATAAAGCAGACGCCAGTTTACAGTTTGACGTAGACATGCCTTGGATAGCCAAAATGGGTATCTACTTTAAAGTTGGACTCGATGGCATCAACATTATCCCGGTTATCCTAACGGTTTTACTGGTTCCGCTAATCATATTAACCACGTTTAAACATCGGTACGAAAAACCATCAGCCTTTTACGCGCTGATTCTGTTTATGCAGTTTGGTTTGATGCTGGTGTTTACAGCTTTGGATGGTTTCTTGTTTTACATAGGCTGGGAAGTAGCGTTGATTCCTATTTACTTTATATGCGGCATGTGGGGCGGCGAAAACCGGGTAAAGGTAACGCTCAAGTTCTTTATTTATACCTTTGCCGGTTCGCTGTTCATGCTGATGTCCATCATCTATCTGTACCTGCAAACGCCTGATCGTACTTTTGATATTTTTGAGTTCTACAATCTGAAATTAAGCGCGCTGCAGCAGTCGTGGATCTTTGCCGGTTTCTTGATAGCCTTTGCTATTAAGATGCCTATCTTCCCACTGCATACCTGGCAGCCGGATACCTATACCGAGGCACCAGCCGCGGGTACTATGTTACTATCGGGTATAATGCTCAAAATGGGTATTTACGGTGCTATCCGCTGGATGGTGCCTATTGCGCCCATTGGCTTTTACGAATGGCAAAATAACCCGCTGTGGCTGGCCATAGCAGGTATAGTTTTCGCCTCTATTATCGCTTTCAGGCAAAAAGATGGCAAGCGTTTAATTGCTTATTCATCAATTGCGCACGTTGGCTTAATTGCTGCCGGTTTACTGGCCTGGAATATCCAGGGTTTGCAGGGCGCCATGATCCAGATGTTTAACCACGGTTTAGAAGTGGTGGGCATGTTTCTGATATTTGACATTATAGAGCGTCAGTTAAAAACCCGCGATGTAACCCAGTTGGGTGGTTTAGCAAAAGTGGCTCCTCAAATGTCTATCGCATTTTTGATCATTGTGTTGGGTTCGGTGGCTTTACCGTTAACCAATAGCTTTATTGGCGAGTTCCTGTTATTGAACGGCGTTTACCGCTATAACATGTGGATGGGTATAGTAGCAGGCTTAACCATCATATTGGGTGCCGTTTATATGCTGCGCTTATATAAAAACGTAATGCAAGGCGAAACCAACAACCTTACCGCTACATTTACCGACATTACTCTTAGTGAGAAAGTGGTATTAGGCGTTATTTGCCTGTTTATAATTGCTGTAGGTGTTTACCCGCAGCCGGTTTTGCACTTAACCGAAGCTGCAGTAACCAACCTCATGAACGGTGTTAACGCAAAAATTGCCGACGCTCTGCTTCACAGATAAGAAACTAATGGCTGGTTTGATATGCGGCCATGCTTTTAAAATTGATTGAGATAAGTTTTTAAGATATAAAATGACCACATTAATTATCATAGCAATATTGCCAATTGTGCTGCTGTACCTGGGCTTGTTTAAAGCGCATAAGTTACTGCTGCCTGTTACTATTGCAGGGTTACTGCTGGCAACGGCATCGGCCGTAATGCAGTGGAACAACGGAGCAGTACCCATATATCATGATATGATGCTATTCGACAATTTTTCGGTGGCATTTTCGGTTACCGCAATTGTCAGCACGTTATTGATTTTAATGCTTTCTAAAGGATACTTCGAAAAAATAAGCAACAATGTGGCCGAGTATCTGGCTATCATATTATTTTCTTTAGCCGGTATTGTAGTGATGGTATCTTATTATAACCTGAGCATGCTGTTTATCGGTATTGAAATTATGTCGGTGAGTTTATACATCCTGGCAGGTATTGATAAAAAGAATTTTGCTTCCAACGAAGCGTCTCTAAAATACTTCCTGATGGGGGCTTTCTCTACCGGATTTTTACTATTCGGTATTACACTGATCTATGGCGCTACAGGTTCGTTTAACTTGGCCGCCATCCGTGACTGGGCTATTGCGCATCCACGTGGCATCAATCCACTGTTCCATACCGGTATCATTTTAATGATTATTGGTCTTTGCTTTAAAGTAGGTGCAGCGCCTTTTCACTTTTGGACACCAGATGTATACGAAGGATCGCCTACCTTAATTACCGCTTTCATGTCTACCGTTGTAAAAACTGCCGGCTTTGCTGCATTTCTGCGGTTATTCTCCGTAAGTTTTGCACCGCTGGCCGATTTTTGGATGCCTACCCTGTTGGTTATTACTGTGCTGACCTTATTTGTGGGCAACCTTACCGCGCTTTACCAGCATAGCTTTAAACGTATGCTGGCTTTCTCCAGCATATCGCATGCGGGTTATTTGATGTTCGCCATTGTGGCTTTGAGTGCAGGGTCAGACAATGCTATATTTATGTATGCCACAGCTTATTGCATTGCTTCGGTAATTGCATTCGGCGTGTTAATTTTGGTACAGCAGCAATTAGGCGGCGATCATTTTGAGTGCTTTAACGGGTTGCATAAGCGTAATCCTTTTCTGGCCGTGGTGCTAACTATAGCCATGCTATCGTTGGCAGGTATCCCGCTTACTGCCGGTTTTATGGGTAAGTTTTTAATGTTTACAGGCGCACTGGCCCGCTACCAGGTTTGGTTGGTGGTTATCGCCGTCATCAATGCCATTATTAGCATTTACTATTATTTCCGTGTTATTATAGCCATGTATTTCCGTACGGCCGAGCACGATGAACTAACGGTACCTGGTTACTACCAGTTTGTTTTAGGATTTTCGGCTTTGGCTACTTTAATAATAGGTATCTTTCCGGCGCTTATTTCAAACCGGATATAAGGACTTTCTTAAAGCCCTCGTTCCCGGGGGAGATAAGGAGGTGCAAATACTGCAAATAGTTTTAATATTTGTAGTTTTACAAATATTGTGAATGGAAAACTTCTGGGAACACCTGCAAAACCTAACGGATGCGCAATCCATTTTAAGTAAGGGAGGCTTTTACTTACTGCTGATTGTGGTATATGCAGAAACGGGTTTGTTTTTCGGGTTCTTCTTGCCGGGCGATTACCTGTTATTTATGGCTGGTTTACTATGCGCCACAGGATTGCTTCCGGTATCTATTTATATGTTAGTGTCATCCCTTATAGTGGCTGGGATATTGGGCAATTATACGGGTTATTGGTTTGGCTATCGAACGGGGCCTTTTATGGAAAACCGTAAAGAATCTTTCTTTTTTAAGAAACGATATGTGGTGATGGCCGAAGAGTTTTACCAAAAGTACGGAGGGATGGCTCTTATTTTAGGTAGATTTTTCCCGATAATAAGAACTTTTGCCCCTATATTTGCAGGTGTTGTTAAAGTAGACTTTAAAAAGTTTAGCTTATACAACTTTATTGGCAGCGTAGCCTGGGTAACTATACTAACGCTTTCGGGTTATTTTTTAGGAAGAAAATATCCGGGACTGAAAGATTATTTGCAGTATATTGTGATTGCATTAATAGTTGTGACCAGCGTACCGCTGCTTTTTGCTTTTTTCAAAAGAAGCAAGGGTGCAAACAAAACAGACGAACATTAATTTAATTAAATATTCTTATACATTTACATGAGTACACAACATCCCTGGCATCAGGTAAGTCCGGGCGAAGACATGCCCGAAGTAGTTAATGCTATTATCGAAATCCCTAAAGGTTCAAAAGCTAAATACGAAATAGACAAAGACTCTGGCTTATTAAGGTTAGACCGCGTATTATTTTCATCGGTAATGTACCCTGCAAACTATGGCTTTATACCACAAACCTATTGTGATGATAAAGATCCATTAGATATTTTGGTTTTATGTTCGGTAGATGTATTCCCTATGTCATTGATCGAAGCTAAGGTTATCGGTGTAATGCATATGGTTGATAACGGCGAGCAGGACGACAAGATAATTGCTGTAGCTAAAAACGACATGTCGGTTAACTACATTAACGATTTGAACGAATTGCCTCCTCATGCTATGAAGGAAATTGTTCGCTTTTTCCAGGATTACAAAAAGCTGGAAGGCAAAAACGTTACAATTGAGCACTTAATGGGTAAGCCTTATGCACTTAAGGTGATTAACGAAAGTTTGGAATTATACAAATCTACTTTCCCCGAGTACCAAGGTTAATACATGGGCCCTGATTTAGACATAAACGGTTTTCATATCTTCTTAACCATATTTTTGGTTTTGCTGAACGGCTTTTTTGTGGCCGCCGAATTTGCTATTGTGCGTGTTCGGGGCTCACAAATTGAAATTCAGGCGAAGGCCGGCAGCCGCATGGCTAAAGTGGCCCGGGGCATTATGCACAACCTTGATGGTTACCTGGCAGCAACGCAATTGGGTATCACCATAGCTTCGCTTGGGTTGGGCTGGGCAGGTGAAGAGGTAGTAAGTAAAATGATGCTCAACCTTTTCACTGTTTTTGGTATGGATGTAACTTCTACCCTGGCTATAAACATTAGCCATGTGGTTGCTTTTATCACCATTACCGTATTGCATATTGTATTTGGAGAACTGGCGCCTAAAACGCTGGCTATTCAACGTTCGGTCCGAACGGCCATGGCAGTATCGGTACCCTTACGCTTTTTCTTTGTGGTGTTTAGGCCGGCAATATGGCTGCTGAACACCTTTGCTAATTTTATATTGAAGTTGTTTGGCGTAACCGCCGTACATGGCGATGAATCGCATCATTCGTCAGAAGAGCTGCAGTACTTGTTAGAGCAGGGCAAAGAAAGCGGCGCGCTTGATTCGAACGAACACGAACTGATCAAAAATGTATTCGACTTTAATGAGCGTGTAGTGAAGAATATCATGGTACCCCGTACCAAAATATCGGGTATTGATATCACTACGGAGCGCGAAGAGCTATTGGAATGTTTGATAACCGAGGGTTACTCGCGTATGCCGGTTTACGATGATACGATTGATAAAATTGTAGGCATTGTACATGCAAAGGATATACTACCCCTGCTGGCCCGCAAAACAGATTTCGAATTAAAAGAAATTATCCGAAAACCATACTTTATTCCGGAAACTAAAAAGATCAACGATCTGATGGCCGAATTACAGCAAAAGCGTATACAGATAGCCATTGTGTTAGATGAATTTGGTGGTACTGCCGGTATGGTTACCCTCGAAGATATTGTAGAAGAGCTCGTAGGAGAAATTCAGGATGAGTTTGACGAAGAGAAGCCGATTGTAGAAAAGGTGAACGAGCGCGAGTTTATTGTGAATGCCGTAGCTTCTATTTACGATGTGAACGAATCGTTACCGCATGATTTACCCGAGGATGGGGATTTTGATACCGTATCGGGCTGGGTAAGCGGGATTTTTGGCAAGATACCTGAGGTAGGTGAGCAGCACGAAGCCAACGGCTACAACATTACCGTGCTCCGGAAATCTGACCAAAATATTGAGTCGGTTAAATTGGAACTGCTTTTAAACGAGGAAGACGTTAGCGATTTACATTAAGCCGCAAGCGGATGCAGATTTTTTATACCCCCGATATTGCCGCCGGTGCTACGCACTACATGCTGAGCGAAGAAGAAAGTAAACATGCTATCAGGGTATTGCGCTTACAACAAGGTGATACACTCCAGTTAGTTGATGGCAGAGGTGGCTTTTATACGGCTCAAATTCTTGATCCGCATCCGAAGAAAACCTTGCTTACCATTGAGAGTTCGCAGCAGGAATACGGCAAGCGCAACCATTACCTGCACATTGCCGTTGCCCCTACAAAGAATCTTGACCGGCTGGAATGGTTTTTAGAAAAAGCCACGGAGATTGGTATTGATGAAATATCGCTTATACAATGCCAGCGGTCTGAGCGCAAAGAGGCAAAAACCGAGCGCCTGGAAAAAATAATTACTTCTGCGGTTAAACAATCTATCAAAGCATATCATCCGCAATTGAATAGCTTGCAGCCTTTAAACAGGCTTGTAACGCAATATCACGAGGGCCAGAAATTTATAGCACATTGCCTGCCTGGTGACGGTAAGGTTAGCCTGGCCTCTCAACTGCAACTCCATGGCAGTTGTTTAATCTTGATAGGCCCCGAAGGCGATTTTACAGAAAAGGAGATTTCTGAGGCCGTACAAAATGGTTTTAAGCCCATAACATTAGGTGAAAGCCGCCTGCGCACCGAAACCGCAGCTTTAGAGGCATGCTTTGAAGTTAATTTCCTGAACAGAGCTTAGTCACCTACAGTTGCTTTAAATCATTTAATACCTTTTCAATCTGGTTATTGCACGAGTTTAATTCAGACTTATAAGTATCCGTATTGGTGGCAACTCCCTTATACATAAGTTGAAAACTCTTTAACCGTAATTGGCAGTATTCTAAAATCTTTTTGTTGCGCGAGTGCACGGTTTCTGGTAAATCAAGAACGTCGGCCTCTTTAACCAATGCAATATTGGCCTGCCAGTAAAAGGTGCCTTGGTTTAATCCAGCGATTACATCTTCCTTTCGGGCATTGTCAGGTAGCGAAAATACTTTTAGTGCCATTGTTTCCTGCTTGTAAAACGTCTTCATTTTGCTCTCGTAAATACCGTAATCATTTGGCAGTACAGCAACAATTACGGCGGCTGCTACAAGTATGCAAGCAGTAGTTCCGGCTAAGGTAAGGTGGTGCAACTTTTTTAGTTCGGGCTTTTTGAGGGAGGGTATGAAGGCAAACCCTATTAATAAACCACTTACCAGGCCACCTATGTGTGCGGCGTTATCAATGCCCTCTTTTAAGCCGTATAACAAGTTATAGCCCACAAAAAATACTATACTGGTTAGTAATGCTTTACGCATTTCTTTATCAATAAAATTGCCGCTGAGCAGTGCCAGGAAAATCCCGTATAAACCAAATATTGCTCCCGATGCACCAGCACTCACTGTGAACGCATGCCACCAAACACTTACTACACTGGCTGCAATGCCGGTACATAAATAAGCTACTGTAAATTTTAAAGTGCCAATGCGGTGTTCGAGCAGCACACCTATATACAGTAGCGCATACATGTTTAGCAGCAAATGGATTATGCCAATATGCAGAAACATATTGGTGAACAAACGCCAGCTTTGGCCTTGTACTACTAACGGATTCAAACTGGCGCCCCACTTGAGCAAGCTCTCTGTATCCGGCTCTATAATGTTAACGCCCGATAAGGCCATCAAAAGGAATATAATGATATTAATATCTATAATAATGGGGGTAACTGCATAACCCTTTTGCGGTACAAATGTGAGCAAGAAGAATTTTATTGATTGTGCAGCAGTTTGCAGTTCCTCGTCTTGATCAGGGTTAGAAACGGCAATATGGTCAAGCTCTTCCGTAAGTGCAGTCAGCTCTTCTGTAGTCGTAGATTGGCTCGTTTCATTGAATTTGTCGGTAAAGGCTTTAGTGTATTTACGATTTGCACCAAAGTCTATCATTTCGCTACCAAGGCTCGTGCTCGTTAAAATAGCTTCGAGGCCGGTAACTGTTAGTTTTATTTCGCTGTTATTTTTAAATAAGGAATTGCCTGTATAAGCTGTTAAACTGCTATCACTTGCTCCTGCCACTACCCAATTCAGATTCCTCACGGTTTTTAAGGCAACGGCGAGAAATTGTTGTGTGGTTAAATTATTAAGCGGGAGTGTGATTTTATATTTTGGGGTAAAGCCAATGGCCATTTAAGTGAGATTAAGGTTAGCATTTAATTAAGTTGCGCTGAATTCAAGTATACTAATTTTGTAATTGTGTGGTGCAGCTACAACTATTTTATTAGCTTTATGAATAGTTATGGCAAAAAAAAGTTTTTGTTTTATTGCATTGGTTATTTGCATATTCTTAAGCAGCTACCGCATTACGCCCACCTACACCCTGGCCCGGCTTAAGTATAACGGAGGCGGCGATTGGTATGGCGACCGTACAGCTCTCCCCAATTTGATCAAATTTTGCAATCAAACCCTTAAAACCAATTTTAAGCCTGAGGATGAAACTGTAGAAGCCGGTAGCGCTGAGTTATTCAATTACCCGTTTGTGTTCATGACAGGGCACGGAAACGTCATCTTCTCCGATCAGGACGTACGAAACCTGCGCAAGTATTTAACAGGTGGTGGCTTCTTGCACATATGCGATAATTACGGACTGGACAAATTCATCAGGCCGCAGATGAAGCGGGTTTTTCCTGAGCTGGATTTTGTAGAGTTACCGTTGAACCATCCCATTTATCATCAAAAATTTGAATTCCCCAACGGCTTGCCCAAAATACATGAGCATGATAACAAGCGCCCGCAAGGTTTCGGCCTCACTTATAAGGGCAGACTGGTATGCTTTTACGACGTTGAATGCGATTTAGGCAATGGCTGGGAAGACGCCGGGACTTATGCAGGCGACAGCCCCGAAGTGCGTTTAAAGGCGTTAAAAATGGGGGCCAATTTGGTGCAGTATGCGCTTACCCAATAAGAGTATTTCTTTAAAGTTAAGCGGTTTGTAAGTCTCTGTTAATTGAATGCGCTATTTCTGTAAAGTGTTAGTAATTAGCTATATTTGTATGTTTATTCGTAAATATGCTCAAAAAATACTTAGCTCATATATCGTTATTTTCCATTGTGGTGCTTGCAGCAACTGTGTTGTTCGGATGTCGTAAATACACCGATGTTGGAAAGGCCGCAACCGACACTACCAAAACAGTTCCCGGAACAGGAACTAATCCGCCGCTTGCCAACATATCAACCGCTGCCATTACTTCGGCCAAAATCGAACTTAAAAATAATCTGGGCAAAATATCAGAAGACGTCGTTTGTACAATTAATGCGAAAGACGAGATTACCGCCGTATTGCCCAATACCGATGATTCTAAAAAGCTTAAGCTTACGTTTACCCTTAATACGGCAGGTACTACAGTAAAGAATAAGGATACTTTGCTGGTTAGCGGTATTACCGCTACCGATTTTACCAAGCCCGTTAACTTAGTTTCACTCTCTACTGATGGCAGCACCAAAACCTATAAGGTAATGGTGAAAATTTTTACCGGTTTGCCTATACTCAGGTTAACTACTACGGGGCCGGTAATATCAAAAGACGATTATGTAAAAGGCAGTTTGAATGTAAACCCTAATATGGAGTTTGAGCAGCCGACAACCACCATTCCGTTGCAGATCAAAGGTAGAGGTAATTCTACCTGGGTAATGTACCCTAAAAAACCTTACCGCTTAAAGTTTGATACCAAAACAGCCATGCTGGGTATGCCGTCGGCCAAAAACTGGGTATTGCTGGCTAATTATAACGATAAATCGTTGATGCGTAATCGTATCGCCTTAATGCTGGGGCGCAGGTTAGGTGCCGATTTTACGTCAGATAGTCGCTTTGT
>Ga0265798_10004260_pt1 | contig 19876 bp, 12 predicted proteins | sample P3T30metagenome_FD_192430 | JGI IMG/M metagenome (GOLD analysis project Ga0265798, IMG submission 192430) | Plant litter microbial communities from East Loma Ridge, Irvine, California - P3 T30 | ecosystem: Environmental > Terrestrial > Plant litter > Unclassified | place: USA: California... | reverse complement strand
GCAAAATCCAAGAAAGAAACAAAACCCTCTCTCTCTCTCTCTCTCTCTCTCTCTCTAAAACTCAAAAAACCAGCAAGCTAAGCAAGCTAGGGAAAATGTGAAGGTGGGAGAAATCTCCGCCCATTCTACAAAAAAGTTGAATGGCTTATATACAGGACCACAAGCTGCGTGAAGCGAGAATAGTAGAAGCAGCACCGAATATTTACGAGGAAGGAACACCAACCTGCTGGGCGAATCCAGCCCTGGGGGAGCCGGTGGACAAGTCGAAGATGATGTACTTGCTCTTCAAGAAGATGTCACCGAAGATGCTGAGACCAAGACCAGCGTTGGACTGGAGACCACCGTAGCAGTTGCCGTCACCGATGGGGCTGTAGTTGATGTAGGTGCCGGGAATGGTCTGCTTGACACCACCGACGGTGATGGAGAAGTTGGGCAGTTTGCTGCTGCAGGGGAAAACCCAGCCTCCATCCTCGTCGCTGTTCTGTGCGCCGCTGACCTGGGCGTAGTATTTGTTGAGGATGCTATCGTCGATAACGACAAGGGTGGTGCCAGTGTCAAGGATACCGCTGATGGACTTGGTGGTGGTGGTGGTGCCGATACTGTATCCAGTGGCGCTGAATCCCCAGAAGCCCTGGCTGCTGTCCACAGAGGTGTAGGTGATGGAGCCAGTGTATTTGCTCGTGTCAATGAAGCCAAAGTCATAAGTACCTGCAGCATGGTACTTTAGCTGAGCAGCGAACAATGGCTTGGCCAGCTGAGACTTGACAGTGTCAAAGAATGTGGTCTGCTGCTTGGGCGAGACCGTGTTGATGGAGCTGAAGGCAAGACCGACAAGACCATCCGTGTCAACATCCTGGGCGAAGGAGGCGGAAACGGTGCTAGCGGCCTCGACGGCTTGGGAGGTAGCTGTAACACCGCCAATGGTGACAGTGTCGGCGTAGACCTTGCCAGATGCACTTGAACCATCGCCATAGGAGATCTTCCAGGTGTAGCCGCTCAGAATCTTGGCCGGGTTGACTGTGTAGTAGGAATGACCGGAGCGCGCAGAACTGGACTGGAGGCTGGAGTAGACCCACAGATCAGAACTGCCGGTATCGAAGTCGAGTTGGAGAACGGTGCCACCGACGGTGACTGGACTCAGGTAGGATACGTCATATTGATCGCTCGGGTTGGCAGACACAGCTCCACTCGCAGCAGCAGCAGCGACAACAGCCTTGCTTGCTACATTCTCGGCAGCCTGGACGATGTGGGTGGGCACCTCCTTGCCATGCCTTTGGTGAAGCTTGGCCATCTGGGCCGCTCCATTCTTGAGATGAGTAGAGCGTACCACCTGGTCGACGGTGAAGGCTGAACGCTTCTCTGTTGATAGCAATGTTAGCCAGCACAAGACAAGTTATATCATATTTGACGTACCGATCTGGACTGGAGAGGCAACGACTGCGCCAGTAAAGGCGAGTATGGCCGTGATTTGTGCAAGAGAGAGCATGGTAACCGAAGACTGTTGGAGTTTGTAGATGTAGAGAGTGGATTGAAGCTGGTGAGGAATGAGAAGAAGGGGCAGATGGTGTTGACTTTTATATCAAACGTTGTCACAGAGGCGGCATGATGCCTAGTGTCAATGACGATGATGTGCTCGTCCCCCCCTGTCGCCATGTATGCATCTGTTTGTTAGCATCGTTGTGGTAGTTGAAGATGATTTGTGGGGCAGACGATCAGCAATGCAATTAGCTCCCGCGACCAGTCAAGGTGTCGAGTCCTATCTTGGCAGGTCGATCATGCTTGCGATTGAGCGGTGTTAAGTTTCATACCATTACCTGCTTGATTGAGATATGGCGTCGGTCATGTAGGTGCGCATGGAGCCGAGGTGTCACTATACGGGCACATGCAGCATGAACGGGGCATGTTTCTTCAGGGCGTCGGGATGAATGGAATGGTGAAAAGACAGGCCGTGATTGCGCGAATGTGGGCCCGTTTGAACGTGTGGCGCGACGTTGTGGTACTACAATCATTGGTTGCAAGGCTGATTGCAGGCACTGACGGCCCGCAATAGGAGCATCAGGTTAACTCGCCGTCCTATTTTTTTCCTTGAGCGGGTAACGAGCAATGTAGACTAGGTTGCGATACAGTCGTTATTGGCTACGCCCGAGATGGCAGTTGCAATGGTAGAGTTTGACCTGTCGCTAAAAGTCACGTAGGGATTATTTCTCATGTACCCACCCGTCAAGCTTCAGAGGCGCTACCAAGCCTCGTTGGCCCAAATCCTTTGCACTTGGCGCTGTCAAGTCCCCACGGTCAAGGGCCAGAGCCAGGCACAGCGGGCATGGTGGTTGCAAACAAGGGCGTGCCTGTGGCTGTGCGAACCCATCAAGGAGAACAACAGGTTGGCTGGGTTGAAGGCTCTTGTCCGCCCGCACCTTGACCTTGACCTTGACCCGGAGCCATTTGTTTGTTTAGCTCGATGGCGGCTGTGTTGAGCGCCAATAGTGCAGGCTGGCGAACCGTGGATGGCCAGACGGACGATGGATAGACTGACAGAGGAGCGGACCGACAGTGCGATGGCGTCTACGGGTTAGCGACGGGCGGTGGTGGTGCTCAGCAGCGCGAATTGTGGCAACGCATGATTGATTAATCCCCGTAGTCACAATAGGCCACAAGGCGGCAGTGGCTGCTTTAGGTAGGTGGCCATGGCAGGTGTGGTTGAAGGCAGGGCAACCATGGAGCGTAGGGCCAGCGTAGGGCCGGGGCTAGTGGACGTTCCCGCCAACACTAGCCGTCGCATGTCTCATGGTCGCGAAAAAGCGCCCTATCATGCTTCCGCCAGCCTCGACACAGCAAAGCCGGGCACCGCAGACTCGGCCAATTGCACATCACATGCCTGCGACCGCTTCCAACCTTCCCGTTGCGGCTACGATCCGCACCCTCCATCGCCATACTACCACGGTGCCGGTCCAATCCGGCGACAGAGGAAGAAGGAGGGTATCAAGCACCGCCATGCGTGCCGAGGAGAATGCTTAGCACCGTCAGAATAGCTCATCTGGACGCACGCCCTTGGTATCTACGATGGAGCTGCTGTGCCGAGATTAGCAGAGGCTCCGGCGACCATCCCACACTCTATATGCGCCCACGCATCCTACCCACCTGCCGCATTCGAGCCTTTATCCTTGTTGGCCAATCCTCCCGTGCAGGATATCCATCGGAGAGAACGGAGGGCATCAAGCAAAGCCAAGCTCAGAGAGGAAGCTTGGTACACGCAGGCACAGGTGCATTTCGGGGCTGAATGTAAATTCCGTCTTGGGTATCCATCCTCGGTACCAGGCCTCGCTAACGTCGGCATACTTCGCGCGGTCGAGAACAACGACCGTGGGACTGCGACTACTGGGCCTCGCTGCTGCCCGTTACCGCATTCTCTAGCTGCCTCAGCGCTGTCCGATACGCCTTCTTCCTCCCCTCTGCCGTCACGGTGCTCTCCTTCCACTCCACACGCTTGACCTTTTTGCTTGCACGCTTTATCTTGTCCCCCTTGGCCACTTGCTTCAAGAACCAAGCAGCTTCGGTTTTGGTGAACAGCGTCCACGCTTCTCCTGCCTTGCCCGCCCGAGCTGTCCGGCCCACTCGATGGACATAGCTGGTGATGCTCGTGGGCAGGTCGTAGTTGATCACATGGCTGATGTCAGGTATATCGAGACCACGAGAGGCCGCATCTGAGGCGATCAAAATCTTGATGGCCCCTGAGCTGAAGGACTTGAGCAGCTTGCGAGACGCATCTGCGGTTAGTGCTCGTGTCATGGTCTTGATGTGGTTCTTGAACTTTGGCATGAGCACGCTGAGCAGATGCGATAATCGAGACGCACTCTCGGTGCTCTTTGTGAAGATCAACACGCGGCCTGTCTGTTGCGATACTGATGTAGACTCAGACTCAGACTCGGAATCTGAGGACGAATCCGACGCAGAAGAAGCAGACAGAGAGCCCGATGCTGCCTCGCTGCCAGGGAAGACGTAGTTGAGTAACACGTATAGCAGGTGCAGGGGCTTGTTCGAGCCGTCGCCTACATGCACCGCGAATTCTTCGAGCGTCGACGGCAGCTCGAAGACGTCGTCTTCATAGTCTACAGGCTGCACCTCTGTGCTTTCGTCCTGCACCACCACCAACTTTGGCCGTTTCAACCTCAGTGTGCCCAGCTTCGTGACGTCTCTCTCCATTGTCGCTGAAAGCACCACTTTTGTGAGCTGTCTACGGGCGGGCAATGCAACTGACCAGATAGAATTGACATCACGCTCACGCCTTTGGATCCGTTCTTGGGCGTTCATCAAGTCGACGGGTGTCTCGCCATGCAGAGCATCCATGAGCACATTTGCCCAACCCTGGAAGTTTTGATTCAGCAGCTGATCGGCTTCATCAATGACGAGCCACCGCACGGCATTCAGCAGAAAGCCCGTGGTGTTCTCAATGTGCTCTACCAATCGGCCTGGAGTGCATATGAGAATGTCCACACTAGAGTCGTACTGCGGGATGTGATCCAAAGGCATCATCTTTAGGTCCTCATACAGCCCTCCTCTTTCTGTGGACCCTGTCTGATATTGCCGTGAAGCTTTTTCGTTCAGCTCCCGCGCTCTCCTGGGGTCGTATTGTGGCCTCAACTTGATCAGTTGCTTTTGCTCTGTAGCAAATGCGACATTGCCCAGTGCTGTCCCAACCTTGATCTTAGTCCCTGCGCACAGTTCCTCGGCAACCTGTAGTGCCTGGTTGACAAGCTGTCGGCTGGGGACTACAACAATGGCAGACAGAACTGGGACTGTGCGGTCTTTGAGTTGCTCGATCATGGGGAGAAGATAGGCCAGAGTCTTTCCAGAGCCCGTCTTTGCTGAGACACAGATATCGCCCAGGTGCTGGTCGAAGCCTGCGTGTAGCATAGGTAGCAGCGCAGTCTGTACAGCCAAAGCATCCTTGAACCCCTGCTTTTGTAGCGTCTTCCCGAAGAATGGATCAACACCAAGCTCTGCAAACGGTACCGTCTTGGACGCTTCGATCGTGGTAGGCTGCGCGAGCCAGGTAGGAAGGGTGGAGAAGGTAGGTTCGTAGACTGGTTCGGGAATTGGCGCGGGCTGTGGCATAGGCTCTAAATCGTGAAGCACTTCTTGCTCTTTAGCTTCGTCGGAAACCTCATCCTCGCTTTGATGGTTCTTGGTCTCGGCTAACTTTGCAGCCTTTTCAAACTTTGAAAGGATATTCTTGTGCTTCTTCGAGACCTCTTCATCGTAATGGCTTGCGACGTCGGCTTCGCGCTTCCTCTTCTTCGGCTTTTTGCTTGGCTTGGGTGAATCGAATACTGCAGCCTCTTCCACGGGCGTATGAATTGAGTTTGTGGCTGCGTGCGTCGTAGCAGACGTAGGGCTGGAGGGTTTGATGGCCTCTTTGCCGGTGTGTACAGTAGCGGGCGCAGACTGCTCCTGGACTGGGGCAGGAGGTGGTGCGAAGCGTTTGAACAGAGGTGCCGGCATGGCTGCTGGTATCCCGTGTGCTTTTTTGGGGGGGTCGCACTGTCTGGAGAAGCGGCGTGAACAGCTTCGCGACGCTTTGCGACTGTCCGAGTGTCCGGGTGTCTAGTAGAATAGAAATTCTGGACCCCAGAAATTTGGTCGGAGCTTTGCGACGCTAAACGCCGACCAGTGAACCAAACATGCTCACAAGAAAGGCAGGGTCGTTCAGGGCTCCCTCCTTCTTGGCTCTCAGTGCCTTTTCATGTTTAAGCTGCAATGTATCTTCTCTCTGAACAGGTTCGAGGTCACTGTCCTCACGCGCCGCCAATATGCCTTACAACATCGCGTACGTACTAAAACTCTAGCCAGTCGGTACTTGAGACTAATGCGCAGCAGTATGGTCAGCGATAACTTCTATCCTCAGCCCGGTATGGTCGTTTCCAGGCTTTTCGGGATAATCTTCTCATGTTGGAACAGGAGGAGTCGAGAGTCACATGTACCAGCTGTCCAGCGTATGTCTCTCCCCCACCCACTTTACCATCCGTCGCCTTCTAACAAGCCTAGAAACTCATCGACCGTGGACACAAGGTCATCGTCATCACACATGCCTATGCTGGCCGAACAGGCGTTCGTTACCTGACCAATGGCCTCAAGGTCTACTACGTCCCATTCTTCGTCATCTATCGCGAGACGACCTTTCCGACCGTCTTCTCCTTCTTCCCCATCTTCCGCAACATTGTAATCCGCGAGAGCATCGAAATCGTACACGGACATGCTAGTCTTAGTAGCCTATGTCATGAGGCCATCTTGCATGCGCGCACAATGGGGCTGAGGACCGTCTTTACAGACCATAGTCTGTTCGGCTTCGCGGATGCTGGCAGCATACTTACGAATAAGCTGTTAAAGTTTACACTTAGCGATGTGGATCATGTCATATGTGTCAGCCATACCTGGTATGTTCAGTCTCTGTGTCTCTACTACGCCATGTTGACCACCTGCAGTAAAGAGAACACAGTTCTTAGGGCGTCCCTGGACCCTCTCATGGTCTCAGTCATTCCCAACGCCGTCGTGGCTGAGAACTTCCGTCCTCTCTCATACGATTCGAACGACTCGGCGCATACCAAAGCACCTGGACCAAGGCAGCCAATGGGACCAGACGACATCATCACCATCATCGTCATCCAGCGACTGTACTATAACAAGGGTACGGATCTCCTGGTGGCCGCTATACCTCACATCGTCGCTGCAAATCCAAACGTTCGTTTCATCATCGCCGGTAACGGGCCCAAGGCCATCGATCTGGAACAAATGATAGAGAGAAACGTGTTGCAAGACAAGGTCCTCATGATCGGCCCTGTCCGTCATGAAGAGGTACGGGATGTCATGGTTCGAGGCCATATTTACCTCTGTCCGTCGCTTACCGAAGCCTTTGGGACCGTCATCGTGGAAGCTGCGTCCTGTGGGCTTTACGTGGTGGCTACACGAGTTGGCGGCATCCCCGAAGTGCTTCCGACTCACATGGTTGAGTTTGCAGCGCCTGAAGAGGATGAACTTGTTGAAGCTACTGGACGCGCGATTGCCAAGTTGCGAGCCGGGAAAGTCCGGACTGAACTTTTCCATAACCAGGTCAAGCAAATGTATTCCTGGACCGACATTGCGCAACGAACAGAAAGGGTCTATGATGGCATCAGCGGTGTCATTAGCCACAGCGAGTTCTACCAGGGCGCAGGAGCGGCTGGTGCATGGAGTGCGACTCGAGGCCGAGCTGGTGTGCAGAGCTTTGCGCTCATTGAGCGCCTGAAGCGATACTTTGGGTGTGGAATCTGGGCCGGCAAGCTCTTTTGCATTTGTGTGATTGTCGACTATCTGTTCTACCTTATTTTGGAGATCTTTGCACCCAGGTCACGAATCGACATCTGCAAGGATTGGCCCAAAAAGTTCATGCAGGCAAAAGGCGAGATGCACAGAAGGCTCGGCGACGATATGGGCGAAGAGAGGGACACGCCTCTTAGGAAGAGAAGCTCTAGACATCGTAAACTGAAGCGAGAAGAGTCGGACGAGAGTTAGAGGATGATGAGCTAGAAGATGAGGAGTCCAGACGCAAGAACCAACAAGTTCTAATAATGAGAAAAAAAGGCTTTTTTTCGATTGAATATTACGATTACTGCCCTTCATGTATGAAGCGGACAGATATCGCGAAGAAGGTAATGCTATCTACCAAAGCCCGTAGGCTGTATGCTGCACCGGAACCCTGAACCGGTACTCCCTAAACGCCGGCAATGCTCTGTACAAAGAAGGAAGAATAAGACAGCAGAAGGCCGGCCAATGGGCTTAGGCGTAGAACCAGTACTGCGCACTGTACTCGACAGTAAAGCTGCCCTGAATGTCTTTGCAGTTGTCGGGTGCCACGCCACCAGCAGTGTGAATGCGGTAGACCTCCTTGTAAGCCCAAGAGCCGGTGGCAGTGGCGCTCAGCTTCAACCATGGCACACTGCCGAGCGCGTTCTTTCCCTTGCTCGCAGTTGCGGGTGCAGGGCTCTTAGCATCGACCTTGGCCTCGATACGTCCGTAGTTGGCTTCAGGCGTCTCGAGCATGAACAGGGGAACACCGGCAGCGGTGAACTCGTGGTGGCCCGACAAGCGCTGTTCGGCTTCTGGTGAGGTGGGGATGGCGTAGTTGAGGGAGAGGTCGGTTACTTGACCGAGAGTGACGACGTTCAGGCGAGCAGCGTCGCAGGTAGCGTTGAAGAGCGAGGCGGTTGCGCCAACGGCTTTGGGTACATCTGAAGCCGAGGCAGAAGCGCACGTGTAGTTTTGGGTTCCGCGACCGATGGCGATGTGGCGGAGGGTGGTGCCTTGAGCTGGAGCAGCAAGAGGTGTTGGTGCTGTCGTTGTTGTTAGTACATGGTTGGGTGTTTTGATATTGGGTTGCAAGACTTACCAGTGGGAAGTAGCACGTTGGACAAGTCACAGAGCGCATCCACCTTCCTCAACTGATCCCACACGCCAGCAGGCATGTCTTGCCTCGGGATGAGCGCCGCTATCGAATCGGCAGACTGTGTAGGAGCCGCGAAGAGAGCAGCAGGCGCAAGGGCCAAGATGAGGTTCAGGGATGTAGCGAAGATCATTTTTCGTTTTGTTTTATCGTCTGGAGTATAGATGAATTGGAATGAAGAAGAAGAAGAAGAAAAAAGCCGCTTGTGCCGAGATGTCGTGTAATGGTGAGATGAGATGTCGATGTTGAGTTGTTCCAAGATGATGGTGTTGTTGTTATATCCCAAGTCGAGGCGTGAATGGATGATTTGCGGATGGTGTAAGCCTTCTGATGATGTCTTTTCTTAGAATAGATCTCTCTCTCTCTCTCTCTTTTCTTTCTCGACTGGGGCGTAGATGACGTTTTCGTAAATAGAATTGGCGCGGCACAGAATCAATCCGTGTGAAAATAATAAGAATAATAGTAAGATTCTCTTTGGAACCGAAATGGAAGAAGACAACCCAAAGGAGACCCTATATGAAAAAAACAAACAGAAAACAAGTCAAGAGACGAGTCTTTGAGCGCAGCGGGGGGATGATGGCAGAGGATGAGGGTATCGGCGGCGAACTGGTGGTGTAGTGAAGACGAACAGATCGGCCGCCGTGCCCATGTTCCTATATACACAATCGTCCAGCACACGACCCTTTCACCAGCGCGTAGAGCCGGCTCGGCCACCGCCAGTGGGTAGCGAGTACAGCAAGCCGATCAGCCGTTGCCGCCTGTCCCACTCGCCCAACCAAGCCAGCGTTCCCTGTCTAACGTGAAAAACAAAAGACCCCAAATATAGCCCGCGGGGGGTCGATTGGCTGACGAGGGCCGACGAGGGCGCTGCAAGGGTGCAGGTGTCGTGGTTCGCTAATCTGCCGAGCCGCCTGACGGTCAAACAGACGGCCACCATGCTGTTTGTGTAGCTGGCGTAAACGCCCACGGGCAAGACGGCGGGAACTGGTCGTGTGTACTTGGTGGAAGGGCTATTTTGGGGCATTTTTCTCATCGTCTAGACCCGTTTTCTAGACGAGGTTGGGAAACAAGGTTTCTTGAATGTTGACAATGGAAAGAAGTCTAGCTGCGTGTCGGGCTGTTTACTGCTGATTGTATTTTTTTGCGCAGTCAGTTGTCAGACTGGTGGACTGACTGACGCTGAAGCGGGAAACGCCCTCCTTACAAAGGAAGGCCTTGCGCCTCTTCTCGCGCGCAGGAAGAAGTTCTCTATAAACAACTTCTCTTCTCAACTAAGCAATCAGCAAAAAAATAAAATAATCACAACTACTAACTAAACTTTCATCATGACGAAGCACCCGACCAAGTCCTTTCTCAAAATTGACCTTTCATCTCCCCTCTCCTCTCTCCTCCTCCACCCCATGAAAGAAGAAAAAACACGCAATAATACCCACCACCCGCAGAGCCGCCCGTCCTACAGCCCATAACCTGTTTTGCACACGCACATGTACCCCAAAAGTACCCTTGTACCCCAGAAGTATTTGGTACAATACATGCACACATCAACCGGTATTGCGCACCCCCAAAGGTCCACCCACGGCCCGCCCTAGCGCTCTTGTAGAAGGTACACAATATGCCCCCCCTCCTCCCAAAAAAAGATGGTTAATCATTCTTAATTTAGCAGCCTTGCAAATACGGAGAAAAAGAGTAAAAAGTGGGGGAAGGGAAAAGGAGTGGAGAAGGAAAAGACAGCTAATACCGCTCTTCTGGGGCGTCTCCCCATGTCGCCGCCAATCAGAGCGCGGAAGAGGAACGCCTCAAGCGCCTGCGACCACGTCTGGGGCATGTGCATGTGGAGCCGCTTTCCAAGCTCCATCTTGGGTCTAGTCCTTGCACCACACGCAATGTCGTGCAGCATAGGACAAGGAAATCATGCCATTTTTTTCCCTTTCCTTTCTGCTTAGTCCCAAGGGTCTTTGATTGTGCATCTATTGGATATAACAACTTCTCAACGTCAAAGATTGCGGGAGCGGGAGCGGAGGGGGGGTTGACGTTTTGTTTCGTGGGCGCGTGTCGCTCGTTTTTTTGTAGAACAAGAGTGGGCTAATTTTCAGGTATAGGTCCTCTTTCTTCTGGTTTGCTTTTTTGCAGGGGCTAAAAGACTGGTATACCTCTTTCTACACTAGATACTAGGGTTTTCCGAGGAAAAAAGCAAATAACCCCTTTGTTATACTTTTTACCTTTACCATTTTCTGGGAGAGTTCTTGCAAGACTCAAAAAGGTACCGTGTAATTCCCAGGCGCATGAGAACGTGGCTATGCGCCCCGCTTGCCTAGTTCTTGCCTTGTGAAGCAATCTCGCTGCCATCATTCGCTGCATGTAGATATCTGGCAGCCGCCGGGGCTATGGGGATGCCAGATGCCAATGCCAAATGCCAACTTTGAGAATACCAAGGGTTTCACAGCACAAGATACGCTTCTTGACTTGACAGGCAGTAGCGCTGCATTTGACAGTCCCGTCATGCTGCCTAATCAGTGGCTTCTGGTTTGATTGTCCTTGGTGCTGGGCAGACTATACAATGCTGGCACGACGTGTGCACTTCCGAATGGCCAAGTCAAGGAAACATTGAATTGAAAGCATAGACGCCAAAGGCATAGCCAATCGCACTTGATATGATTGTGAAGAAGAAAAAAGACACTATGCTCAAGAAGCGCCATCATCGTACATGTCACAAGTTATGATCCTCATCCTCAATCTCATTACGATGTCCCCGCTTCATCTTTATGCCAAGTCGCTGGGTCTTCCACTCCTGGGGCTGGTCCTCCGGGTATGCTGGGCCCGGCCATGGCCGCTCCACCTGCTGCACCTGTTTCAAAACTAAACAAAAAATAAAACACCATCAGGTGCAGCGCCAACAAATAGCCAGCAAACACGTTGCGACTTGTCCGTGACTGGAGCACAAACTTTGTTACGCGCAGTACCATGCGTTCAAAAAGGTGCATGCGCTTCATTGCTCTTGCACTTTCGCGGCCTCGGAATGCCGCAAAGGGGCTGAGGTTGGATTCGTATGTGGAGCGGTATTTGGTGTCGACTGCTGAACCTCCATCTCCGATGTTGATAGCAGATGGGTTCGGGTTCGCAGAATAACTCGATGCACTGGATGCCGGGCCCCGATTGACAGCGTTGTAGCTACTGACAAACCTAGTCTTCTCATAAAGATCCAGATTGTCTTTCTGCAACGCCCCAATCTCACTTCGTAGCGAAGATACAGTCTGGTAGGATTTCTGCAGTTCGGCCTCGAGCTCCGCATTGCGCTTCTTGAAGCGGTCACGCTGTGCAGTGACCATGGGCAGGATGCCGGAGCCGCCTCCCATGGGCTCGCCGCCGCCGCCGCCTCCCGCACGGAGAGAGGCAAGAGTCGTGGTATGCGACGAGTTGTCGAAACCAGAGATGATGGAGGACGTAGGCGATGAGCGACCTCGCCGACCAGCAAACGAGGACTGTGGGTACCGCGATACATATGTGCCAGCTACTGATTGACCTGACGGGTCAAAGGCGTTTGTGGCCTCCTGCTGCACCTTTTCGAGATCGGCCTCTAGGGTCTCGTTGAGTTGTCGCGATTTCTCCAAGTCCATATTCGTATTGGAGAGCTCCTCTTGGAGGGCTTCTAGTCTGCTCTGAAGGTCTTGGTGTGACACCCGCATGACCGTGAGCTCATTGCTGAGCTTCTTGTTGCGGGCAAGGAGGAGCTGTTCCAGTGTTTCGCCCTTGCCCTTGGCAGATGCACCGTTTTGCGAGTGGGCAATCTCAGTCGCTTCGTCGTCGTCGTCTCCTGTTGCAAACTCGATTGACTGTCGCAGATTAGCTTAGACGGGCGTGCAGGGCTGAGCAGCTTACCTTCAACACCTCCAGCTCTTGCTTGACGTTCTCGTAATCGCTCCATTTCTGGACCTTTTCGCGGAGCGCCTCCTTCTCACTCTTCAACGACTTGATTTCCCGCTCCAGGCTTCGTGACTCCGTCTCTAGGCGGGTGCGCTCCGAGTCCTTCTCAAAGCGGACATTCTCCAATTTCCGTAGCAGCGATGAGTTCTCGGATCGCAGACGTAGGAAGGCGGGGTCGTCTTGAACTGCAACCTGTTGGGCCGGTGCGGACGCAGACTGGGCCAGTTCCAGACGCAACTGTTCGTTTCGGGCAGTAATCTCGGCCAGACGGTGGCTTGTTCGCTCGAGCTCTGAGCTGACAATCTCGAGTTCGGCGGCTGTGGCGCCTCGGCCGCCCTCCTCTTCGGCCGCCTCTCCCTGGCCAAGCCGCTGCGAGACTTCATAGCTGGCCTTGAGTTCCTTGAGCAGCCGATCCTGGTTCTCGACCTTTTCTTCCAGACTTCTCTCTTTGGACTGCCAGTTGTCTTGCTTCTCGTTCAAGACAGCCGACCACGAAGCCTCGACTTCCTTGATCTTGCTGTCTCGGCCATCCTCGAGAGACTTGCGGGCTGCTCGCTCTTCTTCCAGCTTCTTGTCCGAGTCATCGAGTTGTGTGGTGAGTTTGGCTACCGTCTTCTGCAGCCGCTCGTTCTCAGATGTGAGTTTTGGCACGAGCTCCTCGGATGTGACGAGCGAGTCGACCGAGGCTTCAAGCAGAGGATACGGATCGGGCGCTTCGGAAAGCGGGGAGTAGACTTTGAAGAAAGCAGCCTGTACTGTCTTGGACTGGTTGGATATGAGATCAATGAAGTTTTGGTATGCTGTGGACATGGCTTAGCGGCGCTCCGTCAATTGCGCGCGTCGGGGTTCATGCTTACACTTCAGGAGGGCCTTGATGTCGTTTAGCTTGCTCGCATCGTCCAGTTTCCTAAAGTCTTTGGTCTTTTGCGCGAGGTCCTTTCTTTGCGTGAGAGTGTCTCGCTGGTGTGCGACGATGTCTGAGGCTACGGTGTCGAGCTGGGGGATGAGTGTGGTGAGGTCAATGTCTGGCGCATTGTCAGCCCACGTCCACGACAGTATGTATCCAGAGTCTGCATACTCCGCCACGCGCCGATTGCCTTTTGGAACTTGTTGCCCTCTTCTTGCTCCTCTTCGCCGCCAGGCCCTTGGCTTTCGTTGTTGACTTGCGTCTCGATTCGCTCGTCCAAGTCTATCCCTCCCTCCATATTTGCGCTTCAGCCTAAAACTGCGCGTGTCGCGGACGTGTGATTGACAATAGATGGTGCTGCAATAACCCCAACAAATTTCGCCTGACCTCGCTAGCAATGCCTCTACAGCGCGTCGGAAATCATGGGTCGGATCGGAGAGAGATGGCTACGTATGCAGGCAGCTGTCAGTGAAACCGCGGAAGGTGCGGCGTTAAGTGACCCTAATTGGTGGGATGAGCCATGATAGCTCCCGCCCCAAGCCCCAGGCACCACGAGCGCAATGGCCTAGACACCCACCATGCGCGCCTCTTACACATTGCGGCCGTAGCCAGTCATGGCGCAAGTGGTGCTTGAGAATCATGGCAGAAGCAGCTTCTCAATCGCAGTCGATCCGGCGCAAGCCCCCACAGCATGGCCCCTACATCCTCCGCAAACTCGTCGCAAACCTGCCGCTGTCTGCCGACGGAGACTCTGCTGACGTGCGCATAACCTGTGTCGAAGTATGGAGTATGTATACAGTGTCACGTGTAAGCCTTTCACCACGCGCTGACCTTGTCTAGATGGCAATCTCTACGTGGGTACCTCGGCCGCCGAGATCATCCACTTCGTCCTGCTTCCACCCGAGTCCGATGATCCCGCTGAAGAGCCTACCGCCATCATTGCTTCGCGCCTAGAACCTCCCCATAATGACAGTAACGGGCCTGGCGTACAGCAGATCTTGCTGCTTCCCAGCATCGGCAAGGCCTGTGTGCTATGCAACAACACTCTTTCCATCTACTCGCTCCCCGAGCTCAGTCCCGACTCTACCTTTAAGCCAATAGGATGTCTGTGGGTGGGAGGCGTGGATCTAAACGAAAACGTCGATGCTTCACCGGACGATGGTGTAGTTGTAGTCATCGGACTGAAGAAGCGGCTACGATTGGTGCAGATATCCGAGAACTCCCCTCCAAAAGCAATCAAGGCAATCGAATATGGCGGTTGCCTAGTTTCAGTGCGTCGAGACACCTTCTCTTGTGCTGCCGACGCCCATTCGTATGCTCTTTTGGACGTCGTGCATCAGCAGAAGATTGGTCTTTTCCCAATATCCTCCTTGGATCCAGATGCTGGCGATGTTGGTGGCGCGGCCGAACATTTGGCAACCGTACCCAGTGCGCCCTCCAGAAGCGTCTCTAATGCGAGCCCACACCCAAGAGGCACTGAAGAGCAGCGTGGACATGTCAGGAGTACAAGTTTGAACGTTCTTGGCATAGGTAGTCCTTCCTCTCGGACAGCAAGCCCACGTCCTCCCGTCCAGCGATATGGCTTCGATGTGCCAGAATCGCTTTCTCGTGATCTTTCACCCGCTCCACCGCCATCGCCGGGCCGGGGCCCCATGGGCAGAGAGAGGCCAGAGCGAGCAGCTAGCCATCCTCGCAGCGGAGCGACTTCGCCCGACAAACCTTTGCCACTACCTCCTCTAGGAGGAGACACCGTACAGGTTGATGAGCCTCCGTTACCACAGGCACCGCCATTCGTCCCCTTGAAGCCTCATGTTGCATCACCAAATCCAAATGAATTTCTGCTCACTGTCGGTACAACGCCTCTTGACCAAGGCGTTGGCATGTTTGTGAATCTTGATGGCGACATGTGCAGAGGTAGCATCCAGTTTAGCAGTTATCCGGACGCTATCGCCGTCGACGGCTCTGGCATAGATTTGTCGGCATCCATGAGTCCAGACATGAATGCTGAGGAAGGTTACGTACTAGCGGCTGTGCATCGAGAGACAGATGGCAGTATGACTTATGGCGTCGAGATTCAACGATGGGACGTGGACCCGAGCGCTGGAGAAGTCGACAAATACTGGCTTGACTTCAGCCGACTTGGTTTGCCTGTCTACAACAAAGGTTCGTATATATCAACACCCATAGGGATGCGAACTGTAATACAGCCTTATGATCTCGTCATTCCAGAGGTCGGAGCAGCACTTACCATGCTTCCATTGCAGCTCGAATCCTCTGGAAACGCAGATGAAAAGGTTCCTGGCGCGGCGACAGCTCAAAAGAGTGCGGATCGTGAGTTCGCCGAGCGCTTATCAAAACTACAGTCGCAGACTGTTATCTGGACTGGTGATCAGATCTGGTGGACCGTACGCAATCCACTGGTAACTCGTCTAGACTCGCGAATCGAGGAAGCTCAATACGCTTTGACGGCGGGAGATGGGACCCGCATACAGCCCAACCGGGGCTTGTTGGAAAGACTCCTCGGTGACATACGCGGACAAGAGCCCCGCAATGAGGCTGAATATCTCAGTCTTATCTATATCCGCCAGAAAGCCTCGCTCTTGCTTTTCATGGATGTCGTTCTACGCACGAAAGCGGACGGCATCGTCCTCGAGAACGAAAAGCGCATTACTGAACAAGCACTCATTGAAGGAGAAATGGATCCACGGGTCGTTTTGAGCCTAATGCCGATTCTCAATCAGGAAGTAGTCCAGGGCTCAGAAGGCATTCAGATATATGGGGGAATAACGACACTTGTTGAACAATTTCTCCGCCAGAACGACCTCTCAACTGTGTCGAAGAACGCCAGTGGACCCTTCCGTGACAATCTTCTCCAATTTGTAAAGAGATATCTCCAATTTTGGAGAAGAAAAAAGGGAATGGCGAGCGTGACGAACGATCCATACGTATTCAGAACCGTCGACGCGGCGTTGCTCCATATCCTCCTACTCCTGGATCAGGGCAGTCCGAAGGGTACTTCCAGTCCCAGCCCCCACCGAACAGAACTCTATGATTTAGTGGACCGGGAAGTGGAGTGCTTTGACCGAGCTGTTGCATTACTGGAGCATTTCAAGCGTCTTTTTCTACTAAGTCGCTTGTACCAGGGCAACTGTAAGGCGTCCGTCAAAGCATCAAAGGTGCTAGCAACTTGGAAACGGATCATAGAGGGAGAGGAGGACAAGGGCGGCGAACTTGTAGATGGTGAGCATAGAGTGCGAGACTATCTAACAAAGATTCGGGACCAAGCGCTTGTCGAAGAGTATGGCACATGGCTGGCAAATCGCAACCCAAAGCTTGGTGTCAAGGTGTTTGCAGATGACCAGAGCAGAGTAAAGTTCGAGCCTACGCGAGCTGTGGCTCTGTTGAAAGAGAAAGCGCCAGGCGCGGTCAAGGAGTATCTAGAGTATCTCGTCTTCGACATCAAGAAGGTACGTCAACAGTTGGAATTGCTCTGTAGTTTTTACTAACACGAGCAGCATCCCCAATATGTAAACGAACTTATCGCTTTCTACCTCGACACCGTCATCACCGAGCTCGAAAGCAATCCCGAATCACGAGCCACTCTATCGCAAAGCTACGAAACATATCGCATTCTAGAGCCACCAAAACCAACGTACTACTCGTTCATCATTGACAATGGTCTTGATGTTGAATGGTGGAGCGCACGCCTTCGTTTACTCCAATTGCTCGGAGATACATCTTCTTACGATGTCGACGCCGTATTGTCTCGTCTACAACCGTACGAACAAGAGCTAGTATCTGAAATGATCATCCTAAACGGCCGACAGGAGAGGCATGAAGAGGCACTGAAGCTATTAACGCACGGCCTCGGCGACTACAACACCGCGTTGAATTATTGCCTGTACGGATACGCCTCGATACACCGGCCCATCACCACCGGCGCTCCTCCTGTCTCGCACAATCAGATACCCGTCCGCGTCGAACAGTCACGCATGCTCGGCTTCCTCTTGCAGGAATTTCTGAAGATTGAGGATCTTTCGCAGCGTGTAGAGCGCACAGGCGAGCTTCTGGAGCGCTTTGGGGGTTGGCTCGATGTTGCTGATGTATTAGCTATTCTACCTGATGAATGGTCTGTTGATGTATTTTCGGGGTTCTTGGTACAAGCGTTAGGGAAGTTGGTCAGAGAGAAATCGGAGAGTGGGATTGTGAGAGCGCTCAGCGATGCACAAAATAGTCAGATGAGCACCGAGTTGGTGGAGAAGAGGGAGGAAATAGGCGCCACGTTTGAGAGAGCTACTTAGATTTGTACATTGAAGGAGTGTGGTGCAATGGAACATACACGACAAACTTCGATTTGAATAATTTGATGCTTGATTTCTCGGAATGAAGGTATATTTTAGTCTGCACACATGTCTTTAGACAAGTTCAATGTAGTGTGTGCTGCGTATAGTTGGATTCGTGCCTGCTCTACAATGGTCTTGGCGCTTGTGCACCCGAAGGTGCGAGCAACGCTTCGGATATCACCGCTGACGTTCTCACCACCACTTCTCAATCCCGAACAACTTGCTCCTACCCCTCAAACACCCTGTTGTTCTTGGAGTCGCTCAACACGAAGATGCAGCGCCGTATGGTGAGTGGTGTGAAATTTTGCATTGTGCCTGCAAACTGGCGCTAACGATGCGACAGCTCACCAAAGACGAGGAGGCTTCAGCGCAAAGCGAAGACCTTGAAGTGCGACGTGAAGACCAAGAGAAGATCAACAGATTCAGCTCCTTGCACCAAAAAGAGGAAATTCTTGAAGAAGAGCTACGTGCGAAAATTGTACGCCTCCAAGTCTTCCCTCAAGTACGACTCGATCTGACTGTTCAATATAGAAGGAGAAGGAGGACCTTGAAGAAATCTCAGGCGAGTTAGAGCTAGTGGACGAGGAGGAAAAAGTACCGTAAGCACATCTCATCACCTTCCGTAACGAACATCGTACAAGAGGCGGTCAAGGTGGCTACGTGCTAAAACCCGTCATAGGTACAAGGTTGGCGACTGCTTCGTATCGTTACCGCAACCACAGGTCCTCGAGCTCTTGGGCTCATCAACAGAGACTATCGATGGAGAGGTCGAAGCGCTCAAGTCAAAGCTTGAGGGTATCCAGGAAGAGATGGGAGAGCTAAAGAAGGCGTTATACGGACGTTTCGGTCGCAGCATCAACCTTGAGACTTGATATCAAAAGCGCAATCATTATCCTTCTCCAATGTGCCGAAGACAAGATAAGGAGCAGTTGTGTCAAAATTCAACACCTATTCCGTATTGCATCTGTCTTCAAACACTGTCCAATTCGGAATCGGCGTTCGCAATGCATAACTTCGGAATGGAATTCTGCAAGTACACGTGGATTCGTGTGACTCAGTCCACACCAACCTGGGAGCAAATTCCTTGGAGCTGCATATCGGTGGGTTCGCCGACGCGTACACGCCCTACGGTATTGTTTACCGTCGGCAGCCAAACGGTACCCGTCATGCATTCGTCAAATCTAGCCCCGCCTACTCTGAATTGGGTAACGTTGGGATCGGCCACCACACTTTGCATCGCTACATGAATCTAGGGGACCCGGACGTTGCACCTCGGGTGGTTAATACAAATGCGCGGGGTCAGGACATATCCACTCTTGCAATCCTTTGACTTCGATCCTGCACCGTTCTTGCTTTGAGAAACATTTCGCCGTCTTACTGAACTCCTAGTGTTAATGCATAAGTGCGTCATTCGGCTATAATATGGAGAGTGCCGACCTCGAAAGAACTTATTCCCGAGAGCAACAAGGCTTGGGCCCGGGGCTTGAGGCTATTACAACGCCGGTTGCGCTTGTTCGGAGTTACACATCGAAGAGTCAGAGAAGTGCATGTAGTCGGCAAAGTTCAAAGAATCGCAGTACGCATGTTGCCAGTGTGCTGGGATCTTGTCCGCTAACGGATTTATATAGCCGGCATAGAAAGCTCTCGTGCCGCACGATTAAGGAAACTTGAAAAAGGTATCGACGACGCGTTTGAGACCGAGAAGGAGGACCCGATCGAAAAAGTTGCATCGAGAACCCCTTCGGAGCTAAGCTCACCCCCGGGAACAAATCCATCGTCGGAAACATCAAGTGTACATCATGGACATGAAAATCGGCGACGGCTGATCCGATTTGAAGATGGAGACCCTGAAAACCCAAATAACTGGAGCCGGGTGAGTGAATACGAATACCTGAGAAGGATTATGTGCTAACCAGTGGCGTAGTGGAAAAAGGTCTACTCTATATTTGTGGCCATCATGAGCGGTAAGTGCCTAGATATACTTTCTCACACTGGATAGCTAAATATAATTCAGTCATGAATAGTACGATGAATTCAAGTCTAGCAGCCGGGGCTGTAGGCCCCATGTCCCGACACTTCAACGAATACAACAAGTACAAGCTCATCCTACCTACATCCATGTACTTGGTCGGCTACGCATGTGGTCCAATGCTGTGGGGACCGCTTTCAGAGAGCTATGGTCGCAAAGGGACGATGGTGATATCTTTTGCTATCTTGACCATCTTTTCAATT
>Ga0265798_10004258_pt1 | contig 19892 bp, 14 predicted proteins | sample P3T30metagenome_FD_192430 | JGI IMG/M metagenome (GOLD analysis project Ga0265798, IMG submission 192430) | Plant litter microbial communities from East Loma Ridge, Irvine, California - P3 T30 | ecosystem: Environmental > Terrestrial > Plant litter > Unclassified | place: USA: California... | reverse complement strand
GCTGAGCGACCAGAGGTGGAGCAGCGGTTTGAATGCACTCTTGTCGAAATACGAGTTCTCCATCCAGAAGCCGACATTCGACAGGAAGGCGGCGCCAAACAGGGCTTGATGCGCGACCTGGAAAAAGTCGTTCGGCGTCGTGATGAAGGCCGCGCCCAGCAAGGTGACGAAGATCGTCGCGCAATATGCCGGCAACAGGCGGGCGGCGCGCTTGAGGAAGAATTCGCGCTTCCTGGCCGGGTCGTACATCACTGCCATCAGATACCCGCTGATCACGAAAAAGATATCCACGCCGAGAAAGCCGCTGTGAAAGCCCGGCGCCTGGAGGTGAAACAGGACCACGAACAGCACCGCCAGTCCGCGCAGTACCTGAATATCCTCGCGATATTCCATGATTTGCCGCCCCTCTATGATGGCAAGGCCGGGCATGGCTTGCGTTCGGGGCAAGGGCAGGCAAACAGGGCCTCCCACATGGCGGCGATCTTCGGCATCGAAAAGCGCTCGCGCACCTGCGTCGCCCGCGCAGCGAACGTGTGGCGCAGGGCATCGTCGCCCATCAGGCGCCCGAGCGCCGCACCGAACAGGGCGGCGTCGCCGGCCGGCACCAGCAAGCCGTCGACGCCATGGCGAATGATGTCCCGCGGCCCCGTATCGCAGTCAAAACTGACCGCAGGCAAGCCATAGGCCATCGCTTCCACCAGCGTGTTGGGGAAGCCCTCGAAATCCGAACTCATGCCATACAGCGCGGCCTGGCTGTACCACTCCCCCGGATTGCCGACGCGGCCGGGCAGGAACACCCTGCCTTCCAGGCCGGCGGCGCGCACCTGCGCCTCCAGGGCGGCGCGCTCCGGGCCTTCTCCGAGAATGACGAGGTCCCAGTGCGGATGGCGCGATGCAAGCAGGCCGAAGGCGCCGACCAGGGCAGCGAAATTCTTCTCCGCGCTGAGACGGCCCACGCCCAGCAGGATGTGCCGGTCCGGGGCGCAGCAGCGGCGCGGATCGAGACGCGGTGCGTGCGCAGGCAAGGGCCAGGTGACCGCGTTCGGGATGACCACGATTTTGCGTGCCCCGGTATGGAGCGTCAGCCAGTGCGCGCATTCCTGGGTCAGCGCCACCACCGCGGACAGGCGCCCGTACGCCTGGCGGCGCATCGTTTCCCACAGGATGCCCATCGGCGCCTTGGGCGGGAAGTTGTGTTCGGACCCGAAGGTGCACAGCCCGGGCAGCCCCCATGCCGCCGCGGCCAGGACGACGTTCGCCGTGTGCATGGCGGACAGCGCGACCTCGGGCTGCACGGCAAGCAGCACGCGGCGCAGGGCCCGTACGCGCCGCACCGTGCGGACGATGCCCGCCAGCAGGTTCGGGCGCGTGTCCGCCAGGTCCAGGGACACGCGTTCGACAGCGGAGTCGAGCCTGTAGAAGTCGCTCGTGCGCGGCGCCACCGTCACGATCGTGAGCGCCCACCCGATCGAGGCCCAGTAATTGGCGAGATTGGCGACGACGCGCTCGGCGCCGCCATTTTCGAGCGAATGAATATAGATCAGCAGGCGCATGGCGGGCTGACGGACGGTGCGGCGGCAATCCGGAATCCGGCGGGCATCGTGGCGGCCGGCCCGGCCAGGTTGCGGTCGAGGTACACGCTGCCGCTTGCCGTCGACACCGAGGGATTGGCGACCATCCGGCCCGAACTCCCTGCCGCTACTGCGCCGTGCAGGCGGATCCGGTCCCACTGGCGTGCCGTCCGCGGCTGCACGCCATGGTCGTCGTGGTCGAACAGGTACATGGCCGCCAGCGACTGCCTGCTGAGGATATTCACGGTCGCATCGATGTCGCGCATGGCGCCCTCGGCTTGCGGCCCCTGGTGATAGAAATGCACGTAGCTGCCATGGATGCAGTCACCCGAGACGTCGATCCGCACGCGCACCTGCTCGACATCGCCCAGGTGCGCCCCCGCGCACACCAGGGCGACGAAACCATTGCTTCCGGGCCAAGCCCGCGTGGCCGAGGCCCTGACCACGACATCGGCCTGCCGCGCCGCATAGGCGATGAAGGCACGGCGCACGTTATGGCAGTCGAGCTCGACGCTGACGGGTCCGGCAATGTTGTTGGCGCCCACCCCATAATAGGCATGCCTGAGTTCGCCCTGCACGTGTATGTCGGACAGCAAATGGCGGCCGGCGGCATCGTTATTCGATGCCAGCATGCCCAGCACGTGCTCGGCCCGGCAATCGACCAGGCGCATGCCGCTGCTGGGCCGGTCGGCCTGGATTCCCACGCAATACATGCCCTGCCAGTCGATCCAGGGGAAGAAGCCGTGGTCGACGAAGCTCGCGCCGGCCAGGGTCACGTTGTTGAAGTTATGGAAGTAGAACATGTGCGGCACGACCGGCTTGACCGTGGTCGCCACGAACACGGCCCCGTATGCGGAAATCACGACATCGCACAGGTCGCGGCAGAGCAGGATATCGTCGGCGCCGTCGACCATGCCGACATCGTAGGTGCCGGGCGGCACCAGCAGCGTTCCCCCTCCGGCCGCCATCAGTGCCGCAAGCCCCCGCCGGAACGCCTCGGCCAGCATCGAGCGGCCGACGCCCGGCCGCCCGGAAAAGTCGGCCAGGCTGACTGTGGCGCCCGTTGGCGGGGTGGCCAGGTGGCGCGGCTGCCAGGCCGGCGCCACCACGACGCGGGCCTGCCGTTCCGGCGTCGCCAGCGCAAGCGCGCCCGCGGCCAGGCCGCGCGCCAGGAATAAGCGCCGCCCGGTGCCGCTCTGCGGATTCCCAGCCATCGTCGACGCCTCCTTCGTCCCTGTGCACGGTCGCGTGCGGTGTCCTTACATCTTCCAGGTGTCCGCCTGGTTGCGGCATGCGTGAAACAGCCTGAACGCACGATCCGCTAACCAGGTCCCCTTGCGCGCATGCAGCCGCAGTTTCAGGCGCCGCACCGCGCCGTGCGCGAACGTCGCAGCCACGGTGTCCAGGTTCGCCAGCAGGGCCCGGCGCGAACGGTAGATGTGCAGCTGGTCCATGTCGAGCCGCTCGCCAAGCAGCCGCTCCTTGAAGCCGAATAACCCGCCGCCGAGGTAGAACTTGCGCCCGCCACGCCGTATGCTCTCGCAGATCGTGTGGTAGACGCACAGCATGCCCAGGCCATGGCGCTCGTAGGCCGGGTCGTGCGCCGTGAGCTCGCCGAACAGGCAGCTGCCGACGCGGTAGTTCAGCGAGCCGGCGCACACCCGGCCGTCGATCAGCAGCAGCGCGACGAAACCGCAGGTCCGCGCGAGCGCCATCATGCGCGCGACGTCGTGCCTGAGCCGCACGCCGCGCGCGCCGATGCGCTGCTCGCTGAGCCGGGCCAGATGGCGAACCGCGTCCTCGTCGATGTCGCCGTTGGCGAGATACTTGATCGTGAACGTAGGAAAGTGTTTGGCGACACCGTTGAGACGGGACCGCAGGCTCGCGCGTGTCGATTTTCCCAGCGCCGCCAGGTAGTCGTCCGGCGTGGCCGGCAGCGGTATCACCCAGGTTTCCTTGGCATTCTGCCGTTGTACCGGGAAGCCGATCGCGGCCGGGGCCGTGCGCACGGCGTTGAAGCGGATCACTTCGATCGCAGGCAGGTGTTCGAAGACATAGCGTGCAAAACGTGCCAGGGCCGCAGGCGCGATCTCGATCATCTCGTTCAGCACCACCAGCCGCTGGCGCTCGCAATGGAACAGCAGGATCTCCGGCGCCCGGCCGGCGCCGCGGTCGATGTAGCAGCTGGCATTCCCGAGCGTGCGCCAGACGCGGAAGAACGGCAGCGAGGAATGCAGGGTCTCGTAGCTGGCGGCAAGTTCCTGCTCGACGAATGCGGGAACCTGGTGCAGGTAGCAGGTTGCGCCGGCGCCGTTCATTGCAGGCTCCCGGGCGGCGTGGCGTCGACGAAGCCGCAACGGCGCATGCCCTGCCGGCACGCCGCGCTGAGCCGTCCGGAATAATAGACGGCAGCATCGGCGCTGGTCCGGTCGAGCGTGGCGAGGATGCGCTCGACGAAGCGCTGGACCAGGTCGTCGCTGGCCTCCGCGCCGTGCGCCTGCAGGTCGAACAGGACCGTCGCGCCGGGTTCCACGCGCTGCGCCGGCGGCGGGCATGCGCCTTCCGCGCGGCGTGCGTGGGCCCAGCAATGGAGCACCAGCTTGTCGCATGGGGCGTAGCAGAACAAATCGCAACGCTGCTCCAGGCGCCGCATCGCCATGCCGATGAACATGCCGCGCGTGACCGGGGCCGCGGCATCGTCGTACTTGAAGACGTCTTCCAGGCTGTTGCGCGACACCGCGAGCGTGCTGGTGCTGGTGCTGGTGCTGGCGCTGGGGTCCGCGGCGCAGGGGGCGCCGGGGGCCAGGCGCCAGAATGCACGGCCTGTGCGCGCTGCCTGGCGTGGATGGCCGGGGGCCACGCGCCGCGCCAGGGCGCGCAGTCTTTCCAGCACCGCCACCACGTCGGCCTTGCGCCGGCCGCTCATGTGCAGCAAGGCTTTTCCCGTTCGCCTGGCCCCGGCCGCGGCCCGCGCCTGCACGCGCTGCGCGAGGCTGCCGGCCATGGTCAGCTCGAAGACCTCGTCGTGATCCGAGGCAAAGTGTTCCTTGTACGGGTCGCCGCCGGGCGTCAGGTCGAGCAGGCCGATCCGGTCCGCCGCCAGCTGGCTGCCGAGCAGCACGAGCAGCAGCTGGCCCGGGGAATGGGCCGCGAGTGCCGGCGCATGGGCGCTGATGCCCAGGTGCACCGTGCGCTCCTTGCTCAGCAAGCCGATGTGGGCCGCCGCCAGCGCCGCGCCCACGGTCAGCACCGTCGTGTGCAGCATGCCGCGGCGCTGCAATTCGAGGTAGAAGCGTTTTTTCAGCGGATCGCTGAGGAAGGGCGTCTGCCGGTGCAGCGCCGCCTGCCGGAAATCGTACTGCAGGCAGATGTCGTCGAACAGGCGCCCGAACTGCGCCGCGCCGGTGACGCGCTCGAAGGCGAGCGGGCCGAGCCGGCCCAGGCGGTTGGCGTTCTGGCGATGCGTCTTCTTGCGCCGGAGCGTTTCCATGGCGGCCGGGTCGATGCGCAAGACCGGGCGCGCATGCGCGTGCAGCACGCAGTACTTGCGCTCGCCGGCGCCGGCTTGCAGGAAGCCGAGCGGAATACCGGGCGGCAGGTATTTCAGGCTCGTCCGCGCCTGCGGCAGCGCGGCGCGGAGGCAGGCGAAGGCCTCGTGCGCGAAGCGGTCGGCGTGGACCGCGCCCGCAATCCAGCCCTGGTATTCGGCCTGGCCGGCGCCGGCGCCGGTGAGGCGCCTGCCGTCCGCGCTCCAGGCCAGCGTGAACAGGCCGCGCAGCGTACCGTCGGCGGCTGCGTCGACCAGGACCAGCGGCGCGTGGCGCTCGCGGTAGATGGCGTACCAGGGCAGGACGAAATCGGGGTGCTGGCAGCCGGTCGCCCACGGACAGCGTGCATGCAGCGACTTCCAAAGCGCGACGAACGCCTCGGAACCGATATGCGCCAGGGCCGGCTCGCCGCTGAGGATCTGGACGCCCATGGCTACTCCTGCAGGGTCGGCGCCGCGACCGCGGGCAGCAGCGCCCTGCCCCCCGGCGCCGAATGGCTTGCCGCCTCTTCGATCTGGCGGATGGCCGCGAGGTACTTGTCGATGACGATGTCTTCGTCGAATTCGCGTACGACCTTGGCACGCCCGCTTGCGCCCATGCAGGTGCGCTGTTCCGGTGTCAGCTGCGCCATGCGGATCATCTTGTCGGCGAGGTCGGCGCCACTCTTGACGCGGCACAGGAAGCCGTTGCAGTTGTCGTCGACGATGTCCTTGCACCCGACGACGTCGGTCGCAATGATCGGCCGCGCCGACGCCGCCGCCTCCAGCAGCGAATGCGGCACGCCCTCGCGGTAGGAAGGCAGGACCACGCAGTCGGCCTGGCCGAGATAGGGTCGGACGTCGTCGGCCCGGTCCAGGTAGCGTACCAGCCCTTGCGCTTCCCATTCCCGGATCTGGCCGAGGCGGATGGCGTTCGGATTGTCGCTGTCGACACCCCCGAGCAGCTGGAATTGGCTGGCAGGAATGTGCCGGCGCACGATCCGTGCCGCTTCGACGTATTCCTCGACTCCCTTGTCCTTGAGCATGCGCGCAATGAGCAGGAAGCGAAAACCGGCCGGCGCAGGCGCGGCCATGGGAAGCGGCTGGAAATGGCGCAGGTCGATCCCCGATCCCGGCAACAGTTCCGACACGCTTTCCCTGGCCATTTTCGCGTCGAGGAAGAGCTGGCGGTCGTCGCGGTTCTGGAAGAACACGCGGCTGGAACGCCGCAGCGAAAACCGGTACAGCCCCTTGACGAGCTCGGTGAGCATCGCCCCGTGCAGGAAGGTCGCGCCCAGGCCGCCGATATTGTTGATGACGGGGATCGCCAGCCCGCTCGCCGCAATCGACCCGTAGACATTCGGCTTGATCGTGAAGCCGAGGTAGGCAAGCGGCCGCACCGAATGCAGCACGCGCCGGTATTTCACCAGCAGCGCCAGGTCGTGGCTCGGGCTGGTGCCGTGCTGGTCCATGTGCAGCTGCTTGAAATGGCAGCCCAGCGCGGCGAGGCGCGGCGCGTACTCGTCGTCGTGGGCCAGGACCAGCACCTCGTAGCCCTGGCGCACGAACGACTTGACGAGGCCGGCACGGAAGTTACAGATGTTCCACGCCGTATTCACGGAAATGACGATTTTCTTGTTCATGAGACCGCTCCAGTCAGCTGCGCCGCCATGTCCGGGGCCGGCTGCGCACGCGGGCCCGCACGGCGCTGCGCGAGCCAGGCCTGGAACATCAGCACGTTCCACAACGGGTATTGCCAGTTGCGCTGGCCCGACAGATGCTCGGTCCAGCAGCGCCTGACCAGCCCCGGTTCCAGGAAACCTTCATCTTCCAGCCGCGGCTGCGCCAGCAGGGCTTCTCCCCATTCGCGCAAGGGGCCGCGCAGCCAGTCGCCGACCGGGATCCCGAAGCCCATCTTCGGCCGCTCGATCAGCGCCGGCGGGACGTAGCGGTACAGCACCTGGCGCAAGACCCATTTCGTGACGCCGTCGCGCAGCTTGTACGACTGCGGCAGGCGCCAGGCGAACTCGACTACCCTGTGGTCGAGGAGCGGGACCCGGGTTTCCAGCGATACGCCCATGGCTGCCCGGTCCACCTTGACCAGGATGTCGTCGGGCAGGTAGGTCAGCAGGTCGAGCGCCATCATGCGCTGCAGGCCGCCGAGCGCGTCCAGGCCCGGCGCGTTCCCGTTCAGGGCCGTGGGCGGCTCGCTCCCGCCGCGCACCAGCGCTGCAGGATGCTCCCAGTGCGACACCAGGCCGAGGTAGAGCGCATCGAGCGACGCGCTGGTCATCACCTGGGCCCCCTTGTGCAGCTTGTCTCCCGTGTTCTGGAAGCGCATCGCCCGCGGCAGGCCCGGTCCCAGCACCCGCGCGGCCCGGTTCCAGGCGTCGACCGAGACGCCCGTGATGCCCCTGGCGGCGAGCCGGCGCAGCGGCAGCGGCGCCGCGCTGATCTTCTGCCACAGGGCGTCGACGAACTGGTAGCGGTTGTAGCCGCAGAACAGTTCGTCGCCGGCGTCGCCCGACAGCGCAACCGTCACGTGCCGCCGGGCCAGGCGCGACACCAGCATGGTGGGAAGCTGCGAGGAATCCGAGAACGGCTCGTCGTAGCTGTCCTGCAGCGCGGGAATGACGTCGCGCGCCTGCGCCGCGGTCACATAGAGTTCGGTGTGGTCGGTCCCGAGGTGCCTGGCCACCGCCTTGGCGTGGTGGGCCTCGTTGAAGTCGCTCTCGAAAAAGCCGATGGAGAAGGTCTTCACCGGGCGCGGCGATTGCGCCTGCATCAGGGCGGTCACGGTGGACGAGTCGACGCCGCCCGACAGGAAGGCGCCGAGCGGCACGTCGGCCACCATCTGGGCGCCGACTGCATCGCGCAGCAGCACGTCGAGCGCCTCCACCGCCTGCTGCGGCGAGCCGCGAAACGGCCGGTCCACGCCGTCGGCCATCTGCCCGGCTGCGCTCCAGTAGGCCGACAGCGCGTGCTCGCGAAAGGGCGCCGCGACGGTCAACAGGCAGCCCGGGGGCAGCTTGAAGACATTGGTGTAGATCGAATACGGGGCCGGTATGTAACCGTGGCGCATCTGCAGGCAGAGCGCGCCGCGGTCGACGACATCCTCGAATGCGGGATGGGCACGCAGGGCCTTCAGTTCTGATCCGAACAGAAAGGCGCGCGCCCTGCCTTGCCCCTGCCAGCCGTAGTACAGGGGCTTTTCGCCGATGCGGTCGCGCGCCAGCGTCAGCGTCCTGGCCTGCCGGTCCCAGACGGCGAGCGCGAACATGCCGATCGCGCGCTCGACGGTGGCAGCGATGCCCCATTCCTCGAAGCCGGCCAGCAGCGTCTCGGTATCGGAGCCGCCGCGCCAGGGCAGCCGCTGCCGGTCACCGCCGAGTTCCCTGCGCAGCTGCAGGTGGTTGTAGATCTCGCCGTTGAACACCATCACGTAGCGGCCGCCGGGCGACTGCATCGGCTGGTGCCCGGCGGCCGACACGTCGACGATGGCCAGGCGCCGGTGGCCCAGCGCGACGCCGTGTTCCGGGTCGCACCAGTGGCCGGCATCGTCGGGCCCGCGGTGGGCGAGCGTGACGCTCATGCGCGCCACCAGCCGCGCCAGTTCCTCGCGCGGGTGGAACGCATCTGCCTTCAAGAAACCGGTGAGTCCGCACATGGGAGCCTCCCTTCATTCAAGACGCTGTCGTAGATCGACTCGAAGCGCGCGCGCACGCAGCGCATGCTGTAGCTGGCACGGATGCGTTCGCGCGCCTGCTGCCCGAGTTCGAACAGGTAGCCCGGACCGCGCGCGACCAGGCCGGACACGCCGCGCGCCAGCGCGTCGGGGTCGGCCTTGCGCACCACCACGCCGGTATCGGCGAGGAGCACGGCGACGTCGCCCACGTCGGTCGCGACGCAGGGCAGGCCCATCGCCATGGCTTCGCCGACGACGTTCGGGAATGCCTCGGTGCGCGACGACAGGCAGAAGATGTCCATCCCCGCCAGGCAGACGGCGGCGTCGTCGCGTTCGCCCAGCAGCACGAAGCGCTCGGCGTAGCCGGTATGCCGGATCCAGCGGGCCAGGACCCCGTTGGCGTCGTCCAGGCCGCGGCCGACCATCAGGAAGCGCAGGCGCTCGTCGTTCGCCGCCAGCTGGCCGGCCGCCTTGACGAAATTGCCGTGGTCCTTGTCCAGGTTGAACCTGCCGAGCGTGCCGACCACGATGTGCTGGGCGCGGAACCCGCAGCGCCGGCGCAGCGCGTCGCGCTCGGCCTCGCTCGCCGTCAGCGCCCCGAGGTCGAAGCCGTTGGCGACCACGGTCATGCGCCGGGTGTCGTAGCCGACCCGCGCATGCGAACGCAGCGCCGCGTCGGCCACGCAGACGATCGTGTGCGGCACCCAGCGCGACACCAGGGCGCAGGCGCGGCGCACCAGGGTGGTGGCGCGGGCGCAGCCGATGTTCAGGTCCGTGGTGCGGATTCCCCAGATCACCTTGCGGTTGCCGGCCACGCGCGCGGCCAGGCCGCCCAGGAAATCGGCGTGGTACAGCCAGGTCTGCACGATATCGGGCCGCAGCGTGCGGATCAGGCGCACCAGGCGCAGGCTGTCGGCGAAAGGAGCATGGCGCACGTCGAGCACGATCAGGCGGATGCCCATGTGCTCGAAGCGGGCGGCCATGCCCCCACCGGGCGTGAGCGCGACCACGGTGTGGTCGTAGTCGCTGCCGCGGAACTGCAGGATCAGCCGGTACAGGGCCATTTCGGCGCCGCCGACGGCCAGGCCGCTGATGACGTGCAGGACATGGCGCTTCATGCTCCGCCCTCCCGGAAAAACGCGCTCAGGGCGCCTGCCTGCGCAAGACAGGAAAACTGCTGGCGCGGCGGCGCCGGCGGCGGCGCGGCCTGCGCATCGGCCATCCCGGCAAAGGCGCCCATGCACTGCGACGTCATGCCGAAGGTGTCGGCCAGTGCGCGATAGTGCAGCAGGATTTCTTCCAGCATGGCGAGGTTGGCGCCGAGGTTGACGCCGAAATTGTGCGGATGCCACCACAGGTGGAACAGAGCGCCGCTGCGGGCGGCCTCGGTCATGCCCTGCTTGATGCGGCGCAGGCGCAAGGCCATCAATGGCCTGGCAAGTGCCGACCAGGCATACAGGAACGCGCTCGCAGGGACGTTGACGAGCGCACCGTCGACCAGTTCGCGCCGGCAGCACGAGCCGCTCAGCGGCACGCAGGCATCGGCGAAGCGCACGATGCGCCCTGCCATGCCGCCGGGTACCGCGTCGCCGTCCCGGTACAGCCAGTGCTGGGCATTGCCGCGATAGACCCGGATACCGGCCGCGGGCAGCACCGCCAGGAATTCCCGGCTGATCTGGTTGCGCGGGAAGACGATGCTGCGGAAGCAGGCGCCCATCTCGGCCGCCAGGTTGCCCGCGCGCGCCAGGTCGTCGACGAAGCCCTCGGGCGTCGCTCCCTTGTCCCTGCAATAGAAATGGCTGTAGGTATGGGTCGCCAGTTCCTGTCCGTCGGTCGCGAGGATGCGCTCGACCAGGGGCCTGGCGAAGAACAGCGTCGGGTGCTGCCTGACCAGCGCATCCTCGAGGTCGGCGCACGCTCCGGGCGCCGCTGCAGTCCGGGTACCGGGGCGGCGCCGCGTGCGCCACTCGCGGTAGTCGCGGCACATGATGGCGCCCACGGTGGCCCAGGTCGCGCGCACGCCATGGGCGCGGAAGCGCGCCAGCATCCGCGGGATGGCCTGCCATTCGCCCTGCACGTTGCGGCCATAGCCTGCGATGCTCTGCGTGTCTTCGACGCCCCAGAACATTTCGAAATCCAGCGAAATCACGAATTTGCCGTGGCTCATGGCCGCGCCCCCTCCAGGACGCGTTCGCCTGCACCGGCTGCCCGGCAGGCCTCGCGCCCCCACTTTGCCCTTCGGTACGGCGCGCGTGCCTGGCGCGCCCGGCCGGGCGCCGTCCACGCCGCGCGCGTGGAGACCAGCGCGCAGGTCGCCAGCCAATAGGTGTTCGCGTCGAGCATCTGGTGCGTGAACATCGACATCCAGGCGAACACGAAGACCATCGCCAGCTGCAGGCCGCGCTCGGCAAAGAAGCGTCCACGCCACAGGATGACCAGCAGCCAGATCCACAGCCCGATCCCGAACAGGCCGTATTCCGCCGCCAGCATCAGCAGCTGGTTATGGGTGCCGCCGCGGTGCCACCAGAACAGCGTGCTTCCCGCCCCCGCGCCGAAAACGGGGTTGTGCAGGAACAGTTCCCAGCCCGCCTTGATGACGCCGGCGCGCTCTTCCGAACTGTCGTCGTCGAAACTGAAGCTCGAGAAGAAGTCCAGCCGCGACAGGATATTCCCCGATGCGCCCTCGAACTCGCTGCGCGACTGCAGGTAGCTCTCGAAACTGCCGAGGCCAAGCGCGAGCGCCACCACCGCGCAGGCCGCGGTCACGGCCATCGAGCGCGGCAGCGCCCTGCAGACGATCATGATCGCCAGGACCGCGCCCCAGGCCATGATCGACGAGCGGGAAAACGTGACCAGGACCGCCGCGCCGGCAAGCAGCAGGAGTGGCCCGCGATAGCGCAGGCCGGTCACGGCGCAGGCGAGCAGGCACACGTGCAGCAGCGCCTCGCCCGCCTTGGTCGGATTGATGAACATCGCCGCCGCGCGCCCGAGGACCGCGCCTTCGATGTCGGGCGGGTAGAACAGGCCCGGGTTGGCGAAATCGAGCAGGACCGCGCACGGCAGCAGCACCGCCAGGACCGCTGCCGCATACAGGTAGGTCCTGGCGGGCGTGACGAAGACGACGAAGCCGAGCATGAGCGCGACCAGGATGTACTGGATCCGGGTCAGCACCAGCGCCGCACGCAGGCTGTCTCCCTGGTTCACGAGGTAGCCGGCGCCGGCGTCCGCGCCCGCCGACCAGGCCGCGAGATGCACCAGGTTGAGGACGACCAGCGCACCGGCCCAGAGGGCGAACGGCGACAGCAGGTAGGCGACGAGCGCGCAGCGCCGCGCCCACAGGACCGGCGCCATCAGCAGGACCAGCAGGAAGTACACATACTTGGGCGGCAGGGATGCGTCCTGGGTGTACAGGTAGATCGCCGCGTTGCCGTGGATCGCGCACAAGGCCAGGCCAAGGACTGCGCACTGGTAGAGCACCAGGCCGCTGGACCGGTCAGGGAGCACCCTTGCGGCCGGAGCCGACCGGGTCCGGAAGACATGCACCAGGGACGGCTTGCCGCTCATGACAGGAATTCCCCCCTGTCGTTCACGCCGGCCGGGCGCCTGGGCGCGGCGCCTGCTTCCTCGAGCCGGCTGAACAGCGCCTCCCACATGCCCGCGACCCGCTCGATGCTGAAGCGCTCGCGCGCATCGGCCGCTTGCGCCGCGAAGTGTTGCCTGAGCACGCAATTCCCCATCAAGGCATCCAGCGCCTGCTCGAGTGCGTCCGGATTGCCCGGGGCGACCAGCAAGCCGTCGACCCCGTGACGGACGATGTCGCGTGGCCCGGTATCGCAGTCGACGCTGACCACCGGCATGCCATGGCACAGCGCTTCCGCCAGCGCATTCGGAAACCCTTCGGAGTGCGACGACAGCACGAACAGGTCGCAGCGCTCATGCCATTGGCCGACGTTGCCGGCGATACCGGGCAGGTGGACCCGGCCCGCGAGCCCCCATGCCGTGCGCGCCGCCTGGAGCGCCGGGCGCTCCGGGCCGTCGCCGAGGATGACGAGATCCCAGTCCGGGTGCCGGCCGCTGAGCCGGGCGAACACGGCCAGCAGGCCGCCGAAGTTCTTGACCGGGTCCAGGCGCCCGACCGCCAGCAGCACCCGGCGCGCCGGCGCGACGACCGCGTTCGGCACGATCCAGGGCGCGGCGCTCGGCAAGGGCCAGGCAACCGCATTCGGGATCACCGGAACGCTGCGCGCCGAGGTCTGCGTGGCGATCCACCGCCGGCACTCGCCCGTCAACGCGACCACGGCGTCCAGGCGGCCGTACGTGTGCCTGCGCGCGCTGCTCCATGGCCACGCCAGCGGCGCGTGCGGCGGATAGCAGCGCTCCGAACCCACCCGCACGAGCCCCGGCATGCCGTGGCCGGCAAGGGCAAGCAGCACGCTCGGGGTGCTCATCATGGCGAGCGCCACCTGCGGGCGCAGGTGCGCGAGCAGGCGGCGCAGGGCCTGGATACGACGCAGGTTCTGCAGCGCGGCGACCAGGGGCGAACCGCTATCGCCCGCCAGGCCGAGCACGCTGCGCCGCACACCCGGGCGCAGGTCGTAGAAGTCTTCGCGCTGGGGCGCCAGGGTGGCCACCGTCACCTCCCATCCGGCATCGGCCCAATGGTTGGCGAGCGTGGCGACGGTGCGCTCGGCGCCGCCGCCGGCCATGCTATGGGTAAACAAGAGGATGTTCATGCGCGCCCCGTGTCCACGGCGCCCCCGCGCGATGCACCGGCGCCGGCATCCCCCGTTCCACGCAGGACCAGGGCGTACCAGAAGAACAGGCCGGTCGACGCGTAGACCAGCATGGTGGCGAGCGCAATGCCATTCACGCCGAACGCGGGCACCAGCAGCAGGTTGCCCACGATCTTGGCTGCGCAGCCGATCAGGGCCGAATAGAACACCAGGCGATGGCGCCGCGCGCTCAGTGCGTAGCTGACCAGGACCATCGACGCGAAGTAGAAAGGAATCTGGGGCAGCCCGTAGCGCAGCACCTGCGCCACCGCGAGCGTATCGGCTGCGCCGAACTGGCCGCGTTCATACAGCAGCCGCACCACCCAGGGCGCGGCCGCATAGCTGGCGAGCATCGCCAGCACGCCCAGCGCGAACAGGATGCCTGTCCAGAGGCGCGCGACGGCGCGCAGGCGCATGCGCTGGCGTTCACGCTCCTGCTCATGCTCTTGCGCATGCACTTGCGCAAAGATCGGAAGGGTCGCGCGCGACACCGCGATTGCCGCCAGCCCCAGGATCAGCGACAGGATCCGGTTCGCGTAGCCAAGCATGGCGATCGCACCCGTGCCCAGCCCGGCCGCGTAGAACTGGTCGATCACCACGGTCAGGCTCATCAGCGCCTGGCCGCCGACCATGATGCCGAAGCCTTGCCAGAACCAGCGCCACTGCGGCGACGAGAGCCCGAGCCGCGGCGCGCCCTGCCGGTCGCGCCGGCCCGGCGCCGCCATCAGCGACAACAGATGCAGGGCGCTGCCGGCAACCGTTCCCCATACCAGCGCACCGATGCCGCCCCCGGGAAGCGCCATGACCAGGGCCGCAATCGACAACGTGGGGATGCAGTCGAGCAGCGTGTTCAGGTGGCGCCCGGCCGCCAGCATCCAGGCCGACTGCAGCGCGGTCAGCATCCCGAGCGGCAGCAGCAGCACCAGGCCCGGCAGCGCCGCCTCGGCCAGGCCGGCCAGGCGTGGCGGCAGCCCGCTTTGCCCGAGCCGGAACACATTGTGCAGCACCAGCCACGCGAGTACCGCCAGTCCGCACCCGGCGAGCATCACGATGCCGAGCAGTTCGGCGCGGAACCTGGCCAGCTGGCGCTGGCGGTCCTGCAGGCGTACCGCCAGCGGGACCAGCACGGCCGTCAGTACGCTCGCCCACACCCCGAGCGGCCAGCCGATCACGGTGTACAGGAACTGGTAGGCATCCACCTCCGGCCCCAGGCCATAGCGGTAGGCCACGGCCATTTCCTTCATGGCGCTGACCAGTTTGCCGACAAACACGAAAGCGGCGACCGTGAGCATGCCTTTCAGGATGGCGGCATGGTCCGGCGCGGCCGCATGGAACCGGGTGCCGAGCGCGCGCAAGGGCTGCACGAAGACCGATCTGGTGGAGCCAGGCCGCATGGCGTCTATCCCGCGGTGGCGTAATGCGCGGCAGGCGCGGCGGCCGTCCTGCTGCGCTCGACGTACCACGGAACGGTCGCGGCCAGGCCCTCGCGGATCCGGTACCGGGGCACATAGCCCAGTTCGCGCATCGCCTTGTCGATGTTCGCCTGGGAGCACGCGATGTCGCCCGCGCGCGCTGCCGTGTGCTCGGCCTGCTGGCAAACCGCGATCCCGTTCACCGTCAACAGCTCCTTCAGGTAGCCGAACAGCTGGGTCAGGGTCGTGACGTCGCCGAGCGCCACGTTATAGATGCGGGACGCCGGACCGGCGGCGGCATGCGAGGCAAGCATGTTCGCTTGCACCACGTTATCGACGAAACAGAAATCGCGGCTCGTCTGCCCGTCGCCGTGAATCAGGACCTGGTGGCCGGCGAGCATGGCGCCGATCCATTTCGGGATGACTGCCGCGTAGGCCCCGGCGGGATCCTGGCGCTTGCCGAACACGTTGAAATAGCGCAGGCCGACCGTGCCGAACCCGTAGCAGCGTGCAAACACATCGGCGTACAGCTCGTTCACGTATTTGCTGACGGCGTAGGGCGACAGCGGCCTGCCGATCTGCGCCTCGACTTTCGGCAGCCCGGGATGGTCGCCATACGTGGAACTCGACGCGGCGTACACGAACGATTCCACGGCGGCGTCGCGGGCGGCGACCAGCACGTTCAGGAAACCGTTGACGTTGGTGTCGTTGGTGGCGACCGGATCGTCGATCGAGCGTGGCACCGAACCCAGCGCAGCCTGGTGCAGGACCTTGTCCACGCCCGCCATCGCATGCCGGCACGCCCCGCGGTCGCGGGTGTCGCCCCGGATGAAGCGGAAGCGGCGCCACTGCTCCGCGCTGACGAGGTCGCGAACATCGTCGAGATTGCGGAGGTGACCGGTCGACAGGTTGTCGAGGCCGACCACTGTCTGGTCATGGCGCAGCAGGTATTCGGTCAGGTTCGAGCCGATGAAACCCGCGCAGCCCGTGACGAGCCAGGTGCGGGGACGGGACTGCATGTCGTGCTCGATATCGTGGAGGGTGTGCATGAGGCCGCTCCTGGTCAGCCGGCGGCGCATGGGCTGCCGCCCAGCACGCCGTCGTCTCGGGGATGCCGTGGCTGCGGGCGCAAGCCGAGGATGACCGCCGGATGCCGGCAGTGCCCCCAGTGCCCGCGTACCAGCCGCATGTACACGGCGATGTAGAGCACGAACTGGAACAGGACCAGGGCGAAAGCGGCGGGAATGCTGTCGCCGACGATCAGGGAACATGCGGTGGCGCTAGCGATCCAGGCCGCGATGAAACACGCGACACCCGCATTGCACATCCACGGATGTTTTCTTGCCCGGATTCGCTGGCGGGCGCAGCGCCGGTAAAACAGCGAATGCAGGTGCAGGCGATCGGGCGCGCCGGCCCGTGTGCCGTAGATCATCGTGCGGCGGTAGATGCTGAATAAGACTTCGATGACCGGGTAGGCATAGATGGCGAGAATCTGCCACGCGTTGATTCCCGGATTGCGCATGATCGTCAATACCGCAATTTCGGCCGCCAGGAATCCCAGGAGATAAGCGCCGCCATCGCCCATGAACAGGCGGCCCGTCGGGTAATTCAGCATCAGGAAGCCGAGGGTGGCGCCGATTGCAGTGGCTGCAAGCTCGAGGATCAGCATATCGCCGCAGCGCCACGCCATGATGCCCATGCCGGTGAGCATGATCACGATCGCGATACCGGCAACGCCATGGAAACCGTCGATGATATTGATCGAATTGGTGATTCCGGCGACGGCAAATACAGTTATCGCGATCGAGAAAGGAATAAACACGAGCATGCCGTCGATGCCCCACACATCGACCCGGGGCAGCGAGGCCCCCAGCAGCCAGACGGCAAGACAGGCACTGGCCAGGATGGCAAGCAGGCGTTTTTTCGGCGTCACGGCCTTGGTCAGGTCTTCCATGACACCCGAGAAAAAGGCGGGAACCGATGCGATCAGCAGCAGGAGCATCCCGCTTCCGGCATGCGTGCCGACGGCAGCCGTGGTCGTTGCGAAGGCGTCGACACAGGCAGCGGCAAGCACACCGGCGCACAATGCCAGGCCACCGGTTCGCGGCACCGATTTTTTGTGGACTTTCTGCACGCCGCCGGTATCCGAATCCAGGGAAAAGCGTCCGTGCCAGCGCTGCGTGGCCACGATCAAAATACAAACCGAGAAACTCACCACGCATGCGACAAGCAAATTCGGCAGGAATGAAAAAGCGGGTAATTGCAGTGGTGCTGAACCAATATCATGAAAAGCAGTGGCGATTGACATGACAACTCCTTGGCGAATCTGCCGGCCAGTTCCAACCATATGTGGAACACTGAAACAAAACAGACTCTAACGGATTGCACATCATATAAAAAGTGCAAAAAATCGATTCATTCACGCCTGCTTCCGGCATGTATATATGACGGTTGCAGATATGTTTCTCGCAGTGCTTTTACGGGATATTAAAATTGACAGCGACAGCCATTCCGGATTCCCTATCCGGTATTTTTAAATTGCCGATGCGCGCACGTGCACCCATCCATGCCGGCCTTTATTCCAGGCGGCACGATGAATGCAAGGGAATGACTTCAGCCGGGGCGGCCCTGTGCAATCAGGCGGAAGCGGGTGTGACCCTGCGCCGGCAGGAGTAGCCGCTTGCGCTGCAAGAAGAAGTTCTTGATGAACGATGCAAGCAGGCCGGCGGCAATGCCGGCGCAGCACGCCAGGACCAGCATCGTGGACCGGCCCATCGTTACCGGGCGCAGCGAGGATTGCGGCGGCTCGAGCACCCGGACATCGTCGCGCCCGGACAAGGCGACGGCATCGAACTTGCTGCGCTGGCTGGCCACGGCCAGCGCGGCCTCGTCCAGCGCCTGCTTCTCGCGCCGCACCTGCGCCAGTTCGCGCGAGGCCGCGGCCAGGGACGCGTACCTGGCCGCGTTGCGGCCCAGTACCCGGCCCGTATCGGCGATCTGCCCATTGATGGCTTGCATCTCCGGATGGCCATCGCCGATCCTGGCCGACAATTCGGCTTTCCTTTGCTGCGCGGCGGCCAGGCGCATTTCGAGCGCGCCCGACTGCTGCAACAACAACTGGCCTTCCGCTTCCGGGTCGCGCACGCCCGAGCGCTGCAGCAAGCCGGCGTATTGCCTGTCCACCTGCCGCACTGCCGCCTCCGCCGCCTGGAGTTGCCGCTCGTAGGCTGCCGAGAGCGCGGCTGCTTCCGACGCCTGCTCCCCCCGTCGCCGCTGCCTGTACTCCGCCACGATGTCGCCGAGGATACGGCTCATCAATTGCTGGTTGGCGCCTTGCAGTGTCAGGCGAATGACGTCGGATTGCTTGGCATTCTCGGTCACCACGAGGGCGCGCTGCAATTGTTCGGTCGCCTGCGCCGGCGCAACGCGGCGCACGACCCACCGGGTTCCGGGGGCGGCGGCGCTGCTGCCGACCAGGAAGCCGATCGGTCCGTAGCGTGAAGCCATCCTGAGCGGGGTTCCTGCAACGCCATCGGCGCCGATACCGAGTTCGTCGCTCGCCAGATGGAACGTACCCCTGGCCTGCATCGTCATCGTGAACGGGACCGCCAACAGCGCCGGCGGCAGGTCGAAGCGGACGACCTGTACCTGCGCATGCGGAGAAATGTCTCTCCCCGCCGACTGGTCCCGGCCCATCAGGCGGCGCAGGACCTGCGTGAACGTCGGCGGCGCCGGGTCGAGCGTGAGGTCGAGTTGCAGGCGCTCGGCCACGCGCGCAAGTACCGAGCGCGATTTCAGGATTTCCATCTCGGTCCCGACATTCGCCGCCGTCTGGAAATCGCTGGCGAACCCTGCATTGCGCTTGATCTGGATGACCGTACTGGCCTCATACAGGGGCGTCATGCGCAGCGCATGCATGACCCCGAGCGCGGTGACAACGACGAAGACGCCGGCGATCAGCCACGCATTGCCGAAGACGCCCGCGACCCGGCTGACCGCCTCCATGGACTGGCGCTGGTCCCTCATGCGTACCGCTTGCGCATATTTGTCCAGGTTCTTGTCCATGCCCTCGCTCCCCTTACACGCTGTAGAATGCCGAGGCCGCACCGCCGGCCGGATCGGCGTCGGGCCTGGTGGCATGCTCGTTCGTTACCGCATGCAAGGCGTCGGCGAAGCGCTGCGCGCTCGAACCGGGGACCACGGCGTGGCCGCGGGTGAGGTACATCTGCACCGTGTAACTGGCGCCGCAGTCGAGCGGAAGCATGCGCACCCAGCCATCGTCGAGCCAGCCCTGCACGCGGTACCTCGGCAACCATGCGTAGCCGAGCCCGAAGCGCAAGGCCTCCGCCGCACTGTCGAGGCTACTGACGCGCCAGGCCGGCAGTCCCCTGGACGAACGTCCGACGCCAAGCGGCTCCGCGTCATGACCGCCAACGCAGAACATGATCTGGAAGCAGCGGGCGAGGTCTGCATCCGTGATGCCCCGGTTCATCTTGAACAAGGGGCTGTCCGCTGGCGCAATCGCGATGTGCTCCAGTTCAATCAGCTTATTGCTGGCAAAGCCAGACAGGGTCTCCGCACTGATCGCAAGATCGGCTTCATCCTGGTACATCAGCTGCTGGATTTCTGCAAAGTACGTTTCCTTCACGTTCAACCGGATGTTTGCCGATTCGGTACTCAGTGCATTGAAGGTGCGGATCAACAGCTCGGCCGGGTAGTTTGGCTCGATGACGAGCCGTATGTGCGGCTCGGCGCCCACGCGCAGGAATTCACCGAGTTTTTCGAGCTGGCTGGCCTGGCGCAGCAGATCGCGCGAGCGTGCCAGCAAGGTCTTGCCCTCTTCCGTAATCTGAGCCTTGCGGCCTTTTAAGGTCAACAAGGGCACGCCGAGCTGATCCTGGAGCTTGGCCAGTGCATGACTGATCG
>Ga0265798_10004257_pt1 | contig 19895 bp, 17 predicted proteins | sample P3T30metagenome_FD_192430 | JGI IMG/M metagenome (GOLD analysis project Ga0265798, IMG submission 192430) | Plant litter microbial communities from East Loma Ridge, Irvine, California - P3 T30 | ecosystem: Environmental > Terrestrial > Plant litter > Unclassified | place: USA: California... | reverse complement strand
ATCGTTCCGTGCAAAGCGTAATGCCCTGTATGCAAAAATCCGCTCGGTATCAATAAGGTGCTGAATAATATCCTTAATGGTCCACTTCCCTTCTGCATAGCGGTAATCATACTTATCCATAGGGATATCCTGCACAAACCTGATGAACGCATGCACGCTCACTTCAAGTTCTTCAACAAGGCTCCAGTCATCATCAACTAAAGAAATATACGATTCCTGATACGGGGCATACTCCCCTTTTGGCAATTCGGTTACTTTCATTATGCAGAATTTCGGCTTGCGTTAATATTACCAAACAGCGATCGTGTTACTATTTTTTCATATACCTCCTGTAACTTATCATCGCGTTTGCCATTCTTCATTTGCCTGATAACATTTAAAGCGTACTGCTGTATAGTTAATAACGGAAGCACAATATGTTCCCTCATTTTAATGGAGGCACGTCCGTCAGGATAATTCTCCATCAGAACCGTATAACCGGACACTTTTAAAAGAAGCCTTTCAGTCTCTAAATATTCGTCATAAATAATCTTCCAGAAGTCGCCAAACTCAGGATCGTTACCGATATAGGCCGTAAGCGGGAAAAACGATTTGGTAAGTGCCATCATACTGTTCTCTAACAGCGTCCTGAAAAACAGCGACTCCTGGTAAAGCGCCTGAACTTCATCCCATTTACCGCTCTTTTCCATGTAGGCCAGGGCATGGCCAAGGCCAAAGAACCCGGGAACATTCATTTTCATCTGGCTCCATGAGCCTACAAATGGTATAGCCCTAAGATCAGCAAAATCAAGTTCCGAACCCTTATTACGTTTTGCCGGGCGGCTACCGATATTGGTCTTAGCGTAAAAATTAAGCGTACTCAGTTTTTCCAGGTACGGCAAAAATTTGTCGTGCGCCTTAAAGGCGGTATATTTTTCATAACTAAGCTTAGCCATCTGGTTAAACAGGGCACGCTGCTCATTAGTAAACTCTTTATCGTTTTTATTAAACACACCGTTTGTAATACCGGCGCTAATAAGGTTCTCTAAATTATAGCGGCACGAATCGAGCGTACCAAAGTTAGAGCTTATGGTTTGCCCCTGTATAGTAACCTGGATTTCCCTGTTTTCTATGGTTGGTCCAAGCGAAGCATAGAATTTATGTGTTTTACCCCCGCCACGTGCCGGTGGGCCACCACGCCCGTCAAAAAACACAACCTTTACATTATGCTCCCGTGCCATTAGCGTAAGGTTTTCTTTAGCTTTATATATGCTCCAGTTGGCCATTAGGTAGCCGCCATCTTTAGTACCGTCGCTAAAGCCAAGCATAATGGTTTGGCGGTTGCCGCGACGTTTTAGGTGGGCAGCATATTTTTCGTTCTCATATAGCAGCTTCATAACATGGCCTGCATCTTCAAGATCGTCTACGGTTTCAAAAAGCGGAACAATATCTACATTGGGCTCCTTGATACCAAGAAGGTCGAACATAGTAAGCAGCTCCAGAACGTTTAAAGCGCTCTCGTTATTACTGATGATGTAGCGGTTACAGCCTTTCTCGCCGTTTTTCTCCTGAATGGTTTTTATCGCAAGGATCGACTCTAATGTACCGCGGGTGTTCTCCTCGGTAAACATATCCGGCGTTATAGTAGCTTTAATAGAACCTAAGGCATCTAATTTTGACTTCTCGTCAAGCTTTTCGTAATCGGCAACGTGTTTGTTCTCTTTTTCAAGATGTTCCAGCACGTCGGCAAAAACTGCATTGTGTATTTTGCTGTTCTGCCTGATATCTAACGATGCAAAGTGGAAACCAAACAGGTTTACCTTATTTATAAAGCTGTCAATTTCATCAAGGTATAAAGACTGGTGATTCTCTACAATTACTTTACGCACTTCATGCAGGGCGGTTGCCAACTCATCTAAGGTGATAAAAATATCACCTTTTGAATAGAATACCGATCGGTACAGTTTATCTTCAAGATCGGCAATTTTATCCTGAACGCTATTAAACGTAAGTTTACGTTTAAGAGAGCGCACATTGCCATAATAGCACTTTAATATCGAAGTCCGAAGCCTGTCGGCTACCTTAAGCGTAATATCTGTGGTTACAAACGGGTTACCATCACGGTCGCCCCCGGGCCAAAACCCGAACGACATTACCGGGTGCGGTAAATTTTCGCCCTTATAAATAGAATCCTGCAGGTAAGATGATATATCTCCTGCCGCCTGGTAAAATACATTTTCCAAGTACCATATAAGGCTCACTGCCTCATCATAAGGCGTTGGCTTTTCCTTTTTAATAAAAGGCGTTTTACCCAATTGTGCAAGGAGCGTTTTAATTTCGCCAAGGCTGTTGGTTTTAATAGCCTCGGTTAGGTCGGTTATAATACCAAGCACAGATCCCGGGTAAAATTGGGTAGGGTGTGCGGTTAGCACCGGCCTTATGCTAAAGCTTTCCAGGAACTCCCTTACCTCCTGCATCTGGCCCTGATTTTCGGCACGCTCACGGCTTTCGCGTAGCGAACCGCTTCCTTCAAGGTTATTCAGCGTAGCAAAGGCGGCATCCTCGATAGCATCAAAAAGCACTATCTGGCGCTCTACATACTGTATAAAGCGAAACATTAGGCTTACCTTATCCTCTTCGGATACATCTTGAAGGTATTTATCGGCAAATTCGTTAAAGATCTCCTCGGGGCTTTTGTTATTCTTAAAGCCCTCATCGCAAAGCTCAGAAAACAGTGGCAGTAGTACACCAGTGTTATCTATAGCCCTAAAAGGCAGGGTAATGAATATACTATTAAAAAGCTGGTATTTTAGCTGAACGTCTTCGTAAAAGCGTTCTATTCGGGTGGCAGGATACATGAAATAATTTTTTGTTGAATTTAATAAAAAAACCCCCATGTAATAAACAAGGGGGTCTTAATTTTTTGTGAAAAAATCTTACAGATCTTTAAATATCGTATGCATCAGCCTTTTCTTGTCGTTGATGCTTTCTTCTAATGATATCATGGTTTCCGTACGGTAAACACCTTCAATGTCATCTATCATAAAGATAACTTCTTTAGCGTGTTTAGTGTCTTTAGCCCTTATTTTACAAAAGATATTGAATTTACCGGTTGTAACATGTGCAACGGTAACAAACGGTATTTCGTTTATTCTTTCAAGTACAAATTTAGTTTGCGATGTGTTGTGTAAAAATACACCTACATAAGCAATAAAAGAGTATCCCAGTTTTTCGTAATCTAACGTTAGCGAAGAGCCCATTATAATACCGGCATCTTCCATTTTTTTTACCCTAACATGGACAGTACCCGCAGAGATTAAAAGTTTTTTTGCAATATCAGTAAACGGCACCCTTGTGTTGTCAATCAGCATGTCTAATATTTGGTGATCAACCTCATCTAAACGAAACTTGCTCATAAATGTGTGTTTTTAGGTTATCTATCAGGTCTTATTTTATTAAAATTTTACATTTATAAGAAAGTTGTTGCTTAAACCTCCAGTCCATTAACAAATTTCCTGTCGGTTCCTATAAAAAAGTCTGCTTTTTCATCTATTATCGGCATTTTGTTGTGATGCATTCCCACAAATTCTTCTCCCCGGCAGTCAAATTCTTCGTGGCCGTAATGATCGTCTAAATTGCCTATTTCTCTAATAATAGCGTGAAATTTTACAGATTTTTCAAATAACTCTTCCTTATATTGTGAGGCAAAATTCGTGATTTTTTCTGTATTTTCATAATTTATTTTGACTTTTTTGTACATCACGTCATAAAATATTATCTTATTTTGAGGAATATTAAAATATTCATGTTTTTTATCTAATACTATAACGTTTTCGTTAATCGCATGAAATCCTGATAATAATGCAAAAAATATAAATTTGCGCGTAATTTCTCTTTCGTAGTCTTTTTGATAGTGCCCGGCCTCAAAAAGTAGGGTTGGTACATTTAAAGACATAAACATATCACCTATACAATTTATATTAAAAGAGTCATCAAACCTGCCTACCTGCCCCGGTATATATTGCTGCAACGTGTCGTTCATGGCTGCTATCACATTAATGGCCTGTAAACGCGTATCGTTAATATCTCGGGCATCATTATAAGAAGGTGCTAAAAACGACACCGTAGCCGGTTTAGGATCATCCCCTACGCCAAAAATAGTACGTTGGTCGTGCATGTTATAGGCATAATCCGGCGCAAACTTCTCAAAAGCCTTTCTAAGCACTACGCTCTCCGGCTGTGATAGGTTTACCGAGTCGCGGTTTAAGTCTACTTTATTGCCGTTTTCCCTGGTGTACAATTCGGCGCCATCAGGGTTAACTATAGGGAGTATTAAAAACGTAAAGTTGCTATTTAATGTAATTGCTAAATCGTCATCACTGCTCAGGAAATTTAGGAAATCAAAAATTGCCTTGGTGGTGGTAGCTTCGTTACCATGCATTTGCGACCACATAAATATTTTAATAGGCCCGTTGCCGGCAACCACACCATATATAGGTTTACCAAAAGCAGATGTGCCGCGTACCGATATTTTAAAGTGCTGCTTATGCTTATCAAGTAACGGTTCGATATGATCGTTTGTAAGGTACCTGCCGAATATTGATTTTTCCTTTGATGCTGAGTATATAGCTTCTAAATTCATGATGTTTAATTAAGATTACAAAAGTAAACATCCTCTATTTTACAATTGTAAACAATCAGATGTCGTTAATTGATTACAATTGTAAACAAATTTGAATAGCATTCACTATATCTTCTTACAAAAGATAATATTTAAAATTTATATACTTTTAATTCAACACATTATATAACGTTACATGCATAATACATTTAACTATATAAACTATTTTAATCGGCAATTTGGATTTGATACTGCAAATGTTTACATTTGTAACAGTACTATTATTTAAGTTGAAGTTACAATGGTAAACACGGAAGATTTTGTAAAACGATTGGAGTTGCTATTAGATTATTACAGTCTGTCGGCTTCTTTATTTGCTGATAAATTAGGTGTACAGCGCTCCGGGCTATCGCATTTAATGTCGGGCCGTAATAAACCCAGCCTGGACTTTGTAATGAAAATTGTAGAGAATTTTCCTGAGGTAGACCTCTACTGGCTTCTTGCTGGTGTGGGTGAATTTCCCAAATCTGATAATCCACCACATACTATCACACAGCCCTCTCCTGCCCCAACAGCTGAAAAAGTTAATGATATACCTGATCTGTTTTCTGAAACTAAAGAAGAGAAAGTAACACATGCCGGTATAGCAAACACAACATCTCAATTATTAGACAATAAGGAGATAGACCGCATTGTAGTATTTTATAAAAACGGAAGTTTTAAAAGCTATATACCCGAAAATTAAAAAACCCCGATTGCTTTATAAAAAGCAGCCGGGGCCATTAACCAATAAAACAAACACAAATTATCTTTAACCCTTCTAAAAGTATATTGTATAAGTATACTATTTTATCGGCTAAATATTTTGCTGATATAAAATTACAACGGCAAATTGTTAATAAATGCAAACGAACCGTTAATCTGTTCTTAATTATTCAATTTTACATCAATTTAAAACCAAAATGTTGCTGAACTCTAATCATAGTATTAAGTTAATAATTTTACCCGCAACAACAAAACCGAAATTATAATTTTAGCATATATTTACCGTTTTAAATTCAATTTATCAAAAATGCTTAAGAGATTACTGAGCTTCTTTATCCCTGTAAATATTGTAAAAAAAGACTCGGAAATTAGCCAAAACCTTGAAGTAACCTGGAACAACGGCCAGCTGGTGCTCGACTCTAAAAATACTAACTATTCATACGGGAGCCTTCAACGTATATTACGGAAGGGCCTAAACTATATAGATTTTGAGCGCATAAGAGGTTTCGAAAATATTCTTGTATTAGGGGTTGCCGGTGGCAGCGTAATTAAGACCCTTACCGAAGAAGTTAACTTTAAAGGCAAAATTACTGGTGTAGAAATCGACGCCAAAGTGATAGAAATTGCAAACACTTACTTTGCTCTCGATACGATTCCTAACCTTGAAATTGTTATTTGCGATGCGTTTGAGTTTGTTCTTAAATCAAAAGAAAAGTATGACCTTATTATAATTGATATCTTTAAAGATACCGTTATGCCAAACTTTTTATTTGAAGATTATTTTATAAATAAAGTTAACCAACTGCTTAAAGTAAATGGGTTTATACTATTTAATACCATGACCTTAACTAAACAGGATAGTGATCGAAACGCGTTATATAGATCGCATTTTGATGACGCCTACTCTGTAAGGATGTACCCCAAGGTAGAAGACCATAACGAATTATACACCATTAAAAAATTGAGGTAGCTTACAATATGACTCCCTCAACTGGGCACATGAGTTAATCATAAATTATCCTTATCCTCTCTCATTACAAACAAAAAAGGGAATCTCTAAATACAGAGATTCCCTTTTACTTGTAATTAAATAAATACTATAAATTACTTAGCGCCTGTATATCTTCATCGGTAAGTTGTACCTGCGCTGTTTTCATATTCTCTTCAAGGTGTGCAACTTTAGAGGTGCCCGGTATCAATAAAATATTATCCGAATGATATAATAGCCATGCCAACGCAACCTGGTGCGCCGTTGCGCCATGTTTATCGGCAACTGACTGTAATGCATTTACTGCCGTAACATTGCCGGCATTAAGCGGGTACCAAGGTATAAAGGCAATATTATTATCGGCGGTGTATTTAAGTACGCTCTCCCACTTGCGGTTATCTACACTGTACATATTTTGTACTGATACAACTTCAAAATATTCCTGTGCCTTTTTAATATCTTCTACACTAACTTCAGATAAGCCAATGTGTTTTACCTTACCGTCCTGCTGGGTTTTCTGTAAAAATTCAAAGGTTTTAGAAGCCTCTACCTTTGGGTCAATTCGGTGTAATTGGTATAAGTCAATTACATCAGTTTTAAGGCGTTTAAGGCTTCCCTCCAGTGCTTCCCTAAGATGTTCGGGGCTGGCATCAACCGGCCATTGGTTAGGACCTGTGCGCAGCAATCCGCCCTTAGTGGCAATAACAAGATTCTCCCTATACGGGTGCAATGCCTCTGCAATTAACTCTTCCGATACATTAGGGCCGTAGCTATCTGCGGTATCAATAAAGTTAACGCCCAGTTCTACCGCGCGCGATAATACTTTTAAAGCCTCGGCCTTGTCTTTCGGCGGACCCCAAATACCTTCTCCTGTAATACGCATAGCGCCATACCCCAGCCTGTTAACGGTAAGATCGTTACCTATGGTAAACTCTTTTTTATACGCACTCATGTTGTTTTATTTAAGTTATGCCAATGCCTTTTCGCAGCCATTAGCTTAACTAAAATTACTACATAAAAATAATATAAGTAAAATAATAAAGCACTTTTATAACTTTTAGGGATTACAAAAAAATGTCAACTTACTTCTTACTGCCACCAAGCCACAGCAGGCTGTTGAGTATCAGTTGCGATTGTACGGGGTTGTCAAACGTTAGGGAAAGATCGGCATTTGTACTTCCTTCGTAATCAATATCGTTATGCCCCATATTTACATACACCATTTTAAACTTTTTATTACTCCAAACTACCGGATAGTAGCCTTCATGCCAAATTTCGTGCAGCTTAGGCCCCGTTCCCAACGGAAAGCTCGCAGAATCAATTGATACCAGAATATCAATATCCTTATTCTTCCTCAGGTCGTTTTCCCAACGGTACCATTCGTTTGGCGCGGATTTAAAAGTGACGGGGATACCCTTAGTAACAGCATGTTTTTTCTCCACCTTAAGCATTGCTGGTGTTGGCCGCCAGGTATTGCTAACATACTGTCCGCAACCCAAAAAAGTATTTTGGTACCAGTCCCAGTTTTGTGGAAAAGATGTATCGTTCATAGCAAAAGCCGCAAAGTGAAAACCCATCCATGCTCCGCCATTATCCATATATTTTTGAAAGGCCGCACGCTGCTCAGGTTGTTCGGGACGCGTGTCTAAAAATAAAACAACCTGATACATTGCTAAATATCTGGCATTAAGGTTATCCCAGTTGCTGGTGGTATCATAAACAAAATTGTGCTGCTCAGCCATTTTAGGGAACCACTTATTAGCCTCATGCACATAACTTATGTGCGCCTGGTCGTTCTTTGCGGTAAAAAATGCGATAACGTTGAATTTAGGATCTTTAAGCTGGCTTTGCGCCGATGTAGTTACTGCAAATAAAAGCAGGGTGAAAAGTTGAAGCGTTTTTTTCATGTGGATTAGATGGATGTTTTGGATCATCAAATCTAAAGAAATAAAAGAAGATAGTGAAATCAGGCAAAGGAAATGATAAACTACTCTAAAGTATAGCCGCAGTTAAAGATAGCCGTCATTTTTGTAACTTCGTAACACACAACAATACACCACATGGAAATAGGAATTGATAGTTTTGCCGCCGCCCACAACGAGGCCAGCGGCACCGTAAATAGTGCCGATGCACTTGCCCAGCTTTTAGAACGTATAGAACACGCCGACCGTTGCGGCCTGCACGTTTTTGGTATTGGCGAGCACCACCGTAAAGACTTTTTAGATTCGGCACCCGCCGTAATATTGGCCGCCGCAGCGGCACGTACTAAAAACATCAAGCTTACAAGCGCCGTGACAGTGCTTAGTGCTGCCGACCCGGTTAGGGTGTACCAGAATGCTGCAACACTCGACCTAATTAGCCGCGGCCGTGCGGAAATGGTTGTAGGCAGGGGTTCGTTTACAGAGTCATTCCCCCTATTCGGATTCAACCTGCAGGATTATAACGAACTGTTTACCGAAAAGCTCGAACTTTTATTAAATATTAATGAAAACGAAGTGGTTAACTGGCAGGGCAAATTTCGCCCGGCACTTAACAACCAGGCGGTTTACCCAAGGCCATACCGCGAGCAATTGCCTATTTGGATAGGTGTTGGCGGCACGCCCGAATCGTTTGCGCGCGCAGGTGTGCTGGGGCTCCCGCTTATGGTTGCGGTTATTGGTGGCGAAACCCACCGTTTCAGGCCCTTGGTAGACCTGTACCGCGAAGCGGGCAAAGAAGCAGGGCATGCGCCCGAAAAACTTACCGTAGGGCTACACTCTATTGGTTATGTGGGCAACACTACACAGGAAGCGGTTAACGACTTCTTTCCCGGTTATGCCGAAACCTTTACCAAAATTGGCAGGGAACGCGGCTGGCCGCCCGTTACACGACAACATTTTGATGCGCAATCCGGCACGCGTGGGGCACTTATTGTAGGCAACCCTGAGGAGGTAGCCGAGAAGATTCTCCGCCACAGCGAGGCTTTAGGTGGCATATCGCGCCTAACCTTCCAGATGGATAACGCCGGGCTTTCGCACAAACAATTAATGAATGCTATAGAACTGATAGGCAGTAAAGTGATTCCGTTGGTAAACAAACAATAGCTGTAAAATTATATAAAGTAACCGTTGCATTTTCAAAGATTATGCAGCGGTTTTTTGTTTATATTTGAAAAATCGTTAACATAAGCTTAACATTTTAATCACAAACAAACAGCGGCCTACATGAAAAAAATTACCCTTTTATTTTGTTTGCTTTCCACTGCGGCACTATGGTCGCAAACGTTTACCGGCGGCACCGGTGCGATTAGCGATGACGCTACGTTTAATAACTATACCGCAAACGTGTCAGGCCTGTCGACGCCATTAAATGCGAATAATGGGCTTATCACGGTGTGCCTGGATATTACCCATACGTATAACTCCGACCTAAATGTACACCTTATCTCGCCTATAGGTGTAGACATCAACCTGTTTTCTGCCATTGGCGGCGGCGATGATAATTTTACCAATACCTGCCTGAGCCAGAGTGGTACAACTACTATCAATGCGGTGTCGGCGCCATTTACCGGCCTTTATAAACCGCAGGAAACTTTGGGCAACCAAAATAACGGGCAGGAAGGTAACGGCATTTGGACGCTGCAAATACTCGACACATACCCGGGTGCCGATACAGGCACAGTAAACAGTTGGAGCCTGGAGTTTGGTGCTAATGCTGCCGTTCCGTTTATGCTCACATCGTCTAACCTGCCTATTGTTATCATTAACACCAATGGCGTTACAATACCCGATGAGCCTAAGATAGATGCAGTTATGAGCATCATAAACAACGGCGAAGGCCAGCTAAATTATGTTACCGATGCACCTAATGAATATAATGGAAATGTGGGTATAGAACTGCGCGGAAACTACTCGCAGGGACTGCCTCAAAAACCTTATAATTTTGAAACCCGCGATACTGAGGGAGAAGATCTTAATGTATCGCTTTTAGGCATGCCGGAAGAGCATGACTGGTGCCTTATAGCTAACTATAACGATAAGGTTTTTATGAGAAACAAGCTGGCTTACAGCCTGTTTACGCAAATGGGTAATTATGCTGCCCGAAGCCAATACTGCGAAGTGGTGCTTAACGGCAGTTACCAGGGCGTGTACCTGCTTATGGAAAAAATTAAGCGCGATAACGACCGTGTGGATATTGCCAAACTGGAAGAAGATGAAAATGAAGGGCTTGATGTTACCGGAGGCTATATTTTAAAGTGCGATTACTGGACCTGGGAAGACAGTTGGGAACTGGAATACCACCCACTGAACCACCCCGACCTTGATGTGCGTTTAGTATACGAATATCCTAAGCCCGAAGACATTACTTACGACCAAAAACAATACATACAAGGGTTTGTAAACCAACTGGAAACGGCGCTATACGGCGATGATTTTGCTAACCCGGAAACGGGCTATAACAAATATCTCGACACGGACTCATTTATAGACTATTTTATTGTAAATGAGCTATCAAGAAATATTGACGGGTTTAGGAAAAGCTGGTTTTTTAACAAGGATAAAGACGAAAGTGAAACGGAGATATCCAAGCTTAAAGCGGGCCCCGTTTGGGATTTTGACTGGGCGTGGAAAGACATTTGGAGCTGCTCTATTTTTGAAGCGACCGACGGCTCCGGATGGGCTCACTTAATTAACGATTGCAACCCTGATGTAGCATCAACAGGATGGTACATCAGGCTATTGCAGGACCCTGTATTCGCTAACAGGCTGCGTTGCCGTTGGGAAACCTTTAGAAGTACTTTTATGAGCCAGGATGCCCTTAATGAATATATTGATGGCGTTGCAGCCCAGCTTGATGAGGCTCAGGCGCGTCATTTTGATAAATGGGGTAATTTGGGTATTAATACCGGAACGCCTGAAGTTGAGCAGGATCCTGCAACGTTTGCCGGCCAGATAGCACAGTTTAAAAATTGGATATCGCTGCGCCTCTACTGGTTAGATCAAAACATTCCGGGTACTGCAGAGAATTGCGAGCAAACAGCGGGACTTAACTATCAACCTGCCAATATGTTTACAGCCTACCCTAACCCTGTAAACACTATACTACATGTTACATCTGCAAACGGCAGCCTGTTAAGGTCTGTCGAAGTGTTTGATGTAGCCGGTAAATCTGTTCTCAAAACAACAATAGATGGTGGTACAGTAAATATGTCCGGCTTAGCGAATGGCGTTTACTTGTGCAAAGTTACAGCCGTTAATAATGCATCGCAAATTGTAAAAATTGTGATAATTCACTAAAAAATAATATCAAAAACAAGAAAGCCCGATCTCGCGATCGGGCTTTCGTCATTATAAACTATCTAAACATTATCGTATTCGCCTTTAACGGCGTAATATCCAAAGGTACCTAACCCTAAAACAATTAGCGGGGTTAGAATGAAGAGGATGATGATACCAAAAACCATATCGTCTTGTTTGCCGGTGCCAAACTTGGGTAATCCAAATATAAAGATGCAAAAATATGCTGCTGCGAGTGCCAATGCTAACCATAGCACGCCTAATATTCTTTTTAATGCTTTCATGTTGATTTTTTTAGTCGTGTTCTACGTTATTTTTAAACTTTAAGTATACCATACCTATCAGGAAGCTTATAGAGGCTATTACTATAGGATACCACAACCCCTGAAGGTAAAACTGCGGGTCGCCATCATCTTTGGCCGTCGTAACAAAGTAGGTAGATATTGCCGGCAACAAGCCACCAAAGATACCGTTACCCACGTGATACGGCAGCGACATAGATGTGTAGCGTATCTTTACCGGGAACATCTCTACAAGGAATGCCGCAATAGGCCCGTAAACCATAGTTACAAATATTACCTGTATAAACACCAGGAATATAAGCACCCACCTGTCAGAATCATTTATAACTATCGTGGTCTTAGTGTCGGCTTTTGCCTTACCATCTACCATTACAGGCTGGCCATTCTCTAAATGTACATTTTTAATTTGTGTCCATTTTGTACCATCGGTAAATTCTTTGTTAGAAGTATAAATAGAGTCCATTTTGCCCTCTTTAACTTCTTTAATAACCATGTCGGTCTTGGCATTAGCGGCAATTTCAGTCTTATTTACAACGTCGGTAGTTCTATACATCTTATCATAAATTGGCCTGTACAATAGTATTGCAAGCAGCATACCCAGCATCATAATGGGCTTGCGGCCCACCTTGTCGCTCAGCCATCCAAAGAAAATAAAGAATGGGGTTGCCATTAAAAGCGCTATACCCAGCAGGGCATCTACCTGGCTCGAATCAATAAACATTACCGTTTTAAGGAAGCTCATAGCATAAAACTGACCCGTGTACCAAACCACACCCTGGCCCATTGCTGCACCAAATAAAGCAAGTAGTACAAATTTAAGGTTGTATTTGTTCCCAAAGCTTTCTTTTAGCGGGTTTGTTGTTGTTTTACCCTCTGATTTTGCCTTTGCAAATACGGGAGATTCGTGCATTTTTCTGCGGATAACATACGATACCACAACCATGATGATAGAGATCCAGAACGGTACCCTCCATCCCCATGCATCAAATTCTTCGGGAGATAAAACCGCCCTTGTACCCAGGATTACCATCAGCGATATAAATAGCCCAAAGGTTGCCATGGTTTGTATCCAGGAGGTCCAGTAACCACGCTGGTTGTTAGGAGAATGTTCTGCCACATAGGTCGCTGCACCACCATATTCGCCACCCAATGCGAGGCCTTGTAACAGCCTTAAGATCAATACAGCTAAGGGCGCCCAAAAACCAATGCTTTCATAACTTGGAATACAGCCTATTAAAAAGGTTGCCCCACCCATTAATAGCAATGTTACCATAAAGGTATATTTACGACCTATAATATCCCCCAGGCGGCCAAAAAACAGTGCCCCGAACGGCCTTACCACAAAGCCTGCGGCAAATGTTGCAAGCGTTGAGAGAAATGCGGCTGTGGGATTATCTGAAGGGAAGAATTTTGTGGAAATTACCACAGCAAGGCTCCCAAAGATATAGAAGTCGTACCATTCTATTAATGTACCAAGGGAGGAGGCTGTAATTACCTTCCATATCCCTTTTGTAGATGTTGTTGTTTCGCTCATTGTTTTATAGATAGTTAAGGTTTATAGATATACTTGCAGTTGTACTAAAAATTCTCCTTTAAGGCTGGAGTTGTTTGGCGTGGTGTACACCGGCCTGGTAGAATATTGTGTGGTAATTTTTGCATGATGCCCGTCAATAAAAAAGTTTGCCCCTACATCAAACTGGGAACTGGCTTTATCAAGCGCATCAAAATTTTTGTGGGTAAATGCCCCAAACGGCTGGAATCTTACTATTGGCTTAACCGATGAATCGGGAATTAAGTAACCCGCCTGTGTGTACCATATCGTGCCGGTACCCATAGTAGGTTGTAAGTTACCGGCACCGGCAAGGGCTGCCTGGCCTGTAAAATCAGGGTTGGCAACCCCTACATTCATAATACCAAGGTTACGTAAGTAGTTAGGGCCAAAATCGTAATCATAAAATACGCTATAAGCAGTAATTGCACCTTTTTTAGTACCAACAGGCATATCTAAAAAGGCATCTACAGCGAATAATTTAATATCATGTTTTCTTATTTGCGCATCAACTGATGATTGTGTAGCATCGGGCGCTGTATAAAAGCCTGCACCAATATTAAATACTTTTTTAGTACCCAGGTAAGTACCTACTTCATAAGGTAAAAGATTCGACTCTATATCAAAAAACTGGTACTCAAAGTAACCGCCTTTGCTCCATTTGGTATTGCCATTGTTATCTACAGCTACCTCTTTAGCGCCTGCCGGTACATCTACAGGTACAAGGTTGGTAGCAAAAGGTTTATTGTAGCTTAAGCGGTATTCAAAATGCCCATATTTGCCTTTTGCAAAAAGCCCCATTTGGCGTGCAAACTGGTCGGAATTCTCTATAAGCGGCCAGTTGAATATGGGTGCATCTGCCGTTAAAAAATTAAGTGTAGATGCCATTGTAGACCTTGATAGCCCTGTGTAATAATGAAGCCCGCCCCCAATTGACAAACTGAATTTTTTATCGGCCTGAGGCAGCACTACCGCATATTCGTTATAAGCATCGTGAAAAAACATACCAGGTTTTTTACCCTGCCCATATCCGCCCGTTCCCGTTGTTCCTGCTGCACCGCCGTTGGTAAAGGTTTGGTTGTTTATACCAAAATGGGTAACAATAAGGTAACGCTTAGATATTTGCGCATATAGCAGTATCCTGAGGCGCCTGTTGCCAATATCGGTACTGCTGGAGGCCTCTTCGCCGTTTATCATAGTACCGGGATTCATTTCGGTAGAACGGAACCATATCTGATCCCAGATAATGGCTCTCATGTACTTGTTACCGGTAGAATCGAGGTTAAACTTTAGCCCCGACCCATATTCTGGAGAGCCTTGGGCAAATCCTGCTGCTGAGAGAAGTAACAAGCCTGCAATGGTTAATATTCGTTTCATGGTTATTAATTTGGGTTGTGAAATAACGTTTTCGATACAGCCAAATTCTAAAATTCAAACGAATAGTTAAAATAACAATATATACAGGTGTAAAGTGATATAGTTAATCTTTAAAACGCTCCCATTTTATAAGCATAAATTTATCGCCAAGCTCAGTGATAATCATGCCTGCGCCACTTAACTGTTGTTTGTTTTTAAGGTATTCTACAAGTTCTAAATGATTAAATATTTTGTAGGTTGGATGATAATCGCCGTGAGCCGGTTTTTTAACTCTAAACTCTTTTACCCAATTGCTAACGGTTACGTGCGATACACCAAGTATGCGCTCAATTTCTCTATAGCTTAGCCCTTCAAGATAAAGCTGCAATGCCTTGGTAACATAATAGTTATCAATTTTCTTACCTATCTTATTAACCGTAAAATAATAGTTACAGTCTTTGCACAAATACCGTTGCTTATCGTTAATTACACCACTCTTAACAATGTGGTTTTGCTGGCATTTAGGACAGGCTAAAATCTCCATATATATTATTTTTGCATAAATATACTAATTTAGCAATTATATAAAAATGAATAATAAAAAAATAATTTGATTTTTTTATTCAGTACGTAATTTTATACAGGATACTTTAATTATTCTATACAGATTTAATTATTTCTAAAATTCTACAATACTCTAATTCCAGAGTTGGAAATTTGATTTATAACTACAGCAAGAGTTAACGCATATAACTTATACAAAATGTACCATCACAGAGTTACCTCCCATTGGGTATTTACATCTTTAATTTATTTTATCACAGTTGTTCACATATATGTTTCAACATAAAAATATCCAAAGTCTGAAGTGAAGTCAAACTGCCCAAATTCATTGATTTCTAGAAAGTAATATTTTTTGCCTGAATATAGTAAGTCTACTGACCCTTTTTTTATATTCAGTTTTTTATAAACACAAAATTTTATTACTGTACTATTTGTTTATTCGTTCTATTTTGAAGGGATTACAAAATTAATGGGATTAAAATACATTAAAAAACTTGGAAAAATCATTCGTTAAATGAAGTGAAATTTCATTTTTTAATTTATCTAAATTTTTAGTATGAGTAAAGTGATTTAAGGAAACTCCATTTGAGTAAATAGTATCAATTGAACTAACAAAATTACTAACGTTATCATACTGTCCAAGTAACGATACAAGTCCATCTGCATTATCAATTCTTATAATTTCTTTTTATAATACAATAATCACCCAATTATAAAATTAAGTTTCTCATCAGTTGGATTATTGGAAAATAATAAAATCATCCTAATTACAGTTTTCAATTGTTGCTATTTGATGATACGATTCCTCAAAGTATGTTTTATCGTGTACTGGCGCTTTTATAATTATGTATCTAAAATCGAAATCAGAAATACGAGAATACTTAAAAATTATCTTTTTCTCAAAATCACTAATGCTATCCATGCAATAGGCATCCCTATTTAAATTAATTTCTTCTAAACGTTGCTGTTCATTTATTTTATATAGCTTGCAATCGAAAATATTATAAAGAAAAGAGCCTGTGTAATTAAATAGACCACTTGTTAATTCAATGGTCGAAGCGATATGGTATTGCTTAATATTTCCCAAGTTCAAATTATCTAACAAAACATTTTTTATAGCGTTTGAAATTACTTTATCCCTTCCCATTTCTAAATAATGCAAAAAAACAATATCTGGTTTAGATTTAACTCTGATAATTGTATCTTCAATAACATATGTCCCCAATTTATTTTCAGAATAATAACCATTGGTCTTGATAAAATCGAGCAGATTCAATGTGTTTTTTTTAAATAAAGTCTCTAGAGTATCTGGAAGATCAGCATACGAGCTATATTTGGTCAATCGTATCCTGTTATATAGCGAATCTAGTGAAAAAAAACTATCCATTTTTTTAGTATAGCTTTCGTTCATTTCAAAATTTTCATTCTTGGTTTTCTCAGCTTTTTCTAATATTTTAAAAAAATCTTTATCATTGATATAATTTTGAAAAATCTTTTTTTTGAAAAAGTTTCTCCCCACACCCTTGGCCGCGAGCCTATCTGCGAAAAATAGGAGTTTTTTAGTTTGGCCTAGCTTTATTGCGCAAACACATGCATTATACACATCCACCGAAAACTCAATTTTAGTGTTCTGAAAAGCATTTTCATATAATCTTAAGGCGTCAGAATAGTCACTTTCAACAATAGCCAATTCAGCTTTATTTACATAAGTATTATATTTGTGTCCCAATGATTCAGCTCCATGAAGACGCGACGAAAATATTGAAATGAAAATAAATATTCTAGTAAAATGTAACATATTAAGTGCTAAATTAAATTAAAATACATGATTGTAGAAAGCTTATTATAGCGTAACTCGCCATTTGTAACTTCAAGAGGGCTTTCAAAATTGTTGGTGTACAAACCGCCTGTGCCTAACCCCTGTGGCATTGGATTATTTTGTAAAAATGTCCATTGCGCAATGGCATTTAAACCAATGTTACTTTCTAATGCCGAAGTTATCCACCACCCTATATTGTATTTTTCTGCGAGGGTTATCCATTCGTTACAACCCCTAAAACCACCCACCAGGCTTGGCTTTAAAATGATATATTGGGGCTGTATTTTTTGCAGTAAGGCTTCTTTTTCAGATAGTCCAAAAATCCCGATAAGCTCTTCATCCAAGGCAATGGGTAAAGGAGTGTTTTTACATAGGGCTGCCATGCTGTCAGTTTGATTTTTTAAAATAGGCTGCTCAATGCTATGTAATTTAAAATCAGACAGCTGTTTTAACTTACTTAAAGCATCTTCTAAAGTAAAAGCACCATTAGCGTCTACTCTAATTTCAATTTGTTCTGGACTAAAATTGGCCCTTATAAAGCGCAATAAACCCAATTCTGTATCAAAATCTATTGACCCAATCTTAAGTTTAATGCAGTCAAAACCCTGTTGTAATTTGTCTTCAATTTGTTCTTTCATGTAGGCTTCATCACCCATCCAAACGAGTCCGTTAATAGGTATATTAGCCTCTCCTTTTGTAAAATCAGACGGAAATAATTCATAAGGAGTTTCACCTTCCAGCGATCGGAAAGCCATTTCAATCCCGAACTGTATTGAGGGAAACTCAATCAATTCTTCCCATAGTTTTTGTTCGCCTAAATAAATATTTTCACATGCCCATTTAAGCTTTTCTTCATAATCAGGTCGGTCATCCACACTAAGCGATCGCAAAATACCGCACTCCCCTATGCCCCGCTTACCATCTTTTTCAAGGATAATAAACCAGGTTTCTTTTTCTGTCATAACGCCGCGTGATGTACCGCTGGGACGCTTAAAATCAAGGAGGTATTTTTGATATTTTGCAACTATCATTGTGAAAAATTTAGACACGAATTTCACAAATTCACACAAATTAATTCGTGCTAATTTGTGAAATTCGTGTCAAAAAACTATAGATTAAGTGAAGAACCAATTTCCAAAAGCGTAAAGTTTTTGCCTTTATCAGCAAAAAGCTTTTTAGTAGCTTCATGGTTTATTTTGATGTAGCCAAAGGTATCGTAATGATAACCAAGTACATTATTACATTCTACAAAATCAGAAGCTATAATTGCATCCTCGGCATCCATGGTATAGTTGTCGCCAATTGGTAAAATAGCAAGGTCTAATTTGGTACGCAGCGGTATCAACTTCATATCATAAGTAAGTGCGGTATCTCCGGCAATATAAATGTTTTTATCTGCCTCAATCACAAAACCACCCTGGTTACCACCGTAGCTACCGTCCGGGAACGAGCTTGAATGTATAGCATTTACATACTTAACTTTTCCGAAGTCAAACTTCCAGCTACCCCCGTGGTTCATGCCGTGAGAAGTAAATCCTTTGCTGGCGTAATAACCTGCTATCTCAGCGTTAGAAACAATAGTTGCACCGGTGTTTTTTGCAATAGCCTCAACATCTAAAATATGATCGCCGTGCGCATGCGTAACCAATATGTAATCCGCTTTAAGCGTATTGATATCTATATGTTTAGCCAACTCGTTAGCCGTAATGTAAGGATCTACAATAATGTTTTTGCCGTTAACCTCTATACCAAGGCTTGCATGGCCGTAAAAACTAATCTTCATAATATTTAATTTAATGTGTTGTGTGTAGTGATTGCTGAATTGTCTATTGCTAATTACCTACTGCATTGCAAGGCAAAGCATCAGCGAAAGGAAAAACGTACCCAAAGCTACTTTTTTAAGCTCAGGGTCCAGCTCCCTTGGAACCGTGTTTTTTGCCACTGTCCTTAAATGAATAATGAATGGCAGGTAGGCTATTAAAAAGAAGTACTGCCCCACACTAAAGTTACTTAATATTGCAAAGGCAAGTATTAAAGCTAATGCCGAAACAATTACAAAGTAGTGGTAAATTTTAGCCTTTTCTGCACCCATTTTTACCACAAGGGTATTTTTGCCGCTCATAGCATCGCTAACCTGGTCGCGCATGTTATTAAGGTTTAGCACTGCTACGCTAAGCAATCCTATAGAAATCGCCGGCATAATAATAAGGCTGTCTACGTGTTTGGCGAATAAAAAGTAACATCCTATAACGCTAACAAGACCAAAGAAAATAAACACGAACAAATCGCCCATACCCCTGTAACCGTAAGCGGAATTGCCCACCGTGTATTTAATGGCTGCGGCAACGGCAGCTAATCCTAAAAAGAAAAAGAACACCGAGTAGCCAAAATTTTCCCTGCCAAAAGAAAGGTAAATAAGCACTACGGCAGCTATCATTGTTAGTATAGACGTAATTATAATACCTTTTTTCATGGCCTGCACGGTAATTGCACCGCTTTGTATTGCCCTTTTCGGACCGATACGATGCTCATTATCAGTACCTTTTACACCATCTCCATAATCGTTAGCAAAATTAGAAAGCACCTGTAAACCCAAGGTGGTTACCATTGCAAAAGCCAATATAGCCCAATTAGAAAATCCCTGAGAAAATGCATAAAAACTACCTACTAATATTC
>Ga0265798_10004256_pt1 | contig 19897 bp, 15 predicted proteins | sample P3T30metagenome_FD_192430 | JGI IMG/M metagenome (GOLD analysis project Ga0265798, IMG submission 192430) | Plant litter microbial communities from East Loma Ridge, Irvine, California - P3 T30 | ecosystem: Environmental > Terrestrial > Plant litter > Unclassified | place: USA: California... | reverse complement strand
ACCTTAATACGCCCGCTGTAAGCACGGGTGTTAAATCCACCGGCAAAGTTCAGTACATCCTGAATGTTATCCCCACGTAAAGCTTCGAAAAGTGCAGGTCGCTTTACCTCACCAGCTACCTCAACCCGCATTTCATAAACCGGAACATGGATCACATCCTGATCCTGCAGACGAATATTACCCTTTTGAATACCGTTTACTAGAAAGTCGTAGGTATCAATGGTACTTACTACACGATTGTTACGAATTACTTGGATCTTACGAAAGGAGCCATTTTCCGCTGGACCACCTGAAGCGTATAAGGCATTGAAAACGGTTGCCAAAGATGGTAGCGTATAGGTACCAGGCTTTAGGACCTCTCCAGTTAGTACGACCTTGATGCCACGGATGTTACCCAAATTCAGCGCGATATTGGACCGGCCCGTACGAAGTGCCGGATAAGTTTTAGACATCGCTGATCGCAGCTTAGAAGTCGCCTGTTCAATGGTCAGCCCGCCAACAGATATGATGCCTACATATTGCAATCGGATGGTTCCGTCAGGACTTACCTGCAATCTGTAATTCGCTTCATTGTCGCCGGTAAGATCTACCAGCAGTTCATCATCCGGCCCAATCACATAGCCTTTTGGTGTTGCCATGCGGAGGTTAGGTTCGAAAGTAAGATTTGCATTTTTAAAAAGCTCTGCACCAAAGATTTTTGGTTTAAGGCTTTCAAACATCGACTGAATTTCGCGCTGGCGTTGCAGTTCAAGGCTCCTGCCATTCAAGGCCAGACTATCCGGATTCCGGGATTTATATTGCAGATTATCATATTCGTTTCCACCGTAGATTCGGCCAGATGCAACATTTTGAGCGTTTGAATTATTCGGGTTGAAAGTTTGCGGATTGCTGGCATTGTTGTCCATGTTGCTGCTTTGGTTGCTACGAACCTTCTGCACCCGGAGCCTAAGCTTTTGGATTTCTGTTGGGGGCATGCCCTGAGCGGCAGCCATCTGTTCCAGCTGTGCATCACTATACCCTATCGATTCCGCCCTTTGAATCATCTGTCTAATCTGCGCATCGGTCAGATCATCAACTTTCACATCAGCGTAGCTGCTTTGAGCGAATGCAGCCGGAGAAAATGCTAATTGCACCAGGAAAAACAACAGCGCCAAGGCTTTCTTTATATCCATAAATCAATATAGGTAGCGATTATTAAATAATTATGGCTACAAATATATGACAATAAACCTGATATCTGTCAATATCAAAGATTAGTAGGCATTCTCTTCCCCACGAACGGCATTGATGATTGTCATAAAAATGATGCGAACATCCAGGGCCGTGGTCCAGTTTTCCAAATAATAGATGTCATATTTTACCCGATTATCCATGTCTTCAAGCAATCTAGTTTCTCCACGGAAACCATTTACCTGCGCCCAGCCTGTAATTCCCGGTTTCATAAAGTGACGTACCATGAACTTGGAAATAATTTTCTTATACTCCTCTGTATGTTTAAGCATATGGGGTCTTGGACCAACAACACTCATATTACCCATAAAAACATTTAGAAATTGCGGCATTTCATCCAGACTGGAACGTCTTAAGAAAGCGCCAATCTTTGTTATGCGGGCATCATTTTTCGTCGCCTGCAAATTATCACTTTCGGAATTAACGGTCATACTGCGAAACTTGTAACACCAAAAGGGGGTATCGTTCCTGCCGGAGCGCAATTGCTTGAAAAGTACAGGCCCTTTACTCTCCCATTTAATCAGAATGGCAATCAAAGGATAAAGCCAGCTCAGGACGAAAATGATCACTAGCGAGCTGAATACTAGGTCGAAAAGCCGCTTTTTGAAACGGTTCTTCATTTCTTCTAGTGGCTCCACACGCAAAGTTATGATTGGAAATTCCCCACCCAGGTAATCAATGGTGTATGGAGAGGCCAGAGATCCACCCAGATCGGGAATAAATTTTAACCGGATACATTGGCGGTCGGCTTCATCTACCAATGCACTCACTTCAGTCATACGGTTTGGTGATACCGCAACATAAACATCCTGCACGCCTGCGGCAGCAGCTTCGCTGAATTGCTGCGAGACCAGGTCAGAGATAATGCCACCCTCCTCGTTGTATATGCTTTCATCATCTCCAACAAAACCATAAAAGTTCAGAGTTCTTTGCTTTTGAAGATAATCAGAGATACGTATGGCAGTAGCATTTGATCCCATTACAGCAACTTTCTTTGCCGCGTTGAACTTTGCGAGCAGCACATACTGAAAAGCAGTACCCAGAAAGCGGTTCACTAGAAAGCTAAGGCATATCAAACCATAAAAAACCAACAGAAAGGTTCTCGAGAATTCACTGTTCCGGGAAAAAAGCAGGAATAAGGTAAACAGGATGAAGTGAAAGGCAATACTGCGCCATGTCTCCCTATAGATGCGCTCCAGCCTGCGAATCCCATAAAGGCTATATAATCCGCAAAACGTTGCACAAAAGAACCAGATCAGATTACACACGATTACGTAACTCGCATCAAGTTCATCGACAAGATGCTTCCCAAACCGTTCAGTTATAAAATAGGAAAGGTAATAAACGACATTTAGCATGATTACGTCCGTAATCAGCAAAATATAACGCAGCAGATAATTGTACCGGGTCTGTATGGCCATAAAGTAGACTATTAATTAAAAGCGCGGTGTCCCGCGTTTTTGAGCGCCTGCAATTATAGCAAAAAATTTTAGTCAGAAAAGTGACTCCTGTATGGTTGTGTAGCTTATCGTGCGTTTGCTGTGGAGTAACGATGTTCCATTGGTTGGATAATCGGGTTGTACTCCAGATCACTGCGCTTCCAGGCATTCATGCCCCCAATGCTGTAAGCTTTACCGGCTTCTGCCTGGTGAAAAAGAACGTCAACGGCACAGGCAGGCTCTTCTACCCAGAACCATTCCGGAACAGCCTGTCCTTTAGTATACAAAGGAATAGTATTTTCAGCAGAAATGTTCTGTTGTGCAATAGCGGAGAAAACAAATGGAAAGTCCGGGGAAGCGTAGGTTTCTTCAAAAGAGCTGATCAGGAGATTCATACCTTCAGCATCGTGGTATTCACGTAGAAGGAGTTCGCTTTCAAAAGAATCAGCAGTAATTAACAGGAACCGGTGTGCATCCTGGTTGCTTGTCCAACAGGCATTTGCAACTTGTATCAAGTTACGTGTACCCTGCGTACTTTGTGCGGTTGCGGCATCAATTTGAATTACCGAATCGAAGTTCTGGCTTTCAAACAGGCTCTTTATTGCGCCCAAGTCAGAAAGATCATTCATTTCTACCAGCTTGTAGTCGGTATAATACTTAGAAAACCAGTTAATTACTTGTTTTCCCAATTCGCTAGTGGTACCTGTTACTAATACTTTCATAATTCCTTCGATTTTAAGGGTCTGGAACTCGGCATCTTTTCACTATCAACAACCGCTATACGCAACAAGTTTTCTAATAGTGGGAATTTGTGTAGAATCCCTTTCACAATTGTACACAAATATGATGTTAATACTTGTACAAAAAAATAAAAAAATGTGTTTTACCGCAAAAAGGGTATTTGACGCAAAGCCTACTAGAAGTTTAAGACTATCACAAGGAGGAATAAAGATTACGCACGTGGTATCAGTGATGTGATGCTGTTGTATACTTCGATCTGTCGCTCTATAAAGATATTTCTGCTAAATTTTCCACGGTCAATCATGGCAAAGTTTTTCATCTGCTGGAGTAGCTCAGGAGATTCTGCCAGAAGTTCTACTGCCTGGACAACCTCGTCAATAGTTGGAGCCGCCGAAAGTAGAATCCCATTCTGCTTATGGACAATCAAATCATTACAACCTCTTGAATCTGCGGTAATTGCAGGAACAGCCATCGCCAGCGCTTCAATCATGCAGACTGGCATTCCTTCTTTTAGACTTGGAAAAAGAAACACATCACTGATTGAGAGATATTTTTCAACCTGAAGGGTAAATCCAACCTTTATAATTTGCTTACACCGGATATATTCCTTTTCCTCCTCATCCGTCAACCCATTAGGGTGGATTGAGTCCGGTCCACCTATTAAAAGTAACTTGAATTTACCTGGATGTTGATTATTCAATTTTAGAAAAGACCGAACCACTAGGTCGAAACCTTTAAAGGCTACGAATCTTCCGGTATAGGTTATCACAAAATCTTCCTTTGCGATATGGAGATTTTTTTTGATCGAGTCATGTTGGCCCGTGAACCTCGCAGGATTAAAACGATCAAGATCACATCCCAATCCAACGGCATCAAGCATGAAGGCCTTCTGGGAACTGCCTCCGCCAATGATGTCTAGATCAAATTTGTTGAGGACAAATAGCTGGTCAATTCGCCCTAGGCAGAAGTACTCTACAAATTTAAAGATTAACTTCCTGGCGCCCTTAAGCACTGGAAAGCCAAGACCGTGAATCGTACCAAGTGTTACATACTTTGGCCGCTTGTACAAAAGAGTTGTAAAAAGACCTGTAGTGAAGTGGATATGAACCAAATCAGGATTAATAACCTCTATAAGTTTGTTTATACGATAGGATGTTTTGTACTGTTTGAAAATATTGAAACTCCGCGGAAATGTAATAAAATGAAAATTGATCCCGTATCCTTGGTAGTCGTGCTTATCCTTAATGTCTATTGTTTTATCCTCGGAGCAAATAACGTCAACTTTGTCGCCAGCCTGAACCATGGTAATCGCCAATTCAGAAAGAAAATTGTTAAAGCTACCGTAGTCGGTAATAATAATGAGAATATGCATTAATTCATTAAATGTTTAAACTTTTGTAAACCCATCAAACTCATCGATTATAGCCTGCATAAGCACAGCCTCAGGTGCTTTAATACATTGATTTCGGTTTGCGGCTAATACTCTCTGCAAACTGAGGGCACCAAAGATTCGGTAAAGATACTCTTTTAACAACGATTTGAATAACTCCACTTTGAGCTGAGTTGGCGAAAGGAGCTTCGGGCCATAGGTCCGAAAAATCCTCCGGACAGCCTTCATACTGTTGGTATAATTCGGAACACTAACATTGCCTTCCCGGTAAAACAAAAGGGGTTCCGTAATCCTGCCGTAATTTGAGGTTTTAAAAGCCCGGAGCCATAATTCATAGTCTTCCGCCCGATAAAAATTATTGTCATATTTGTGATTGACAAACCAGTCAATCCTGCCCATTACTGCAGGATGCGTAAATAAACAATTTCTTAACAAATCAGCCTCATCGAAAGCACCCCATTCAGTTTTCCGTTTACCTGTCACCCTATTTTGATGATCAATGATATAAATGCCGCAGTCTACAACATCAATGGACGTATTTGCTTCCAAATATGCAAATTGCTTCGCCAACCTTTCAGGATGCATGATGTCATCAGCATCCATCCGGGCCAAGTACTTTCCCTTCGCCATTGATGGTAAACTATTTAGCCGTTCCACAAGCCCTCGATTTACACCATCGTCTATAATCCGAATTCTTGGATCGTTGAAACGTTTACAAATAGCCATAGACGCGTCTGTGGAACCATCATTTAGAATCAGGAGTTCCCAATCCTGAAAAGACTGCTTGAGTACAGACAGCACTGCATATTCAATGGTAGCGGCTGCATTAAATACAGGAATTGAAACAGTGATTGCGGGAATGCTCTTAGTTGGATAGGATAAACTCATCTAACTGGTTTTTAAAGGGAATAAACTGGGTATCTATTTCAAACAACTTCTTTTTCGACGCAATACACTCAACCATTTGTTTATAATTATACTCATGTTTCGCTACAATCTCGGGCATGGCAGCTTTCATGGCTTCAAAATCTTGAAATAAAAAGCCAGGGCTGCAATGATCTGATGATTCAAAAACCTTGTCGAACAACTTGATGTTCAAAGCGATAATTGGCGTAGTGAAAGTTATTGCGTCAAGCACAGCACCACTACTGGTAAACTCATATGCCTGCTCATCATAAAAAAAGAGGCTATAATTTAAATTTATCCCTTTCTGGTTGTATTCTGATCTTGAAAGGAAACTTGTAGACTCAGGATAATGAACATATGAATTAACATAGGGCGCCATCTCATCAAATACTTGACCCACAACTTCAAATCGAACCCGACCAGATTCGATATAGTCCTTCATTGACTTCGCGAGTTTAAAAAACAGCTGGGAGTTCTTAGCAAGCTTTGCGACGCCAAAATGCCCAAACACAATTGGCGGCGTTTCAATTTTTAAATGCTTTGCATGCAAGTCTTCAAAAATATATGGATGTTCAATATAGATCAGCTGATCTTTCCTAAGGAAGCCATATTCAACAACATTCTCAAATACAACCTCGCCCAGCAGCAGAAATTTTCGATTGACACATTTTTTTTTAAAACATCGGCGAAGTAGTCTTCCATAAAAGTTCTCAATTGCTTTAGGCCATGCATGCGATTTTGCAAGCTCCAACTCGCCGTGCATCATCACCAAGAAAGCGGTTTTACGGTTCAGTAGAGGTAATAACAATGAGAGATACCAATTACCTACTGGCGATAGTGAAGAAAAGAAGACCAAACTTGCCTTAACTTTTTTTGACTTGACCACTATCTCGGTTATCATAAACATTTCACAAAAAAGCTTAAGCAACCATAATAGTTTGTTGGACTTTTCTGGATGTATAACTTTTTTATAGTGTGTAATTAGATTTGTGGGCTTTTGTTTATAGTTCTTGAAATGATCTTTGTCTGCCCAAAGGTGGAGCTGCTGGTTCCCGGCATATCTGGATATCATGTGCAGGAAGCAAGCATTCACCATTACGTGTTCCTGCCCGGTTTTATTTATTTCACAAAAGAAAATCATACTAACTGAGTATTGTTTTAAACGGAAGATAGTAGGCCATAAATGGACTCATAAAGCTATAAAGACGGAAAGCAGCAAAAATGATCAGTATGCCGAAGACAACCAATCTCAACTTCAAATCCTTTATACTGACAACGGAAAAACTTAATAAAAAGATTTCAAAGTATAAGTAGCTTACCGATAATCGGGTAACCTCGGGGAAGCTGATGATAAATAGAAAGTAGATGATATTCCCCATCACAAGCAAGTTCAGGTAACCGCGGTAAACATCCCGGTCTTCCTCAGCTACTCTGTTTTTTACATAGAATAAAGCTGGGATAATCACTGCCCGCTTTACAGCGCCGAGTACAAAATTGAAATATGCGTTTCCTGTTGAAGACTCAACTCCAGACTCATTGTACTTCAATAGCTTTTCCGCATAAATCGATGCAGGGCCTAACATATTAATCATCTTTTCCAGCAGCAATCCCGAAATATTGAGAAAACCAATCACAAAAGCAAGGAGCAAGGATATCCCAAGCACACGGTTTGTAAATTTAACATGGTACAACCAGTATGCTGCGAAAAAGGCTACTGAGGAAATGTGAATACTTGTAGCAAGCAAAACAGTCAGTATAAATAGAATTGGCCATCGTTTCACAATAAAAACTGACGAAAGCAGGGTAAGTGATAGCGCTGTAAATTGTCTAACTGAAGCAATATCAGCGAGGTAATAAGAATAGTAAAAAAACATAAGCACAAAAAGTATTTTAGCATGCCTTAAAAACACCAAATACTTTAAGCCAATTGTTATTACAGCAATAAAGAAAAGAAAAACAGTATACCGTTGACTAAACATCTTTATAAAACCGTTAAGCATTGTGTAGCCCGGTTCGAGCATATTAATGTATTTGCCGTCACGATACAGCTCATAATCATTAAAGAATGTTTCATAAGAATCCCAGTCAGGGCCAACTTCCCATCTAAGACCAGCAATGATAATCAGGCCAAGCACCAAAGTAGAGCCTACTATTACTTTAACCTTTTTTGGTGTGCTAACCAAGTCAATAAATGCAAATACTGCTAAAACTAAGAAGATTATAATATAAATCATCCAGGAACAATCAAGCCTTCAACTTTTTGAAGGTTACCAAAAATGCCAGCAGTTTAAAGATCTTTAATGGTAAAACGTTCCTTAGAACCATTATTTTGCTGGTTTCACCATAGTAAACTTCCATGTTTTTACAAATGTAATGTTGGAAGCCACGGTCGAGCACTTGCAAATTAAAAGGTATATGTTCACAAATCGCCTCAACAACATCATCCCTATTCCTTTCGCAAGTATATTTCAAACCCTTTATTGCTTCGAACTTATAAATACCAATACCACCAAAGGCCGAGGCTACCGGATAATAGGGCTGGTCTTTGATATTTGATTTGATGGCTTTACTATTTTTGAACATCTGCGGAAAAGTGACGTAAGGTAAGCTGGTTGGGCGTTTTATCAGCAAAGCATAAAGATCATGGTACACCTTATGGAACCTTAACTTCATAAGTCTAGAATCTGTATAACCATAAGCAAAAAGCCCCCCCCATCCTGTCGGAGCATTTTTAATGGCATCTACAACACCCTCTACTGAGAAATACCTCACGTCTATATCAATCACTAGTACATAATCACAGGCGCTGCTTTGTTGATTGATCCATTCAATGTAGCGGTTTCGGTATTTAGCCATCTTCTGAATCCTGTGAATGCTTGTGCCAGGGCTTGGATTATTCTGGTCCCGTTCCTTTATCGTTTCTGTAAAATAATTCTCTGAAATTAGATTAACTCCAGTCGACATGGCGGACCATTCCTCCACCCGCTGCTTAGTATTGTCTTTACTATCGTTTTCAAAGATAATGACTTCAGCCTCACTAAATCGGGATCTTAGCCGCTCAATTTTGGGAATGTTCTGTTCCAATGATGCTGCGCAGTCTCTTGCGAGCGCACAAACAACCAACCGGCCTGGTATGATCGCCTCGTCCATGCTACTTTTGATATTTATTTAAACTTTTTTGACTAATGATAATGGTTTGCTTTTCCAGACGATGGTGCTCCGAAAAGAAAACCAGCAAATAGTTATAGTACTTAATACCCATTAAGGCTTTTAAGAATTTCAGAAATGCCTTACCTGCATTTATTTCTCGATCCCTGGTTTTGATGATGTTGGGATTAGAACTCTCTGTCTTCGAAATTTTAACTCCGGTAAGGAGCTTATTCTCTTTAAGGATCTGATAAAAGGAGTCTTTTGCATCGAAGGGATTGTCACAGGCAATACTTTCACCAACTTCCCTAAAAAGACGCCGGTGTAATGGTGTAATTTTCTCTGTATTATTAAACACATTAAACCCATACTGAATCTGAACAAAGCGCTCATATCCATTCTTCATCACCAGATCTGTGTACACCCGGAAGAGGGGCCGAAAAGTAGGGAAGGCATCAATATTGTATTTCGGATGTCTTCTGTTGATTAACTTTGGGTTTTTGGGATTAAATCCCGAAAAATGAAAAAATAATAGCGGAAACTTCTCTCCACTCTTGTCGTTTTCGACAAGGAACTTATCACTCTCAATGATCAAATTTCGTTCGTGTAAATTCCAAATGGCTGTATTAATACCCAGATGATGGGTAATCAATACATTATCGGGGAAAAACGCTGGAATAAAATCAAACCATTTCTGATCTACGTGGAGCGCATCAATTTTATCGGCATAACACTTATTAGCCAGCCGGTTCATCCACCAATTTACAATTTTGCCACCCACCTCGGAATTTTTTATCGCTAGAAAACCTAGGTTATATATACCAACAAACAAAATTTCCTCTTCACTCACAGCGCCACTATAATGCTCTTCAATTTCACAATAATGTGGGGTGATCATCACATCTTTCACGTCCAGTTCTTCAAAAATTGGCGTTAAATCTGCCGTGACATAAATATCGGGATCAAGATAAACAACCTTTCCATACTTGTTAAATAGATAATTAATGCAGAAAGGTTTAATGCTTGTTGAGTACTCAATAACATTATATTTGAACGCCATTTTCTCCCAACCAGGCAACCAGGAGTTATCTGGATAGATCAGCCCCGGTATGTCATCTTCAGCAGCCCGGTCAGAAATAAAGATATAAAAGTCAAGACCCGGGTTTGTTGCTTCCACAGAACTTTTCAGTGCAAGCGCCTGCGCTAGGTAATTCTTTGCACAAATTGTAAAAATCGCTTTATTTTCCATTGCTTAAATTTTATAATATCCAGTTCTTCCACTAAATCCATGAAACATCCCTATTACGATCGCCCGGATTTTTGAGATTTTATTTTCTTCTCCTATCACAATTTTTGCGAGCCGATAAGTAATATGAATTTTTATCAGCGTCTTTTTATAGGCTGGTTGAAAAAGTTTGGGATATCGTTTCCAGATTGTAATATGATTACGGATGATAAAGTAGGTCCGAAATGCCGTATAATTATCGGTGGTCAGTCCCAGGTTAATTTTCGTCGGATAGCCAACTTCATGCTTAAGAACTATATCAGGGAAGACGATGGTACTCAGTCCATACCGTGACTTGAGTCTATAGCAATATTCATAGTCAACGGCATCAATAAACAACGCCGCTTCAAACAAGCCACAGGACTCAAAAACCTTAGTCGGAAAGATGGAGCCGGACGTAATGGAATCAGGTACATCGAGGTAAGGCTCCTGACTTATGAAAGTAAGTTTGCCACGATTGTCCGGATTTGCACAGAATATGCCTGCATTTGGCAGATTCATCCCGAGAACAAGTGATTTGAACCGGCACAAATGTCCATCGGGGAAATAGCTATCCTGATCCAATGTAAGAAGATGGGAATAATTATGTATCATAGCCCAATTTGCGCCCGCGTTCAAAGCAGCAGCAATACCTATGTTCCGCCCATCTCCAAGTAGTTCAATTTTGTGTTGATAAGCGTCAAGGATCTGGATTTCATCTGGTCCGATATCCGAATTCTGGTAAATCAATAATTTATCCACATCATTTATATAGGACAGGATATTAGCCGCCACAGATTGTACATCGGGTTTAAACCAGACCACGATCGCCGCCAATTTCATTTCAGTCATATTCGCAAGGTTTGTTTGGTTAACTGCTTACTAACATTTACAATATCCTTCCACTTTACTTCCAGTTCTTTAAACACGACTAAAGGCCACTTCCACCCCTGGTAACAAAGATCGACCAAACCTGGAGCCAATGCCATCCCTAAAACTCCGAGGTTTGTAAATTTAAAGATTACGAGCAATGCCACGATAGTTGCAAGTCCTGAATATAGAGAAGGCTTCATAAACGGAATTTCATTTCTGGTCGAGATAACCGCACCTGAAATACCAGAATTCAGGCCAACTAATGCAGAAAAGGCCATTGCAGCGATCACCTCATAAGGCACCAGATTAGTATTGCTGTTCAGTAAAGAAAGTATAGGTTGACCTAGAAAGATGATCACAAATGCACCGCCAATAAACACCATATTCGAGATCAGGATGCCTTTAAGGTATATCTCCTTGATTCGTTTTAGATCTCCATCTACCCGCAATTTGGTAATTTGTGGCAGATAAGTCGCGAGCGTAATATTCGCCACTGCTACAAGTATATCCACCAGCTGCTTAGTAATGCCGAAAGAAGCAATTGCAGAAAGAGTTATGAAAAGAGAGCCAATAAATACTGCGGATTTTTGAATCATAAATCCCCCAAAAGAAGTAAGCCCGTATTTAAGTGCATTGGGGGACACGGCACTTAAGATTTCACTCCTCGGTGCGCTTGCTGCAACTTGAAGTGCAGATTGAAGATCCTTAGTAAAAAATATCTTGTATGATAGCGTTCTGATTAAAATAATGGATACCAATTGTGCACACACCAACGCGACCAAACCAAGTCCGCAAAATACAAGCGTTGCGCCAACAATTAAGTATAGCACATTTCCGAGAATTGTTATTTGTTTAGACACTCTGATTAATCCTCTGCCCTCCAGAAGAGCATCATAATACAATGTATAAAGATTATAGGTGCTGATGATGCAATAAAGCAACCATGCAACAATAATTTCGGTTTTATCGCCTTCAAAGCCTTTCAAAATCTTCCAAATGTACCAGGAGCCAATGGTTAGCAGAATGATTAACAAGACCACCGACACACGAGAATAGAACCATTTCATAGCATTCAATACCCCATTAAGTAGTTCATAATTCAGAACGCCCTTTTCAATTCTGTCATTAAATCCTTCTTTCTTCAGGCTTTGCACGCCACTAAAGACATAAGTCACATTCCTTGCAAATGAGGAATTAAAACCCAGGTCCAGTAAGAAAATTAGCGCAGATATAGATGAAAAGATAGCCCAAATGCCTACTTCTTGGGAAGGCAAAATATGTAAAATAATCGGCAACAGAATTGCCGAAGAGGCTATTTTAAAGAATGTTGCCGAGTAATTCCAAAGTACGTCAATCTTGTTAATCTGCATTTTACTACCTCACCAAATATTGAATAAACTTCCTGGCAGCCAGGAAAAGCGTAATAAGAAATGAGAACACCATAAAACCGATTATACCAGATTTTACTTTGCCATAGGTATTTACTGCAAGTGGATAGATGGGCTGGTCAACAACCTGAATCAGTGGTGTTTCTTTTAAAAGTGATATCTTAGACATTTCAAGATTCTTTATTAACTGACCCAAAATTTCCTTATTAGTTTCCGCACTGAATTGGGAGCGCTGGATGGGAACAGTGCGTTGTATCTGCCTAGTGGGGTTAAGATTTGGAGTCGCGTCTGAAATTTCCGCAACGCGGTAGATCGCTCCGTTCATTGCTGCACGAACAGAATCCACCTTTTTAGATAGGATTGAAACATTATCAAGAGATTTGCGGGTCTTAGTTTGAATAAAAAACTCATTTACATTCTCAACGAGCTGTTCATTGAAGGTCTTTGCAAAAAATTCATTTTTGCTCTTAACTGAAACCGATATTATGTTGAGCTTTTTATCAAGCTTGCCAACCTCCAGGTAGTTCTTGTTAATGTCATTGACAAAACTACTCAGTAAACTATCCTTAAGTCTGTCTTTTCTTTCGTCTAAAGTGGGGTTATAGTCAACTAAACTCACTTTTGAGAGCGTGGAATTCTGCTCTGCCCATGCTTCACGGAGTTTATTTATGGAGATGTAAACTTCCGCTAAGTTGCTTTTTTCGCCCTGGTAGCTGATTGATGTAAGCAAGGTCTTCTGCAACATGCTGCGTGACTTGTATAAGGCTACAATGTTGTCTTCCTGGAATATTCCACCTCCACGGCCTGCAAGATCCACCCCTACCATCGAGGCAATACCTGCATATTGCGAAAACCCGGAGTCACCTTCATTGCTTTCGAGAACAAATGAGGTAGTTGCTGTGTAAACCGGCTGTTTACTGTAGGCAAAACCTAAGCCAAGGATTGCACCTAGAATACCAATAACGGAAATCAGGATCCATTTAGTTAGAAGGTAGTTGTACAATTGCTTCAGTTTGTACAAAAGGTCTTTTAGGGTTAGCTCATCACTGCTGCTAGTATGAATTTGATTGTTAGGCTGTGCCGGCATGTTTTCAGTCAAACTTAATAACTTTTAAGCCTGCAAATATAACCTAAATAAAAGAAAATAACCGACTAATGCTCCAGGCTTACCCGTTTTATCCAGCTAATTATTACCTAATAAAAAAGGGACAGCTCTAAAAGCTGCCCCTTTTTATTTAGATGTAACTTAGTACTATGAACCAATAGCTTGTACAGTAAACCCTATTGCACGTAATTTTTTAACATCCAAGAGATTTCTACCATCAAAAATCTTCGCTGGCTTCAACATATTATCATAAATACGTTGCCAATCGTAATCCTTGAACTCGTCCCATTCGGTAAGTACGGCTATCGCATGAGTATCCTTACAAGCCTCATAGGCATCAGCAAAAATCATAACCGATTGATGGTTTTCTTCTGATGGACGGGTGTTCAGGTAATCCAAATCTGCATGCACCTGCTTTTCTTCCACTTTTGGATCATAAACTTTAATACTAGCCTGCTCATTTAAAAGCATATCGGCAACATAAATGGCTGCTGATTCGCGGGTATCATTCGTATCCTTCTTAAAAGCCCAGCCCAGGAAAGCGATTTTTTTACCCGATACTGTATTATACAATTTGCGGACAATGTTCTCTGCGAAACGTCTTTTCTGATGATCGTTCATAATAATCACCTGCTCCCAATAATCTGCAACCTCTTGCAAGCCGAAAGAACGGGAGATGTAAACCAGGTTCAGGATATCTTTCTGAAAGCAAGAGCCTCCAAAACCTACAGATGCTTTCAGAAATTTCGGACCAATCCGGCTATCTGCACCTATTGCACGTGCAACCTCAGTTACATCTGCTTCAGTTTTTTCACAAAGTTCAGAGATCGAGTTCATGGAAGAGATCCTTTGCGCGAGCATCGCATTGGCCACTAGCTTAGAAAGCTCGGAAGACCAAACATTCGTTGTCAGGATACGCTCACGCGGGATCCAGTTCGCATAGATGGACACCAATGCTTCAATTGCTTCCTGTCCTTCTTCGGATGAATCTCCACCGATCAGTACACGGTCTGGACTTAATAAATCTTCCACTGCAGTTCCTTCTGCAAGGAATTCCGGGTTAGACAGGATCTGGAACTTTACACCGTTGCCGGTATTATGCAGAATGTCGCGAAGCGCTTCTGCGGTACGCACCGGAAGGGTCGATTTCTCAACAACAATCTTATCCTGTTTTGCCACCCTTGCAATCTGGCGCGCACAAAGCTCAATATATTTTAGGTCTGCCCCCATACCTTTTCCAGCGCCATAGGTTTTAGTTGGGGTATTTACAGATATGAAGATCATGTCTGCTTCATCGATGGCTTTATCTACTTCGGTAGAGAAAAACAGGTTTCTGCCACGTGCTTCCGCAACCACTTCACTTAAACCAGGCTCATAAACTGGAATGTTTTCCGTGTTCACGTCGTTCCAGGCTCCAATACGCGCCTCATTTAAATCTACAACGGTCACCGTAATGTGTGGGCACTGCTTAGCTATAACTGCCATCGTCGGACCACCGACATAACCTGCACCGATGCAGCATATTTTTGTAATGTTCTTCATTGTTTATAATTGCGTTTATTAAATAAAGTTAGAGCTGATCGTATAAAATCGAGCTAAGGTATTTTTAAAATTTGTTATCGCCAAGAAAGCATCTGCTCTGGCATTGTAATGTGTATGCGTTTGTAAAGCTGTTATATAAATTTTATTCCAGTTCTACTAATTGAGATCCTAACACGTAGATTTCACATCGACTTCAAAATTGCCGCAGTTCAGTCGTGAGAAGAACAAACTACAAGTTCAATCACCCGCAGCTTCAGGATCCTTGTCCGTAATGTCAGAATTTAATGGCAATTTCTTCACATCGAAGCGCTCTAAATAACATATTCTTTCTGATCTACTACATAAAGGCTTTCAAAATACAAATTCTAAGCAAAATTTTTAAGAAAGTGGCGTATCTTTGAAGAAGATCCCAACAAAATAGAGCCCATTTGTTGAATCTGAGCTGCACACGACATACAAAAATTAACTGCAATTTTTAATGAAAAAAGCTTTAATCACAGGAATAACTGGTCAGGATGGTGCCTACCTGGCGGATCTGTTACTTAAAAAAGGTTATGAAGTTCACGGTATCAAACGCCGCTCATCTTTATTCAATACAGACCGCATCGACCATCTGTACCAGGATCCACATGAAAGTCACCTCCGTTTGGTCCTTCATTACGGAGATTTGAGCGATTCGACCAACCTGATCCGGATCATCCAGCAGGTGCAGCCTGATGAAATTTACAACCTGGGTGCAATGAGCCATGTGCAGGTAAGCTTTGAAACCCCTGAATATACCGCCAATGCAGATGGTATCGGAACCTTAAGAATCCTTGAAGCCATTCGCATCCTCGGTTTGGCGAACAAAACGAAAGTATATCAGGCTTCCACTTCTGAGCTTTATGGCTTGGTTCAAGCCGTACCACAGTCGGAAACCACACCTTTCTATCCACGCTCTCCTTATGCCGTTGCAAAACTTTATGCGTACTGGATCACTGTCAACTATCGTGAGGCCTACGGCATGTTCGCATGTAACGGGATCCTGTTCAACCATGAGAGCCCGTTACGCGGCGAGACCTTTGTAACCAGAAAGATTACACGGGGAACGGCAAAAATCGCATTAGGAATGCAAGACAAGCTTTTTTTAGGAAATCTGGATGCCAGAAGAGACTGGGGTCATGCCAAAGATTATGTAGAGGCCATGTGGCTAATCCTGCAACAGGACAAACCGGAAGATTTTGTGATTGCCACTGGCGTTACCACAACGGTGCGAGACTTCATCAGAATGGCTTTTGGCGAAGTAGGCATCACACTAGAATTTAAAGGCGCAGGTGTCGAAGAAAAAGGCTTTGTCGTATCCTGCAGCAACCCAGATTTCCAGCTAGAAATCGGTAAAGAGGTCGTGGCAGTAGATGCACGTTATTTCCGCCCTACCGAGGTTGACCTTCTAATTGGTGACCCATCTAAATGTAAGTCAAAATTAGGCTGGTCACCGAAATATGACCTCGCTGCATTGGTAAACGATATGATGAAATCAGATGTCGAGAACTTCCAAAAAGAACGCATGCTTAAAGAGGCAGGCTATGTAGTTAAGAATCAATTTGAGTAAAAAACTGCAAAAATGATGTTAGAAAGCGCCTGATCATCACACGATCAGGCGCTTCTTTTTTCTAGCCTTTCTTCTTAAACCACTTCTCAAATATCGATGGATTCTCATTGCCATAACCGTAGCCATACCCATACCCATATCCATACCCATAACCAGCCTTATCCAACCTAAGGCCATTTAGCAATACCGACAAATTGGATAGTTTCTTCTGATCATATAAGGCCTGTATTTCAGGTAAAGCCCTGCGGTCCATGTTCCCCGCACGAATAACAAAGATCGTGAGTTCTGATATGCGGTCAATGATGGAAGCATCAGCCACGAGGTTAACCGGCACATTATCAACAATGATGTAGTCATAGCGTTTTTTCAGTTCCACAATGAGCTCATCCAGTCGCTTTGTGAGCAGCAGTTCGACCGGATTGGGTGCAATCATGCCAATCGGCACAACATCGATATTTCCGGCAACGAGCCCCTTCACTATGATCTGATCCGGGTTTATTGCCGGATCAGCTAAATAATTTGTGGCCCCAATCCCTTTTGGCGCGCGGATCAGCTCGCTCAAGGTTCCTTTTCGCAGATCCAGGTCAAGCAGCAGCACTTTTTTGTTTAGGTAACCAAAGCTCGCGGCAAGATTAATCGCTGTAAAGGTTTTACCTGCCCCAACATTGAAAGAAGTGAAAGTGATAACCTGCCGCTCTACACCCGCAGCCATAAAGCCAATGTTTGTACGGATGATTCGGAAAGCTTCCGACACACTGTCCCGCCCTTTTTCTTCCACAACGGCCAGTCCGTCCTTGTGCTTCTGGTAATATGGCACCTCGCCCAAAAAAGGCACAGACAGCACGTCTTCCACATCTTTACGGTTCCGCACACCGGTATCAAGCATCAGTCTTGCCAGGAAAAACATCGCCGGCAACAGCAAACCGACACCAATCCCAAGACCAACCTTACGAAGTAAACTTGGATAAATTGGACTGTGCGAACCGGAGGCCGGATCCACGATCCGGATATTGTCGTCAGTCATGGCTTGATTTATGGCATTTTCCTCCCGTTTGTTCAACAGGTAGAGGTATAATTCTTCTTTCACCTTTTGCTGCCTTTCCACCGAAAGCAGCACACGTTGTTTTCTCGGCACCTGCATAGCCTCACCACGAGCCTGCTGCTCCTCCTTCTGCACATTCTTCAATCTTACATCCAGACCTGCAAGCGTATTGTCTACGGCACGATTGATATTCTCCCGCATGGCGCGTAATGCATTATCCAGATCCTGCACGATCGGATTGGCCGTGCTGCTCCCTTTGATTAAACGGTTTCTTTTTAGCAGCGTGGTATTGTAGTCCACGATCTGACTTTCCACGTTGGCGTCTACCAGTCCCGTGTTGTTCGGGATCAGGTCATTTTGCTTGCTTTCGCTGGTCAGGTATTCCCGCATCATCTCCACCAAACGACGATCCGTTTCGATCTTCGTTCTGTCGGTTTGATGCTGACGGCTCTCAGAAACGTACATTTCGCCCGCTGCTTTCACATCCACCCCCTGGTTCGATGTCCGCAGCCGCTCGATGTCTGTTTCCACGGATCCGAGTTCATTTTCAATGATCGCCAGCCGCTTCCGGATAAAATCAGCAGTATTGATGGCAATCTGATTCTTGTCTGCAATAGAATTTTCATTGTAAACGGACACCAAAGTTGTAATCATATCGGCTGCACGTTCTGGAGCTAGGTCCTTCATGGAAACCTGAAGAATGGATGCATCCTCCTCCATCTGTACAATATCCAAATTACCCATAAAATAGCTTAGTACAGCACTCTGCCCAGACCGCGTCACCCGGATTTCTTTGCCGTAAGCCTCCCTGGTATAATTTGTCCCCGCCCTGATCAGCAATTTCCCAAATGGCAGGCTAAGTTCCTTGTTTAAAGCAGCTTTAATTTCAGAATTTTCATTAGTCGGATCCCAGTGGCTGATCATGACATGTCCGGCATCCAGAGGAGTGACCCGAAAAGACACCGTCTGCTCAGGTGATTTTGCATTTAGGCTAACCTGCAGGGGTGAATTTCTATAAAGCTCATAGTCGCGCAGACCTCTGCGTACGGAATAACTCATATCCGCTCCGATCCTATTGATGGTTTGGCGCATCAGCTCTTTCGAGCGAAGCTGCAGGATCTCTGCAGTTACACTTACCGAATTATAGGCCGAGTTTGTGCTCGTGATCCGCGCGGTTGTCGGGGTGTTCATCGGTGTTTTGATCACTACCGTTTCCGATTGGTTGTACATGAACGAAGTCTTACTGTACTGATATAGATAGTAGCCACCAAAGATGATCACCGATAAAAGGAACCACTTCCATTGAAAGAGCAGGTACTTCAGAATGTCCAGCAGATTGACGGACTTTTCCTCCTTCGCTTTCGGTTGCAGGTTCAAATGTTGCAAATTGTGCATTATAACGTAATTAAGAGGTAATGATGATTATTTAAAAAGATTGATGAGGGTAAATACAGTCGTCAGTAAACCAAGTCCGGTCGCCACATAACGCCAGTTGGTTTCTTCCCTTGCAGAAAGTTGCGCACCTTTCGCTTCAACATAGACGATGTCGTTCTGCTGCAGGTAATAGGCCGGTGAATCGAAAATATCTTTGGATTGTATATTGTTGACGATCATCCTGCGCTGTCCAGCTTCCTCTCTGATTACGGTGATCCGCTCAGTCGCCGCATTGGTGGTGAGACCTCCGGCTTGTGCTATCGCCTGAAGCAATGTAATTCTGGCATCAGGTATGTCAAGCACGCCTACACGATTGACCTCTCCGATCATATTGATCCTGAGATTCAGCAATTCAACTTTTACAATTGGCTCGGCGATCAGCTTTTCATCGATTAGCTTTTGTCTGATCCTGTTTTTTGCTTCAGCCAGTGTGCTGCCGGCAACTTGGATCGTACCCAATATCGGGAACTCAATTGCTCCATGATCATCCACCAGATATCCTCTGGTATCTGCCGTAGCTGCAGTACCGCTTGCGCCAACATCGCCGCGTTCGTTAAGCTGGTAACCACCCACACCCTGATTAAAGGGTATTGCAAGTTCCGGGGTCCTGGAGCTGACCATAATACTGATGCGATCATTGGCCTGAATCCGCAGCGCAGGTACCGGCATCACGCGGTAGCTGGTATCCGCCTGCATATCCTGCACATAAATAACTTTTTTGCCAATGATACAGGCATTGAACAGCATCATACAGCCGAATAAGAAAATTAAGGAACAATTCTTCATAACATAGATATTTTTGATA
>Ga0265798_10004255_pt1 | contig 19899 bp, 18 predicted proteins | sample P3T30metagenome_FD_192430 | JGI IMG/M metagenome (GOLD analysis project Ga0265798, IMG submission 192430) | Plant litter microbial communities from East Loma Ridge, Irvine, California - P3 T30 | ecosystem: Environmental > Terrestrial > Plant litter > Unclassified | place: USA: California... | reverse complement strand
CGCGTCGGGCTGGTCCGAGGTGACGGTTACATATTCGGTCATGTCATAGATATAGCGTGGCGGGCGGGGTTTTGCGAGGCTATGCGAGGGGCATGGTAGAGGAACGCATCTGGACGGCCGCGCTGACGATCATCGGCGACGAGATCCTGTCGGGCCGCACGCAGGACAAGAACGTCGCGCAGATCGCGGCCTGGCTCAACGTGCAGGGCATCCGCCTCGCCGAAGTGCGCGTGGTCGCCGACAAGACCGAGGCGATCGTCGAGGCGGTCAACACCTTGCGCGCGCGCAACGATTACCTGTTCACGACCGGCGGGATCGGGCCGACTCACGACGACATCACGGTGGACGCGATCGCGGAGGCGCTGGGCGTCGCGGTCGAGCATCATCCGCGCGCGATGGCGGTGCTGGAGGCGTATTACGCGACGCGGGGCGGGCTCACGGAGGCGCGCGCTAGGATGGCGCGGGTGCCGGTCGGGGCGGATCTGATCGATAACAAGGTGTCGGGCGCGCCGGGGATCCGGATCGGCAACATCTTCATCATGGCGGGCGTGCCGCACATTACCGCGGGGATGCTCGACGCATTGACGGGGACGCTTGAGGGCGGACGCCCGGTTGTGTCGAAGACGATCGGGTGCTGGGTCGCGGAGAGTGAGGTCGCCGACCTGTTGCGCGATGCCGAGAAGACGCATGAAGGCGTCGCGATCGGGAGTTACCCGTTCTTTCGCGACGGTAGGACCGGCGCGAACTTCGTGGTGCGGAGTTCGGACGAAGCTTTGGTCGACCGCTGCCTTGCCGATCTGACCCGCGATCTCGAAGCGACCGGACGGACGGTTAGCGGGCAGGCGATCTAGGGCTATTCGAGCATCCTCCCCCGCAAGGGGGAGGTGGCGCGTAGCGACGGAGGGGGAGGGGGCGACGACCTCTGGTGCGTGTCCGCCCCCTCCGTCCGGCAAGAGCCGGCCACCTCCCCCTGGCGGGGGAGGATCAAAGGTTTGCGGTCATGCGCCCCATTCGGGGCCTTCGGGATCTGGGTAGAACGCGTCGGGGTCGAACGTAGCCACGCGAGATCTTGCAGGCGTGGGCGCTTCTGGATCCGGCAAGCTCGGCGCGCCGCCACCGAATCGGATCCGGACATAGCCCATGCTGCCGGTCAGTGCCTGGAACACCGCGACATGCTCCTCCTGCTGCATCCGTCGGCCGATCAGCGGCGCGCGTTCGGCGGAGAGATAGCCCATCTGGATACCACGGGTGCTGAAGACCGCCACCGCGTTGGCGTCGTGCGGGTTCTTCGGCTCGCGGCGGAGGTCGACCGGTTCGCCGGGGGCGCAGAGCAGCAGTTCCATGCGCCGGTTGCTCTTGCTCCGGTCCGCGTTGGGAAAGTCGATGCCGACCACGCTGAGCGTCAGTTCGTCCATGCTCTCACCGTAACAGGAAAGCGCAGCGCTGACTGCGCAAAAGGGACTCTTGCGCCGGTCACGGGCAGCGGATAGAGGCGGGGCATCGGCGCGCTGCACAGCAACCGCCGGTGCCTGACATTACGCGGTAATCTCAAGGCTATGCGGGTGTAGCTCAATGGTAGAGCTTTTGCTTCCCAAGCAAGTGACGAGGGTTCGATTCCCTTCACCCGCTCCATATCATGCCAGCATCAGCGCTTCGTTGCGGTCCGTTCGTCGGACTCCGGGGCGGTTTCGCCGTTCGAAGATTTGGCGAACAGCTTCCAGCCCAGCAGGCCGGCTACCAACACCCCGACGATGACCCAGGTGAGGTTGCCGAGCAGGCTCGCGATCGTCTGGACCTGGTCGCTGAACGCGCGGCCGAGCGACACATAGATCAGCAGCCACAGGAATTCGCCTGCGACGTCGAGCGCGATGAACCGCAGCCACGGATATTCGGTCAGGCCGCTGCTGACGTTGATCCACGGTCCGAGCGGCCCGATCAGCCAGCGGCTGAAGAAAATGCCCCAGCCTGCCCATTTGCGCGAATAGGCCTCCGCCTGCTCGACTTTCTCCGCGCCGCCGATCCGCCGCGTCACCGCCGCGAGCAGGGGGCGTCCCCCGTAGCGGCCGAACGCATAGCCGATCTGGTCGCCGACGATCGCACCGGTAGCGCCAGCGAACACCACCGGCCAGAACGACAGCTCGCCCTGCGCGACGAACGATCCCATCACGACCAGCGTGAGCGAACTCGGGAACGGCATGCCCGCGGCGGCGAGCACCATCGCGCCGAACAGCGCGGGCAGGCCGTAGGTGGTCAGCAGTTCGAGGAGCTGTTCCGTCACGGTTTGGGCGACGGCGCAGGCTGTAACGGTCGTGGCGGCGGGCCGGGCGGTGGATAGGGCGGGCGCGCATGGACGATCGCATAGGTGAGCTTGTCCTCGACCTGCGCCATCGTCCGGCCGCTCTGCCGCGCGATCCGGCCGAGCGTGCGGTGGTCGGGGGCGGGTTGCAGGTTCAGCGCCTGGTGCAGGATATGCGGCGGCACGTGATAGGAATGCGCGACATAGCCGATCGTCATCCAGCGTTCGATCGGCTCGTCACGGTGCGCGTTCCAGTAGATCGCGTCGCTGACGGTGCGGACCGCGTGATAGCCGGTAAACGCCACGACGGCGACGAACAGCGCGATCAGGACTTTACGCCAGGGGCGGGTGCGGGTCATCCGAGCGCGATACGCGTGCCGAGCGCGGCGAGCAACGCAAGCGGCATCGCGACCGCGCCGACCTTCAGGAACCGCCAGAAGCCGACATCCTCGCCTTCGCGACGAATCGCCTGCAACCACAGGATCGTCGCGAGACTACCGGTGATCGACAGGTTCGGGCCGAGGTCGACGCCGATCAGCAGACCGTCAACGATCAGGCGCGGTGGATGCGCCTGTGCGACCGCGGTGCTCGCGACAAGGCCGGCGGGGAGGTTGTTCATCAGGTTGGACCCGAAGGCGAGGATCGTCCCCGAAACCGCCGCACCGTGCGCGGGATCGACCGACAGCGTTCGCAGGTACTGCGCGACCTCTGCAATCACCCCAGTCAGGTCGAGCGCCTCGACCAGCACGAACAGGCCGGCGACGAGCGGCAACACGCTCCACGAAATTTCACGCGCGAGTTTAAGTGGCGACGACTTTGCGATCGCCGATACCGCCAGCGTCGTCACGATCCCGGCGATCGCAGTCGGCAGGCCCAGCTCCATGTCGAGCGCGGAGACGACCAGCAGGACGACTGCGGTCGCGACGATCCCGACGAACGCGGCCTTGCCGCCAGCGGTCAGCGGCGTGCGCTCGACATCGCTAACGCACTGGCCCGCCAGTCGCTTGCGCTCGAGCCAGCGCAGGACAAGGAAGGTGACGAGGATCGAGGCGAGCGACGGTAGCGCGAATGAGGCGAACCACTGGCCGAGCGGCGGCATCTTGCCGCCGTAGAGCACGAGGTTGGCGGGGTTGGAGATCGGCAACACGAAGCTCGCCGCGTTGGCGATCAGCGCGCAGGCGAACAACAGCGGCAGCGGGTCCGCCTTCGCCTTCTTGGCGGCAGCATACACCGCCGGGGTCAGCACGACCGCAGTCGCATCGTTGGACAGGAACGTCGTGGTGACGATCCCGGTGACGTAGACCAGCGCGAACAGGCGCGCGCGCGATCCCTTGGCGTGGATCGCCGCGGTGGCCGCGACCCAGTCGAACAGTCCTTCGGCGCGCGCGGTCTCGCTCAGCAGCATCATGCCGATCAGGAACAGATAGACGTCCATGCCCTTTTCGACCGCGTGCAGCGCGGCGGGGAAGGGCATCAGGCCGAACAGCAGCAGCAGCACCGCGCCGGCGACCGCCCAGATCGCCTCGGGCCAGCGGAACGGTCGCGCGATCACCGCGGCGGTCGAGGCGGCGCAAATCCCCCATGTCGCGCCCGTCGCCAGTATCACCAATGCTTTCCGTTCTTGTTGGGGCCGAGCCTCGACGCTTCGATACCGTGTTCGGGCCAGGGTCCGATACTGTGGATATCGCGTCCCGGCGCGATCGGCATGCCGCGACGGGGAATGTCCTTTTCGCCGCGGACGAGAATGTCGATCACGTCGCGATCCGTGCCGACGGAAACTTCCACTCGGTGCAGTCCTGCGTCGAGCGGGACCCGGGCTGTCCAGAATGCGGTGCCGGGAGTCGCGACCATCGGTTGTGCGGCGGCGCCATCGACCGAGATCGTGACGGGGTCAGCGGTGGCGCCGAACAGCTTGGCGACGATCTCGGCCTCGCCGGGGCGCGGGACCTGCGTCGGATCGGCGGGACGCGTCACGAGGCGGAGGTCGGCGGGCGCGACGATCTGGACGAACGGCCAATCGCCGCCGGTTTCCTTGAACCGCCAGCTCGGCACGCGGCCGTGGATCGTCGTGATCGAGAAGCCGGGCTTGCCATCGCCTTCCTCGATCTCGCCGGTCGACCGCGTCGCGCCGTAGATGACGCGGCCGTCGTTGAGCAGTTCGTTGTAGTGCGTGTGGCCGGTGTCGACGAACGCGACCCGCGCGTCGGCCAGCGTGCGGGCGATGTCCTCGCCATCGGCGGCGAGATCGCCGGGATAGGCGTGCATGAAGACGACCGGGGTCTGGCCCTCGGCTTCGGCGCGCGCGAGTTCCTCGAGCAGGCGGTTGCGGTGGTGCATCGTCAGCCGGAAGTCGGGACCGCCCGCGCCGGCCGAAATGATGTCGAGAAAGATGCAGCGATGGCCAGCGACGACCTCCGCCTCGGGTCGGTTGGCCTTAGGGAACGCCGCATCGTAATTGACGAGGTCGCCGAGTTCGAAATCATGATCGCCGGGGATGACGCGGTAGGGGAGCGATAGCGGCGCGAGCGTGTCGGTGATGACGCGGTACTGCTCGGCGGTCGCGTGGTTCGCGTTGTCGCCGGGCAGATAGACGAAATCGGCGGCGCTCCCGATATGCGCGTTGATCTCGGCGACGATCGCGGCGAGCCGGTCGCGGCTCTGCCAGCCGTTCGCCTCGTCCATGTGGAGATCGCCGATATGGACCCAGGTGAGCGAGGGCGTCATGCCTTTTGTTCCTTATGCTGCGATCGCGATCCCGAACAGGCGGGGCGCAGGGTTCCGGCGAACCCGACCCAGAGCGCGACGCTGACGATCGCAAAACTTCCGAGGATATAGAAGGCGATGTTGTAGCCGAGTTCCTGCGCGAGCCAGCCGCCGATCGCCGGGCTGAGCGAGGCGCCGACGCCCTGCACGGTCATTACAGCCCCCTGGCCGACGTTCACGCGGCCGGTGCCGTCGAGCAGGCACGCAACGAGTCCCGGCACCGCGACGCTCTGCAATCCCGCGCCGATCCCGTCGAGCGCCTGGACCGGCCAGACGCCCCAATGTTCGATGAAGGTCCCCGCCAGGAACCCCCGCAACGGCAACGCGGCGAACGAGATCAGCAGCACCAGCCAATAGCCCTTGCCTGCCGACATCCGCATCGCCAGCAACGACGCGACGATCATCACCGCCTGCGCGACGACGACGGTCTCCGCAGTGAAGAGCGCGGCGTTGCCCTTGCCCGCACCGACCACCGCCAGCCCGTAGAGCGGCAGCATCGCACCGTTGCCGAGGTGGAAGCAGGCAAGCGCCGCCGCCAGGATCAGCATCGGCTTGTTGCGGAGCAGCGCCTTGAGGCCTTCCGCCTTGCCGCCTTCTCCCGCGCTACCGGTATCGTCGTCGGCGGCTTCGAGACCGCGCGCGGCGCGGTGGTCGATCGCCTTTTCGGGGATCATCAGCACGCTGGTAATCGCAAGCATGCCGAAGACCGCGGCGAGATAGAAGATTGCAGGCATGCCAAATTTCCAGCCGAGATAGCCGGACAGTCCCGCGCCGATCATGTTGCCGGCGTGGTTCCAGGCCTGGTTGCGGCCGTTCTGCGCGTTGAAGCCGCGCTGGCGGACGACGCCGAGCGTCATGCCCGCCACCGCGGGGCCGATCGCGGCGCCGGCGATCGCGGTCGCGACTTGGCTGACGGTGACGACCCAGGCGGATTGCGACAGCAGGATCAGGAACGACGCCATCACCGTGCAGATGCCGGTGACGATCACCACCATCCTCTTCTTCTCGGTGTGGTCGATGAACGCGCCCGCCGGGACCGTCATGATCATCCCGGCGACGCCGCCCGCGGTCATCACCGTACCGATCGGTCCGGTCGACCAGCCGCGCTGCTGGAGGAACACGCCGAGGAACGGGCCGATGCCCGCCTGCATGTCCGCCATGAAGAAATTGAGCGATTGCAGCGCCGTCTTCGCGCGACGGGCATCGCTTTGCCGTTCGCCGGACGGCGTCAGCGCCTTGCTTGCCATGTGTGCACGTCCTCGCATCGCGTCAGTCGGGGTCGGAAAGGCGATTTGACGACGGTAAGTTCCAGCGTGAACATCTTTTCATCAAACCGTACCGAGCTGAATGGCTCGGTAGAGTTCGGCTTACCGGAGCGATGACACGCAAAGCTGAATGTACCCGTTCAGGTTCGGTTTAGTTTTGTTAATACTGCGGTGTAAAAATCTATAATTATCGAAGAGCGTCGTGAGCGCTTGAGAGTAGCGTGATCTCTAGCATGCAGTCGTCGTTGTAGGGTCTAGATTGTTCTCAGAACTGACCACGTGGCAAACAGAGTTCAGCATGCGTCGCTGCTTTGGCGGCGTTCCCATACGACTACGCCGCTGCACGAGGTCATCGGCAGCGGCGCAGGATATCGTCGTCATATTGTCGATTGAGCGAGGACGATATCGGTCTGGCCGATACCGTCCCCTTCGATATCAAGTGTCGAAATCAGACGCGGCGGCGCGTGGCGGCGGTCGCCCCGAAGCCTGCTGCGGCTGCGCCGATCAGTAGCGCGATCACGACCATGAACGAGGTCCCGGCGGCTGCACCGGCGGCCTTGTCGGTTGCCGACTTCGCGGTCTGGATCGCGGTGTCCTTGGTCTTCACGAACTGCGCTTTGGCACGCGTCACCTGAGCCTGTGCCTCGGAACGGCTGATCTTGCGCTGCGCGGCGACGATGTCGACGATGCGGCTTTCAGCCTGCGCGCCGTCCTGACCACCGCGGGCAAGGGCGGGCAGTTCCTTGGCGATTTCCTTCTGCGCCTGCTCGGGAGTCATCTGGGCGGGATCCGACGGTGCGGTCGACAGATAGGCGGACGCCTCGTCGCGGACATCGCCGGTGTCGACGCCAGCAACGTCGGCAACCTTGGGGGCTGCGGCACCGATGCCGCTACCGGCGGCGGTCGCGACCGAACCGACGGTGCGGAAGGCGCCGCCGATGATGCCGCCGACTGCCGAGGTCAGGAGGTACAGCGTCAGGATCAGCGTCACGCCCCACACGACCAGCCCGTGGACCAGGCCGTCGAAGCGGTCATGGACACCGGCGAGACGTGCAGCGGAATAGCCGCCGGCGCCGAGCGCGATGATCGTCGTGATGATCCAGTAGATCCCTGCGCCGATCCCGAAGCCGGCTGCGCCGGGCGTGGTGCCCTCGACCGGATCGACCATGGTGAGCCCGATGCCCGTACCGAGGATGCCGAGGACGAGTTGCACCGCGATCGCGATCACTACGCCGGCAAAGATCGCGCCCCACGAGATGCGGGAGGGCGTTTTCACAAAGCGTGCGTCATGCTCCGGCAAAATGCCGGTTGTCGTATCGATAGCCATAGTCACTCCTGTTGATTCTAAGTTTCGACGAACGCTTAGGTCTTGTCGTTCGGATCGATGGGGGTCTCGGCGTCCGCTTGCTTCGCGCCGGCCTTGCTTTCGCGTGAGCCCTGCTTTTCCACAGCGACGTCGCCGATGATCTTGCCGATGGCTTCCTGGACGGAGCCCTTGGTCTGGCGGACCACGGCCTCGTCTTTCTTGCTGGTCATGCTGCCATCTCCTTGGCGGGCACGACGGGGCGCTGCGGCGCCGGCATCGAGTCGCCGTCGAATCCGCGCGCGCGCGCCCAGGCGGCGGCCGCGTTGCGCCGGTTGACGCCGATCTTGGAATAAATGCGCGCGACGTGATTGCGCACCGTGTTGCCCGAGACGTCGAGCGTGCGCGCGATCGACTTGTCGTCGAGACCGCGACAGATCAGCGCCAGCACCTCGCGCTCGCGCGGTGTCAGTTCGTCGAGCCCCACGCCAGGCGGTGTCGCTTCCGGGGTTCTGATCCGCGCGAGCTTTTCCATGATCGACCGGCTCAGCCAGCTCGTATCCTTCATCACCGCCTCAATCGCGTTGACGAGTTCGCGCTCGGACGCCTTGCGCGTGCTGATGTCGCGCATCGCCCACAGGACGCAGGGTTCGTTGCCGAGATGGATCGGCTCTGCCGAGATCATGCAGTCGAGGACGTCGCCGTCCTTCTCGCGGATGCGGCTTTCCCGATCGCGAATGGCTATGCCGGCATCGATATCCGCCTCGATCGCGGTCCGGAGCGCAGGCGTCTCCCACAATCCAACCTCGCCGAGCGGACGACCGATGATCTCCTGCGACGCATAGCCGGTGAGGGCGGTGAACGCCTCGTTGACGTCGCACAGGCGGTGGCCGTCGAGCGAACCGATCGCCAGCGCCACGGGAGCGAGCGAGAAGGTCCGCATGAACCGCTCTTCGCTCTGCCGCAGCGCGGTCTCGGCCTTGCGACGCGGTTCAAGGTCCGCGAAGGTGAACAGCATGCAGGGCTGATCGCCCATGTCGATCGGCTGGCCCGCGACGATGACGAGCTTGGTCGTCCCGTCCGGCAGATCGAGTTCGGCCTCCATCTGCGGGATGGTGCGGCCTTCGGACAGCCGCTGCTTGGCGAGATCACGCTTCTCGGCGCGTTCGAGCACGTCGATATCGTAGACGGTGCGCGACAGCACATTGGCCTTGTCGTGGCCCGTCATCTCGACGAACCCCTGGTTGACCTTGACGAACCTGAGATCGCTCAGGCGGCAGATCACCGCGGGCGCGGGGTTCGCGTTGAACGATTGCTCGAACCGGTCTTCTGCCTCGAACTGCGCCGACACGTCCTGAATGATCAGGACGAGGCATTCGGGCGCGTCGTCGTCGTCGGTCAGGACGAGGCTGCGGACCTGGTGGACCCAGCGCGGGTCGTCCTCGCCCGCGATGGCGACCTCCACCACGACCTGCGAGAACGCCTCGCCCGACACGACGCGTTCGATCGGATAGTCGGCACCGCTCAACCGATGGTTGTTGCGATAGCGAAGCTGAAACCGTCCGCGATAATCGTCGACATCGGCCCCGATATCCTCGACTGATTCGACCCCGTGCATCGCGAGCGCCGCAGCGTTCGCCCACAGGATCGACTGATCGGGATCGATCAGGATCACGCCTTCGTCGAGCCCCGCGATGATCTGGCGCAAATGACGCAGATCCGCGGAGGCGCGAAGCGATTTGAGGACCGGGACCAACGTCACAGGCTTAGTCGCGCTGGCCGTGAACGAGCCAGGCGAGGCCGTAACCGACCGCCGCCGCACCCAGCGCCCAGAGCAGGGGCGCGTCCTTGGCCGAATCCTGCGCGGTCTGCGCACCCTGGCGAGCGACCTTCGCGGTGCGATCGGCGGCGTGACGCGCTTCGCTGCCCAGCTTGTCGGCGAGTTCGGGGGCACCGTCGACGATGTCCTCGACTGCCGACTTTGCGCGGCCGTACAGGTTCTGCGCGCCACCGGCGACTTGGTCGACGACGCCGTCAACCTGCCAGTCGCGGCTGCTCACCGTATCGCCGACGGCCTTTTCGATCTTGCCGCCGACATAGCGTGCACCGCCTTGGAATTCGTCCTTGTTCATATTGGTGTCCTTTGCTGGAATACGTCGCGGGCGGCTTTGACGAGCACGTCGCGGTGAGACGGAGATGTCGAAGCGGGGAGGGGGCGGATCCTGAAATAGGATACCGCTGTCATCCATCTGCTGCCTCGCGACCGCGGAGCGATGCGGCAGGCGACGGTCCGGGCGAGGTCGAGACCTCGGCGATTTCGAACAGGCGCTTCATCGGCAACGCTCCAGCGATCGTCCGAAAGCGATGCGCCATCGGGTCAGGCGGATAAACCCGGGCCTAACCGATTGGTTCCTGGTACTTTTCTCACAAATACTAAGCGGGATGTATCACGTCAGGAGAGCGAACGCGCTTCATACAGCGTCGCAAATTTCTGATGGAGGTTACGCGTCGGGGAGTCCGGCGCGACCGAGGCGCGGGCACGATGCCATGCCGCGCGCGTGCGAAAATACATCGCGTCGTCGTCGATGAAGTCGTCGGGCGCAGTCGTTGCGCCGCCGTCGTACAGATCCGTCATGGCTACCACCCGTGTTTGCGTGGCGCATGCCTACGGCCATTTTCGGCGCGGCGAACGATCCGAAACTACCAGTGGGACGGGTATAAATGTCGGCGCGGACACGCCAACGCCGGTGCGATCCCGGTACGATCACCGCGTCAGGGGGGCGTGATCCATGCGCGGCAGGACGTGACGCGCGAACAAGTCGGCCTCGGCGGCATGCGGATAGCCGGACAGGATGAACGCCTCGATCCCCATGTCCTGATACATGCGCAGCTTGGCGAGGACCTGATCGGGATCGCCGACGATCGCCGCGCCGCAACCCGAGCGCGCGCGACCGACGCCGGTCCATAGATTCTCCTCGGCATAGCCGTCGTCGGCGGCGGTTTCGCGGAGCGCGGCCTGCGCGGCGACGCCAGCGGAGTTGGAGTCGAGCGACTTCGCGCGGATCTCGGCACCCTGTTGCGCGTCGAGTTTCGACAGCAGGCGGTCGGCATAGGTGCGGGCCTCGGCCTCGGTATCGCGGACGATGACGTGCGCGCGGTAGCCGAAGCGGAGCGTGCGGCCGTGTGCGGCGGCGCGGGCGGTCATGTCGGCGATGATCGCGGCGACCGTCTCCTTCTTGTCGGGCCACATCAGGAAGACGTCGCAGCCCTTGGCCGCCGCCTCGCGTGCGTCGGGCGACAGGCCGCCGAAATAGAGCAGGGGCGCCTTGCCCGAGACCGTACGGATGCGTGGCGGATCGACCTTGAACTGCCAGAACTCGCCCTGATGATCGAGCGCCTCGCCGTTGAGCAGCGTCTTGAGGATGTGCATCGCCTCGACCGTGCGGGCGTAGCGTCGCGCCGAGGCGAGCGTTTCGCCGGGCAGGTCGGACGAGATGATGTTGATCGTCAGGCGACCGCCGGTCATCTGGTCCAGCGTCGCGATCTGGCGCGCGAGCTGCGGCGGCCAGGATTCGCCGACGCGCACCGCCATCAGCAGCTTGATCCGCTTGGTCAGCGCGGCGATCCCCGCGGCGAACGCGGTCGTGTCGATCCCGAGCGCATAACCCGACGGCAGCAGGATATTGTCGAACCCGCCGGTTTCGGCCTGCATCACGATATCGCGGCAATGCTCCCAGCTCGACGCCAGCGCGGGGTCGGGCTGGCCGAGAAATTCGTAATCGTCATCGCAGAGCGCCGAGAACCACGAAATCTCGCAGGGCCCGGTCGTCATGGCAGCGGCTCCCCGCGCGCGGCGGTGAGGACCGCATACCAGTCGTCGCGCGACCAGACGACCTTGAAGACGTCGCGCAGTTCGGCGATCCGGCCGACGTTCTGCGTGCCGACGATCGGGATCACGCGCGCCGGATGCGCCATGATCCAGCTGTAGGTGGCGATCGATCGACTGACGCCGAACTGCGCCGCGACCGCGTCAAGCGCATCGGCGACCGCGGTTTCGTGTGGCGTCGTCGGCTTGGCGATGCGACCGCCGCCCAGCGGCGACCAGGCAAGAACGGCGATGTCGTGCTCGATCGCCTGATCGAAAAGCCCGTTGGTCATGGGATCGAGGAACAGCGGGGAGAATTCGGGCTGCTGCGTCGCGATCGGCACGTTCGTCAGGAACGATGCGAGCGTCGCGGTCTGCGCGGGCGTGTAGTTCGACACGCCGATGCTGCGCGCCTTGCCCGACGTCACCATGTCCTCGAGCGTGCGCGCCACTTCGTGCGGATGCGTCAGGATATCGGGACGGTGGATCTGGTAGAGATCGACCTGCTCGACCTGCATCCGCGCGAGCGACGCATCGAGCGCGGCCATCAGATAGTCGCGGCTCGAATCATAGGGCACGGGCGGGGTGATGCCGCCCTTTGTCGTGAGCACCATGCGGTCGCGCAAACCCGGTGATGCGGCAAAGATGCGGCCGAGCAGCGCCTCGGCATCGCCGAACCCGCCGCTGCCGTCGAACCCGTAGATATCGGCGGTGTCGAACAGCGTCACGCCGGCCTCGAACGCCGCGTCGATCAGCGCACGGCCCTCGTGCTCCGAGTTGCCGGCGAACCGCCACATGCCCCAGGCGACCGGTGAGACGAGGATTCCGCTCTTGCCGAGGGGACGCGAATCAGGTGTAACATGAAGGTCAGACATCGTTGTCATGATAGGGGTGCGAATGCCGGTTGAGCAAGTCCGTTACGGGTTGGTAGGCACCGGGATGATGGGCGTGGAGCATCTCGCCAACCTCGCCGTCACGCCCGGCGCGGTGGTGACCGCGATCGCCGATCCGACCGAGGCGTCGCTTGGCTGGGCCCGCGATGCGCTGGGCGCGGAGCGCGCGGGCGGGGTCACGGCGTTCGCGGACTTGAAGGCGTTGGCGACCAGTGGTTTGGTCGATGCGGTGATCGTCGCAAGTCCCAACAACACGCACCGCGACGTGCTGACGCCGCTGTTCGGCGAAGGGATCGCGATCCTGTGCGAAAAGCCGCTCGCGACTACGATCGACGATGCGCGCTGGATCGTCGAGCAGGCCGAGGCGAGCGAAGCACCGTTCTGGACCGCGATGGAATATCGCTACATGCCGCCCGCCGCTGCGTTCATCGAAGAGATCCACGGTGGCGCGATCGGTGCGCTGAAGATGCTGTCGATCCGCGAGCATCGTTTTCCCTTCCTGCCCAAGGTCGGTGACTGGAACCGGTTCGCGCGCAACACCGGCGGGACGATGGTCGAGAAATGCTGCCATTTCTTCGACCTGATGCGGTTGATCACGCAGTCGGAGGCGGTCCGCGTCTATTGCTCGGGGGGAATGGACGTGAACCATCTCGACGAGCGTTATGACGGCGCGCGGCCCGACATCATCGACAACAGCTACACGACGATCGACTTCGCCAATGGCGTGCGTGCGATGCTCGACCTGTCGATGTTCGCCGACGGGGCGGAGAACCAGGAGGAGATCGCCGCGGTTGGTGACGTCGCGCGGCTGGAAGTGCTGATCCCCGAGGGCGCGCTGATCCACTCGCCGCGTGTCGGCTTTCGCAACCCCAAGCGGGCGACGCGCCGCGTCGTCGCGGTCGACCCGGTCGCACTCGACGCGGGCAGCCATCACGGATCGACCTTCTACGAACACCAGAAATTCATCGCCGCGGTGCGCGGCGAGGGGGCCGTCGAAGTGACCGCGCGCGACGGGTTGATGGCGGTCGCGATCGGCACCGCGGCCGAGATCAGCGCGCGCGAACACCGCGTCGTGGAAATGCGGGAACTGGGCTTCTGACGGCGGGTTCGACGCCCGGTTTGACGCCGGGTTCGACGATAGCAGGCCTTGCCCGGACCAAAGACGAACCGCCGACGACAAGGCGGCGTTTGAAATATAACCTACCGGTCAGGTAGGAAAAGGGAGAGCCGATTTGAACACGGGATTGTTGACGGGCGTGGCCCTGGCCGCGCTGGCGATTGCCGCCCCCGCATTTGCGCAACAGGCGCCGGCGGCACCGCCGACCGATGCGGCCCCGCCTGCGCCGGCTGTAGCTTCCGAGGCGCTGGCTACGGGCGCGCAGAACCAGCCCGGCGACATCGTCGTCACCGCGCAGAAGCGATCCGAGCGTCTCCAGGACGTGCCGGTCGCGGTGTCGGTGATCTCGGGCGATGCGATCAGCGCCAAGGGCGGCACCAACCTCGAAAGCGCGCAATACCTCGTGCCGACGCTGAACTTCCGGAAGTCGGGCACCGCGATCAACCAGTCGCTGTTCCTGCGCGGGGTCGGCACCTCGACCTTCTCGATCGCCGGCGAGCCGTCGATCTCCACGGTGGTCGACGGCGTGGTCTACAGCCGTGCCGGGGAAGCGTTCAGCGACCTGATCGACGTCGACCGGATCGAGGTGCTGCGCGGACCGCAGGGCACTCTGTTCGGCAAGAACACCAGCGCGGGCGTCATCAACATCGTCACCAAGCGGCCCGGCAACGACTTCGGCGGTTATGTCGAGGGCGGGTATTACAGCAACGGCAGCGAGTATCGTGTGCGCGGCGCGGTCGATCTGCCGATCTCGGGGACCATCAAGAGCCGGATCACGGGCTTTTACGGGCATTACGACGGCAACATCCGCAACCTCGCGCAGGGCAATGATCGCGTCAACGGCTACAAGCATTACGGCGTGCGCGGGATCGTCGTCGCCGATCCGACGCCCAACCTGACGATCACGCTGATCGCCGACTATCGCCGAAGCAAGGACAATTGCTGCGCCGAGGTGATCGGTACCGTGCCTAACACCCTGTCCGCCACCGTCCTGCCGACGCCGCGAGGCGACAAGTCGCGGGTGATCAACCAGGATCTGGTCACGCGCTCGAACGAGAAGAGTTGGGGGGCTTCGGGTCAGGTCGACTGGACGCTCGGCAACCAGACGCTGACCTATATCGGCTCGTACCGCGAGTACGACAACGAGGAGATCCGCGATGGCGACTGGCTGCCGCGGGCCTATGTCGGGCTGAACCAGCTGCATGATTTCGGGCCGCAGGTGAGCAATACGCTGACGCAGGAACTGCGGCTGACGTCGCCGTCGAACCAGTTCTTCAGCTATGTGCTGGGCGCCTATTATTCGCGCGCCGAGACCGACCGCACGTTCACCCGCAACGATATCGCCTGCACCGGGGCGACCTCGACGACCGTACTGATCCCGTGCGGAACGACCGGCACGGTCACGACGCGGCCGACCGGGACTGCGGAGTTCGGTTCGGTCTTCAAGAACTTCGCGCTGTTCGGGCAAGGGACGCTGCGGCTCACCGATCGCCTGCGCCTGATCGGCGGGATCCGCTACACCACCGACCAGCTCGACGTGTCGCATATCCGGCGCACGACGCTGACCGGCCCCGGCATCAACCCCAATTTCGACCAGGGCGTGAACGACGCGTATGTCCGGCTGGTCGGGCAGGGCATCCGCCCCGATCTTGCCGCGACGCAGGCCGTCGCGTCCTCGAACGGCGTGCCGTTCACCGCCAAGACCACCAACGACAATTGGTCGGGCAAGGGCGGCGTGCAGTTCGACATCGTCCGGCAGTCGACCGCCTACGCCACCTATTCACGCGGCTATAAGGGGCCGGCGTTCAACATCTTCTACAACCTGACCGCGACCGGCACCAACGTGATCGCGCCGGAGACCGCCGACAGCTACGAACTCGGCCTGAAGAACACGCTGTTCGGCGGCAAGCTGGTCGTCAACCTCGCGGCGTTCTACGCGAAATATCATAATTTCCAGGCGAACAACCCCGATATCGTCGCAGGCGTGCTGGTGACCCGGTTCACCAATGCGGGCGAGATCTCGACGCGCGGCGGCGAACTGGATCTGGTGTTCCAGCCGGTCCGCGACCTCAGCTTTTCGGGTGGGCTCGCGTATACCGACGCGCATATCGACCAGTTCAAGGTGCCGACCAACGGCGTGACGACGGGCGTGGTGCCGTCTGGCACACCGCTCGGCTATGCGCCGAAATGGAAGGGGTCGCTGGGCGCGGACTATCGCTATCGCACCGGCGGGCGGATCGACTTCGCGCTGGGTGCCCAGAGCAGCTACCAGTCGAAGCAGATCTCGCAGCTCGACGCGAGCGCCGCGGTCCGCGAGGCGACGACGATCAAGGGGTATGGCCTGCTCGACCTGTCGGCGGGGATCGTCGAGCGCGACGACCGGTTCCGCCTGACCTTCGCGGTCAAGAACGTGTTCGACACGAGCTTCGCCTCGGCGATCACGAGCGGCGGGCCGGGCGGTGCCTATCGCTACATCATCCCGCGCGAGGCGGATCGCTATTACGGGGTGACCGGCCGGATCAACTTCTGACCTTGAGGTCGGACGTCAGTGCGCCATCACTACGACGTCCGACCCATCGTCCGGCACCGCGACGATGGTCGGGATGATGAGCTGCACCAGCCCCAGCGCGAGCAAATAGGACACCGAGCAGACGCCGAGCAGCGGGCCATAGCCATAGCCCGCTGCGAGCGACACCGCGGCCAGCTGGATCAGCACGATTGACCACATGTTGCCGCAGAACGCCGCGATCCCGATCGTCGAACCGACCGCGCGCGCGGGAACGATATCGGTCGCGAGCGCGAAGACGTTGGTCGAAAACCCCTGATGCGCGAACAGCCCGAGGCCGAGCAGCAGCGCCGCCGACCAGGCATCGTCGACCACCAGCACCAACGTCACCGGCAGGACGAGCAGCGCGTAGAGCAGCATCGTGCCCTTGCGCGCGCGATCGACGCTCCAGCCGCGCGCCATCAGCCTGGTCGGCAGCCAGCCGCCGGTCAACGCGCCCGCCGCCGCCATCGCATAGGCGAGCGCGACGGGGAGCCCGACGGTGCCCTGCGGCAGCCCGAACATCCGATGGAACAGGTCGGGCAGCCACGCGAGCATGAAGAACCAGACCTGGTCGGACAGCACTTTGGCGATCGCGATCGCGGCGGTTTCGCGGCGCTTGAACAGATCGGACCAGCGGATCGGCGCGGGGCGCACGCTGCTTTCTGCGACCGCGGGAATCCGCACAGAGAACCAGACCACGACCCAGACCAGCCCGAGCGCGCCTGCCGCGAGGAACGCCGCGCGCCAGCCATAGGCGACGGCGAGCGCTGGGACGACCAGCGGGGTGATGACCGCGCCGATATTGGGGGCGGTGTTGCCGATGCCGAGCGCGATCGAGCGTTCGCGTTGCGTGAAATAGGTTGCGGCCGACTTGACCGCGGCGGGCGTGCCGATCGACTCCGCGCCGCCGAGCACGACGCGCGCGGCGATGAAGCCGCCGACGCTACTGACCACCGCATGCGCCATCCCCGCAAGGCTCCAGACCGCGACGCCGAGCGCGAACCCGAGCTTCAGCCCGACCCGGTCGATGAACCAGCCGGTGCCGAGGAACGCGACCGCCGCCGCGACCTGGAACGCCGACAGCATGTTGGCGTAATCCTGGTCCGACCAGTGGAATTCGGCCTCCAGCGTCGGCTTCAACAGCGAGAGGATCTGGCGGTCGACATAGTTCAGCATGATCGCCGCGAAGACGAGCGCGACGATGATCCAGCGCCGGCGATCGGTGGACATAGGCTCTCCTGGTTTCAACGGTCCGATAGCGGTGTCACAGCGCGTTCGATCGCGCTCGACCCTTGTCGCATGCGCCCTCATGCCGCCCCCGGCGTCAGTCCGCAACGTCGCCCGGCACGCGAAGCGCCCCCGCGGATGATCGGCTAGGTCGAGGCGCGCACTACGAGCGCGTGCGCGACCTCGCGGAGTTCGTCGGGATCGGCACGGCTCAACAGCAGGTCCGCTGCTTGCCAGGCGAGGTCGCGGACCGGTTGGCGGACCGTCGTCAGCGGTGGCCAGACATAGCTCGCCAGGGCATCGTCGCCGAACCCGGCGATCGCGATGTCGGTGGGAATGCGCAGGCCACGGCGATGCGCGACCATCAGCGCACCCGCCGCCATCTCGTCCGAGCCCGCGAAGATCGCTGTCGGCGGGGAGGGGTGTGCGAGCAACACTTCCGCGGCCTCCGCGCCGCTGGCGAAGTCGTAGCGCCCTTCGACGATCAGTTCGGTCTCGGGCGCGATGCCGGCCGCCAGCAGCGCGGCTTCGTAGCCGACACGCCGTTGCGCACTCGTCGCATAGTCGCGGGGGCCGGCGATATGCGCGATCCGGCGGTGACCACGCTCGAGCAGATGCGCGGTCAGTTCTCGCGCGGCGGTTACGTTTTCGATGAACGTCGCCGGCGCTAGGCCGGCTCGCGTTCCGGGCGACACGCGGACGAAGGGGATCGCGCGCGCGGCGAGCAGCGCCAGCACGTCGTCGTTATCCGACAGTGGCGGCGTCAGGATGATCCCGTCGGGGCCGCTGGTCGCGATCAGCGCGTCGAGATCGGCGAGCAGGCGCGGCGAGCCCCGGTCGTAGGGCTGGGTGAGGACGCGGACGCCGTCGACTTCGCACCGGTCGCGGATGCCCTGCTGCATCGCATAGACATAGGCGGGGCTGGGGTTGTCGCAGACCAGCGCGACCTGGAAGGACCGCCCGCCGGCGAGCGAGCGCGCAGCGAAACTGGGGCGGAAGTTCAGGTCCGCCACCGCCCGCTCGACCCTCTCGCGGGTGTCGGCGCCGACATAGCGCTCCTTGTTGAGGACGCGGCTGACGGTCTTGATCGAGGTTCCGCTGGCGGTGGCGACGTCGCGTATCGTGACCCGTTTCACCGTGAATGCTGTCCGTGCGTCATGGCATTGTTTCGCATCGGCGACCGCGTTGGGCAATCGGTTAGATTGTGCAGGCGTTGGGATTTGAGCGGGTGGAGATGTCGCTGGCTCGCCCCGGGCGGTACGCGCTCCCCTTCCTGGAAGGGAGGAGGTGGGGGTGGGTCGGTTCGCTTGTGCCGCTCGCGTTCGATGATGCGGAAGCCGACCCCCCCCCGACCCCTCCCTTTCAGGGAGGGGGGAAGAGGCGTGGGCGCTACAATTACCGCGATCAGTGGTTGTCGCGGGGGAGGCCCATGGTCTGTGCGATGCGCTGGTACTTCTCGGCGCCTTCGAGGATCGCGCCGGTCTGCAGCTGGCCGACGGTGGCGCGCTGGATTTCCTGCCACGGAGTCTGCGAGCCGGGATAGGCATAGCCGCCCGCGGCGGTCAGCGTCCTTCGGCGTTCGGCGAGCTCTTCGGCCGAAATCAGGACGTCGGCGGTGCCCTTGCCCAGATCGATGCGGACGCGGTCGCCGGTGCGGATCAGCGCGAGGCCGCCCATCGCCGCCGCTTCAGGGCTGGCGTTGAGGATCGATGGCGACCCCGACGTGCCCGACTGGCGCCCGTCGCCGATGCACGGCAGCGCATGGACGCCTTCGCGAATCAGATACGCGGGCGGCCGCATGTTGACGACTTCGGCGGCACCCGGATAGCCGATCGGCCCCGCGCCGCGCATGAACAGCAACGTATCGGTGGTGATCCCGAGCGAGGGATCGTCGATCCGGTGGTGATAATCCTCCGGCCCGTCGAACACGACCGCGGGGCCTTCGAACGCCTCGGGATCGTCGGGATTGCTGAGATAGCGTGCACGGAATTCGGGCGAGATCACGCTGGTCTTCATGATCGCGCTGTCGAACAGGTTGCCGCGCAGCACGATGAAGCCCGCGTCCTGCAGCAGCGGCGTCGCGAACGGGCGGATGACGCGCTCGTCCTCGATCGTCGCATCGCGGCAATTATCGCCCATCGTCTTACCGTTGGCGGTCATCGCGTCTTCGTGGATCAAGCCCTGCTTCATCAGCTCGGCCACCACCGCGGGCACGCCGCCGGCATGATAATAATCCTCGCCGAGATATTCGCCGGCGGGCTGGAGGTTGACCATCAGCGGCACCTTGTGGCCGTGCGTCTGCCAGTCGTCGATCGGCAGGTCGACGCCGATATGGCGCGCGATCGCAGCCAGATGGATCGGCGCGTTGGTCGATCCGCCGATCGCCGAATTGACGACGATCGCGTTGTGGAACGCCTCCTTGGTGAGGATGTCCGACGGCTTCAGATCCTCCGAAACCATGTCGACGATCCGCTTGCCGGTGCGATACGCGACCTCCTGGCGATCACGGTACGGCGCGGGGATCGCGGCCGAGCCGGGCAACTGCATGCCGAGCGCCTCGGCGAGCGAATTCATCGTCGTCGCGGTGCCCATCGTGTTGCAATAGCCGGTCGACTGCGCCGA
>Ga0265798_10004253_pt1 | contig 19900 bp, 24 predicted proteins | sample P3T30metagenome_FD_192430 | JGI IMG/M metagenome (GOLD analysis project Ga0265798, IMG submission 192430) | Plant litter microbial communities from East Loma Ridge, Irvine, California - P3 T30 | ecosystem: Environmental > Terrestrial > Plant litter > Unclassified | place: USA: California... | reverse complement strand
CCCCCACCCCCCCCCCCGGGAGCTGGAACCTGAAATTAAGACCAGCTGCCGTCATGCGTCAGTAGCGAGTCTGGGGAAGGTGCAACGAGGACTTACGGGCATGATGCGAACAGGGCGAGTAATTGTCTGACTAGAAGGGGTAATCCGTCCAAACTAGAGGAAAGCTTGTGTCTGGCGCGATGGCATACGTCGGCAGATTCGAGAGTGACAAAATTCACAGGCTAACAAATCCGAGCCGCGGTCCAAGCAGTACCGACCCGTTGGTGCCCTATGTTGCAGGTGCTCTCCTCGAGTTTTCCTTGCTCCTGCCGTTATCCTCTTCTGTTCACACTCTGCCGATTTCAGCCTCATTCCGCCGTCATCTAGACCAAGACGCTGTAATTGTGCCAGGTTCATGCCGAGGATCGCCATTACTGGGTAATATCGAGTGTCCCTTTACGCTACCACGGGTCCGCCACTATCTACTTTAACCAACCCTGAACCCACCCTCTCGCCTTACCCGCTGTTGTACCCTTCAGCCTTCCGCTCCTCACGGCCCCCTCTACTTCTTCGAATACAAAGTGTACAATCTATAGCCATCAGCATGTCCAACTATTCGCAGCAACCATACGGCGCGCCCACCCGACCTGCCTTTACTGCCCTCCAGTCGTCGAGCACTTCCACCACGAGCTACAGCACCAACGCCTCCAGCCTCGCCTCACGCTCGTCGACAGCGTCGGCCCCACCCGCCTCTCCGTCGACGAGTCCCCAGAACCAACAGTACTTTGGCTCCCTGAACCAGCAATCGCAACAACTCCAGCCTCAACATCGCCTCCAAGCACAGCGACACCCCAGCTTCGAGTACCAGCCAAACCGGTCAGGAGCAGGTCAAACTGCAGCCGAAACTACAAACTACCTCAACCAGGCTGCGCTCCTTGCCGAGGCTGCGAAACGGGCACAGATGGCTTGCGTCATGCGAGATCTCGACGGCATGGAGTTGTAACTTCACCACAAGAGCTGGGGCATGGAATCATATGATTATTTTTTCAAGGCTACTACTCTTGCACCACCTCGTGATTCTGCGGGTTACACCTTTGCCGGTTAAAGTCGGCCGTTAACAGTCACTTCACTTGCATCTCCAACGGAGTGGGTCCGGACAACAAATTCTTTCCACTCTGGCAAGGTCATCCACTCCACCACTCTCACCGGAAATTCTCACAATGACTACCTTTCCTTGAAGCCTCTAGGAGAAGGCTGCGTTTTCTGGCTACATCATCTTGTCCCGTCATCTTTTGTAGGCGGTGGCAAACAAGCTTCATTTCGATTGTATATATTTCTCCACTATCGGACCGACTGGGTCTTTTCACCTTTTTTGTCGACTGCTACACATTCCACAGCTTGGAGTTTACATGGCGATATCTTAGCACAACACACCGGAAACATTGCTACATTTCACATGCTCGGGCGCGACTTTCGAGTCTGGACTGTTCTGAGGATTCCTAATAGCACAAGTGCATTGGACACTATATATAGATTATGCATGCAAATGCGGGACATAGGATCAATGGAGACACTTGTCCGATGTTATATGCATTATGGTTGCATCGCTTGATCTTGATACGTCCAAGATACACCATCGTGGCCTCTTGATATCCATACAACTCTTGTCAACTTACTTTTGGTAAAGCTTGGTGTTGCGCTTCATGGTTGCAACTAGTTGTCGGCATTTCTAACCCGTATCTCTGCTTAGGACAACGTAATCAGGACATCATGAAGACATGCCAAGACGGCTAGGCATATATGCATGAGGAGATTCTGGGGTAGAACGCACGACATCTTGAGGCGGTAGCTGGTTAAGCGATGAATCAAACGGCCGCTACATACCTGCATGGATGCAACGTGTTTTTCTCTTTTCTCTTTTCTCAAACATGCAACAGGCCAGGGCTTACAGACTGAGCCGCTGGTGTGCTATCTCACTGTAGCCACGATCCAAGAACTTGTCGGTGGAAATCGGGAGGCGATATCTGATCTTTTTCCAACTAGCTTGCAACATGTCACCCACCCATGCATTCAAACCAATCGGTCTCAATGTCTCCATCTGTTATTCCTGCATCCCGTATAAACTTCACTGGATGACGATCCCTTGACGACAGCATCGCATAGTTGATGGTTGGCTCAAAGCAGGCGTTCATGAAGAGTCAAAACGAACGAGTCTACTAGCATGCCCAGAATAGTCAGAATCTTAGCTCTTATGGTTTACTGACCAATATGAAGGATTGAACTATCGATTCTATGATATGGGAAGTCGAATTCGTAGCGATGAATGTGTCTGGTACGCTAGATATTACTTCAGCGGTGTTGTAGCCATACACTAATTACCTTATCGGGACTTAATCCCGCTTGATGGCATGGTAACATTTCAATTTTTTTTTTGGCTTAAAGGGGGAACTGTACTCATCTAGATTGCATGGCTGTCACCAACTGCAACCTAGACCCATGGGTTTCTACCGAACAGCTACTTAGTCACCAAAAGATTTGTTCAAAACTCAGTTGTATAGTTCTAGCCATCATATGCCACCGAAAAACCAAGTCAAAAAATCGAGTACCCTTCATATGCTCCGCCACAAAATGCGCACCGCAGAGTACTTCCATTACAAAGGTCGCGATTTTCTCCCAAACTACAACCAACAATGGGACAAGGTTACGAAGTATAAGAGATGAAGGATCTGAAACACAGCTCTCCATTAAGCTCAGTTGAAGTGGCACCGTGTTTGTCGCTTCTCTCACTGTATTCATGTCCCTACGACCAAGTGAAAGCAAACCTAATACAGTATCGCCCCTCCAGTGATTCAAACCCGTAAAACGCACGGTCGAATATCGAGTTCAGATGCACGTGCAAGCGCTCTTGAGCCACTTTCTTCACTTATAACTAGCAAAACAAGAGTGTATTGCACTCAATCTTTTCCACCTGCAGCTCAACACTCACCATCCCACTCAACTCCTTTGAGATCAATTTAGGCCTCTGATCAACTTTCTTCACTCTTTCCCCATTTGGTTTCATCTACCACTGCTAAGCATGGAGTTTACCACCATCGTCCCACCAACCTACCCTCTTATACCTCTCGCTCCAATAATCGGAACCGTATACGAAGCCTCCACCATACTTCGTCCGCATCCTCACATCCGGAAGATGAGTGACCAGAATGTGCAACGTCATCGGAGGCATGAGAGCTTTTCCAAGCCAGCTTGCCAGAACATCGATGCCCGCATGCGTATGACTTCTCAGCTGGCTGTTCAAGACGATGGCTCGAATGACAACAAGGGCGAACTACGCTACAACTTCAAGTTCCCCAACACCGAAAACGCTCTACTCCTCCCACTACCTCCTCCAAACGACCAAGGAGCCCACCACCGCCGAAACTATACAGTAGCTTCCTCCCAAACCCTTGGTACACCATCCTTTCCATCTTCCTCGCCCCCAACTTTCGTCTCCGAGGCTACAGAGCGCGTACACCCATATTGGCTCTCTCCTTTATCCTCGACCTCGAAGCCGAATGTGAACCAGTACCTCGAGCAGCCCTCGCGCCAACCAAGCACTCAATTCATGCCTACTCCCTTGCTTTATGGACCCAAGAAACACGGCTTCTATTGCACTCTCAAGGCAACCGCTAAGTCATTCCTTTGGCCCAAGAAGGCCCCAAACGAAACTGTTGGAGCATGCAAGCACAAGTTTCGAAATGCACGCTGCAAGAAATGCAACATACCGGAGGCAATCGCTTACTTGTGTAATTTGCGTACTGGGGCGCTGTGCAAGGAACATGAAGCGAGTCAATGTGATGAGTGTATTAAGTACGTGCTTGGGGGATCGTATGGAAAGAAGAAGAAGAAGAACGAGGATAGATCTACTACTGTACGTCTCCTAAAGGAATAATTTTTTTTGGCATGAGGAAGCTTCATACTGACGAAAGATATACAGCCAAAACTTTCAACTCCTCCAGTCAATGAGTACAACCAAGTCCCGATACTAAACCCGCTTCTCAACCCATCATCTGACACCCCTTCTGCACCCGAGATCACCGTAAGTCCCCCTCTTTACCCTCACTACGCTTGGAAAAACACTAAAACTTCGCTTACAGCCAATCTGTCTCCCCCCCGGAGAAGCTACCACAACAAGCCAACCAGACCCAGTACTCATCCTATCCAACCTATCTGCCATCGTCCACGCCGCCCTAAACGGCGATTGTACCTCACAATCCGCAATCCTAAAACTTAACAATGACCTATCTCTGCTCGTCCCCTCCCACCCCTGGAGCGCTCCAGAACGACACTTAATCCGCAAGACGCGACAAGTCCTAGGCCTTCAAGTACAGAGTGCAGCAGGTCGTATGCCAGCTCCGCTCGTGGCAGCCGTGAGACTGCAGTTATTTCGAGAAAAAGGAAAAGGAAAAGGAAAAGACAGGGAGGAAGGGATGAGAAGGGATGAGTTTGCCGACTACATGCGTGGTTGTGTTGGGAGGGGTCAGGTGTCCGAGGCTAGGGCTATGCAAATACTTGAGCTTGTTGGTGATGATGATGATGATGGTGATACAGAAAAGTGAAAGGAAGGATGCAGTCTGTTCAACCTTTCTTAGAACATGGTTTAGTAGTTCACAACAGTTGGCGTCGCCATTGCTGAGAACGGGATTGAAACGAATATAGGACATCATCAGATCTTCACTCGCAGCATAGAAACTATAGCAAGGGTGTGCTGGTAAACACATGAATATGTTAATATGATGATTCAAAGTTATCTGCAAGACTACTAGCCAAGTAATGAACAGACCCGTTGATTTATCATGCCCAATGATGAGTTGGTGGCTTCCTCTGATGCATACATTCCTTCGGAAGTTGTCCTCGTTTCCCTACACTAAGTCCTGATTTACTTTGGGCTCTAGCATCATTATTGGTGATGCACAATTTGGAGCTGTGATTCCTTGGTATTAAACTTCAGTCGTCACAGCGCCTTGTTCGCTGCTGGTGAAGTACCAACCACCTCGACTGCCAAGCGGACAAGAGGTCATGGATAGATTCGTCCTACTCATCTTCCATGCCTTCTAGTAATGTATGCTCGAGAACATCACTCAGAGTTACTACACCCTTGAGCTTGCTATTCTCATCAATTACGACAAACCGATGTACACGCGATCGTCGTATTGTGTCGTATATCGTTGACATGTTGTCGTTCAGTGAACACGTGAATATACCAGGGAAATCCTGCAAGAGGTCAAACATGGATTTTTTATACATGTAGTGGGTAACATACCTCTGAGCGCTTCAATAGCGCATCGCCCACGGTCATATTTAGGTCATCATATACACCGCCCTTGATAAGTGCAATGACATCAACGGCCTCGAAAACGTTCAGTACAGTGCCTATTCTTATGAGTATTGCTTCCCAAGATGATATGTGCAGCTACTCACCTGTCTTGTCTAGAATGGGCACGCTTGATATACTCTTTTTGACAAGCATATGAATGACATCCATGACCGGTGTATCCATCGAAGCAGTTGCAAGGTCCTCATATGTACCGACGTTAAGCTCCCTAAGCGGCTTCCGCAGCTTCTGTGTCTCCTTTACGTTTACCGCGATGAACTTCAATATGCGGTATTGAGTGATGACACTAACAACCATGGTCCTATGTGTTTCATCGTCGCTATCGACTATGGGTATACGCCGGGCGCGCGATTCGAGCATTTTGCGGCATGCTTCGTAGACGGGACGGTCGGGGTGTATGGATATGGTTTCTATGGGCTTGACGCCGAGCGATCTCTCAATGTCTGCTCGAGTGAGAAATATTCTGCAAGATACGAGCCAGCTTATATACCTCGTAGGCTGTTCAAGCGGAACTGGTCGACCTTTGTCAGAGCGTCTGGATTCTGCCAGTAGTATTGTATGACGTTGATGTAGTCGGATGTTGTGAGTAGCCCGGCGAAAGTAGACGACTTGGAGTCCCATAGCGGCGCGGAAACTATGCCTTTGGGTCGCCGTTAGCTCTGGTTTTTGCACATAGCGATGGTAGGCTCACCGTTCTGGTTGAGGATGTTCAGACTCTTCTTCACCAGCAGCGCCGTATCGAAGACAATCAAGCGATAACTTATGGGTAGAACGTCATAGCTGGTCCTGGCTTTGAGGAAGGCTCTGATGGTTCTCTAGGCTCGTGTCAGCGTATGGCGGTGCCCAATCACTATCTGGGCTTCTACATACCAGGCCATCGAGCTGTTCGCGATCAATAGCTGATAGTTGGCGCGGTTGTTCTTTTGGTGGCAATGGAGCTCGGAGCAAATCCCTGGGTGTCACGAAGGCCGGGCGCGCATCGCTGTTGAGGGCGTTGGCGGCTGAATCTGTTGCGTCGGCGCCAGACATGGTCATTTATTGCGATGCTCCTCGGAGCCGCATGGAGCTTGTGACTCGAGTTATCTCGGGTTCGGATGTAGATACAGCGGGGCCTGGGCTAATGGGACGCGAGATATCTCGACTGCTGGCGAAGGTGGTGGAGGCAGACCCCACGATCGTCATTAGCGCAGTTGAAGTCAATGCGCAAACATGCGGGGCTAGCAGAGCAATTAACTGATTTCAGCACTCTTTTCCAACGTTATAGTTGCATTTCCACTATGCTTTGATTTAAAGTACATGCGCTCAGCTCTGAGATACGGCTAACCTAAGAAAATGTGTACGGAGGAAAGGTACCTAAGGGAAAGCCCAGGTACGCTAGAAACCATACTTTGCCGCCAGCCTTTGCATAAATACTGTACGCCCTCCTTATCCATTCCTATCCTGCTCAAGGTGTTTGGCCACGCTGTATTATCCATGCTCCAGAAATGGTCCCAAATTAATTATACGTCGTGTTTCCTGGCCGCCTTCGCGGCATCCATGCTCAGTTCAGGGCCGGGCTCAGCTTCAGCCTCCTCCATGATGATCTCCTTTGCTGCATTCTCAACCGATGTCTCTGGCTCTCCGATGTTCTTCCTTGCTTGTGCTACAATCGCGTCTGCCTCGGTGATGCCGCCTTTCATGGTGGCTTGGTCGCCGTCCACACCCATCATGGCGTCATTTTTCCGCTGTCGGAGTGCCTTGTTATCGAAGCGGACCACCATGCAGGATAAGTTGTCAGTGGAGAAGCGGGCGAGTGCGTAGTCGACGAGCTTTTTTGAAGCTTCCTGGGGATCGTGGACTTGACGGACGAGGTCTACAGCCTCCTGATCGGAGCAAACATCCCAGAGCTACAAACGTTAGCATGTTTTACCTCCTCAGCGATACGTTACTTACACCATCGCAAGCAAGAATGAGAAACTCATCTTGGTCGGCTTGAATCACAGTCTCCGTAGTGTACGGGTGTCCGGTTACCAAGTCCTTCATATACGCATCACCCAGTGCTCGTGTGACAGCAAGTACGCCATTAACGCGGTTGTTGAGAATCAAGCCACCGGCACTAGCGACACGGCGTCCCTCGTTCTCGTCGCTGCCCTTGTGGTCGTATGAGAGACGAAGCGCGCGGCCATTCCGACAAAGGACAATGCGGGCATCGCCCACATTGGCCGTGTACAAAACACGCTGTCGACTGGCCTCGTTTCGCAATCTCGCCTCCACTTGTTGTTCAGCGACAGGCTCCGAAGCAGCAGCATCGGCGCCGTCCCTGACCTCGCCTTCGCCAGCATGTTTGACAGCCGACACTGCCGCGGGTGCAAAGAGGACGGAGCCGGTAGACGATTGTGCATTAGGGACTCGATCTTCCCACCTCAACACTGCAATCACCGCAGTGCAACCACTGTTCTTTAGGGGAAGCTTTTCTAACTGTTGGTCGACTACAGTAAAGGTCTGGTCAAGGAGCTCGGGTATGGGAGTATTCGGATTCTTTCGGATTGTCTCTTCCAGAATCAAGTGTAGTTTCTTTCCGCACCAGTCGGCGGCAAAGGTGCCAGCATGTCCGTCGAAAATGGCGAAATATCCATTGTCTGTCTCGACCACAGCTTGTGATAAGGGATCCGATTGCGTGGAGCTCGCGTCCGAGATGGATCGCACCTTGTCAGCGCCATACGAGGGCGCTGGAGTACTCAGGAAGTTGTACAGGTATGCGTGTGTATCCTCCATTGTCCGCCTGCATTTCTTGTTCTTGTCCTCTGTAACTCCGACGCGGAAAGTCGACCGCGGACCGGGCGCGGACTCGCCGGCAGAATTGTTGAGGGAGCCCTGGGGGACGCTGAGAGCAGCATCGCTCTTGCCCAGCTTCTGCATGGGTGTTTGTGCGACGGCCTTCTCAGAGATGGTGTTGTTGGAGTGTGAAGTGGGAGAGGAGCCGAGATGCAGGGACTGTTTTGCGCTGGAGAACATATCCCGGGCACGCGACACACCACTACTTCGTCGTTTCCGTTCGGCGGGCTGGGCGGCATCACTGGGTTTGCGGTCCGTGGAGGAGGAGCCGTTGCTGGCGCCGCTGTTTGCTCCTGCAGATGCGTTGTCGGACGCGGTAGTCGCGGGCTTAGGCGCGTCATTGTGGGCAGGTGCCTCGACGGTGGAACCTTCATCCTCCTTTGCGTTCCCAAACATCTTAGAGAGCAAGCCTCCCTGGGCGCTCCGGCGCCTGTTGCCTGCCAGCTTGAGCGTGTCGCGATAGCGCTTGTCTACCGGGGAGCGGCGGAGGTGATGCGAGTGGGGACGTTGGATGCGAGTAGCTGGGATAAGCGAGACTCGAAAAACAATATTGTTAGAGTGGTGTTGGATGTAGACAGATACAAGGGGAGCGTTGCAGGAGAGGTTGTGGTTAGGGCGTGATGACGTCGAAGGTTCACAGCGGGGTGGGCAACCGCAGATATCAATTGGCGCAAGTCGAAGGCGTTAAAGAGAAGATCACAACGCGCGGAGAGGGTCCAGGATGCAGATTGGGCGAGCCTAGGGATAATAGCGTAATTGTAGTAGACGGTGAGTTGTGTAGGTGTGTAGCTCGTGTGGACTGCGCAGCAACGCTGACGTGCGGGGATCGGAACACAGTCAAAGAAGGCGGACGGACCCCTCTACCCCGCTAGCTGTGGTGAATGAAGCTGGCTGAGAAGACACGAGAGCTTGTGACACTGTTATACTAGAATACGAGAATTCGAGGCTGCCCAAAGCCCTCGTCAGTTCCAGCAGATTGGGCTACGATCAGCCAGATCTAGGCTCAAATGCATGCACGCCGGCGCGTAGCGTGGGGCCGGCTGGATACTGACTAGGCGACTTCAGCTGCAACACGGCGATGCATAACACATGGGCAGTAGGTACACTGTAAAATTGAACACCAGGCCAAACCCCAGAATACTAAAACTTCTGCCCAGGACGCCTGCCTTGAGAGCCCTTGAATATAGAACATGATCACTTGGATTTCAGTCTTCACACCCCATGTCATCAGATGTAGCTCCGAACGCAGCGTGACCATAGCGTATCATGTGCCGAGCACTTCATCCTCACCTCCTCAAGCTGTCCAATCGAGCCTGGAGGTCGTCGTCGTCAGGATCAGCACCCCCACCGCCAATGGCTTGCGCCACCCTGGCCTCGGGCACTGCATTCTTTTGTAATCCACTTGGAGTTTCTCCCAGCTATGTGACGTTAGCGATTGTGCAGCTGTGGATATTACTGTACCTACCGCTTGACCAAGGTCGATGCCTATCTCGTCCAGGACTTGGTTGACCACATCCTCGCTCTCCTCCTCGTCTTCCATGCCAGTGGCGTCATCGATAGCGTCGTCCATCATCTCCTGTCGCTGGTCCATGATGTCGTTCTCTTTCTCGAATTCCATGGCAATGCGTTGTAACGCAGGGAGATTCATCTGCCTATTCATGCTTCCAAGCAGTGCTGGCGAATGTTAGACATGTCAAAGAGACTGGCAAATGCGCTTACTTGTTGCGCCCTTCATGGACTGCATCATCTGCTCGTTACTGCGAACCGTCTGTCCAGTATCAGCCACATACTCTCCGGCGCAACCATACCGAGAGAAATGCATATACCTGAATCCTCAAAGAGATAGCCTGCAGTTGCGTTCGCATCTGGTAGAACTTCTGAATGTACCTGAAGCAAGTGTTAGGTCCATGGTGACAGCAGCGCAATACGTAGCAGCCTAGCCATACCGTCTCGTCCGAACCAAGTCCTTGGCTTGTATTCGCAGCGGTCCCATCTGGCCATTTTTTGCGCTTTTCTTTATGTCTGCTACCAGCTTCTTTTCCTGATTCTCAAGCTTCACGCGCTCGCGGTCTAGCTCTCGTTGCGTCTTCTCGAGTGCACGCTGGTGTTTCCGCAACCGTTCCGCCGGCGTCATGCGCTTCCCGAAGGCCCATTCTACAATCTACGATACCGTCAGCTGAGTCTGTAGAAGCCAGGATCCACGACTAACGTTCATGGCGACGAGTTATGCAGAAGCGTGGTAGGACGCAGGTATCTGCGAGGTAAGAGGTGGGACCCAGCACGTAGCGCCTAGCGCCTACACAAAAGATTCACGAAGATAGATAGCAAGATTTTCGAGTGCGCGGTAGCCCGTAGGACAATGTGTGTAAGAAAACCTCCGTATTCAAACTAATGTGAAGAACTGCGGCCTAGTCGGTAAACGTTAGGTATTTGGTGTTCTATCTGCGTGAAGGCAGATAGGCTGGGGTATCGAGATGCCGAGCCTTGATCGTACTATGGCATTGCACGCCTACGCACTATGCGAATGAGCTAAGCAAACCATCACCAAGGCCGAGTGAATTCATGCACGTGTAATAGGTGCGCGTGTGGCACAGCCGCGGCAGTGGGCTCATACATATTTTGTTGGCATGCCAGCTAATCCCTGCCGTGGTGGTGGCGTGTGCACCACCAACTCTGACGTTCTCCGCATATTCTTCACCAGACCGCCTCCCTCTCTCACGATAGCATTCTCGCCTTCACAACACGATATGCGCCCCTCCTTGTAGCGCACAAGACCAAGACACCCCGATGAATCCTGATCGACGCAACAGCCGACCCTCGACGCCTGGAGAGTCGTCCAGGAGCCGCCGTGGAGCGTCCGACGACTTTGTCCCGCGGCGTAATGTAGGCCCTGGTTACATGACCGTTGGCGGCGGCAACACTACCAGTGATGCCGCTGCCCGCCTCGTATCTATGCTAGACGAGGACTCGGGTTATGGCGGAAGTGTCCAGGACGGAGAAGGCTCTGGCATGAATTGGCGTTCCAGCATTGGCGAGGATAGGCCATCTCCCATGCCCATCCTCTCCGGTGGACCAGGCAATGCCGAACATGAGAAACAGCGCAGCCATGTGCTCCAACTACGATACAACCAGAACAAGAACGCTCTTGGCCGTGCAATCCACGGTACCATCGAGACGCTGAAAAGTTTCCAAGAGATGAATCTCAAATGGCCCGCACATTACCCCTCCGTTCAGGCGACAGAAAAGCAAAAAGCACATCTTCGAGACGACTCACGGCCCGGGCTGCACCACACGCAGTCTGCGATAGGCGACTTCGATCCCGACATGCGCTCTCCCGAACGACCGCGGGGCCCACGACGAGCGGGCACGACAATCGGAGACGACTCCATCGCCGAGTCGAGCTCAGCGGCTGAGATCAAACGCAAGGACGAGCCTAGACTGGTTACCCCACAACTGGCTCACGACTTTTCCGTCCTGAAGCTGGAGCTACGCATGGGCGGCCGGACACAGTCGGACCTGGTACACTCGCTAGAGAAGAACTCGGTAGCGTCTCTTCTGGACGGCCAAATCCAACAGAGCATACGCCATCTCTTCTCCCTCAAGGAACGCATAGAAGATACTTCGAGCAAAGTCCTGGTCACCGGAGACTTAAACGCTGGAAAGTCTACCTTCTGCAACGCCCTACTCAGACGCAAGGTCCTGCCCGAGGATCAACAGCCATGCACAAGTATCTTCTGCGAGGTTCTTGACTTCCGGGAGAACGGTATGGTTGAAGAGGTCCACGCAATTCCCATCGGCTCTACATACAACCGGAATGACGAGAGCACGTATGTTGTATTCGACCTGAAGGACCTGGAAAAGATTGTTATCGACAGCGACCACTTCTCCCAATGCAAGATATACATCAAGGACATCCGTGATGTGGATGAGTCTCTCTTGAACAACGGTGTGGTCGACATCGCCCTCATCGATGCCCCCGGATTGAATGCCGACTCCCTCAAGACAACTGCCGTCTTTGCTCGCCAAGAAGAAATTGACGTCGTCGTCTTTGTCGTCTCCGCTGCAAACCACTTCACTGAATCCGCGAAGAATTTTATTTTCACTGCAGCACGAGAGAAGGCTTACATGTTCATGGTCGTCAACGGTTTTGATACCATCCGTGACCAGAAGCGTTGCCAGGAAATGATACTGAAGCAGGTGCACGGACTTAGCCCGGCAACTTTCAAGGAATCTAGCGAGCTCGTACACTTTGTCTCCAGTAACGCGATCCCGATGGGTGCAGGTGGACCTCCAGATGGTGATGGCGACGATGATCCCAACGACAAAGGAAAGGGCAAAGAGGCGGAGAAGCAGCGGGACTTTGCCGACCTCGAGGCCTCATTGCGACGTTTTGTCTTGGAGAAGAGGTCACGTTCCAAATTAGCGCCAGCGAAGACTTATCTTCTCAACTTACTGGGGGACATGAATAATCTCGCTACAGTGAACCGAGACGTCTCCCAGAGTGAACTGGACCGCGTCAAGAAGGAGATTGAGGCGCTGGAGCCCGAATTTGAAGAGTCAAAAAAGTCGCGGGTAGAAGCTGGAGAAGCGGTGGATCGCATGGTCGAAGATACGACGTCGGAAGTCTACGGTCATACCCGGGACACGCTCAACGACTGCATCGCAAAGGTGGCAGAACAAGACCTAGGTATCGAATACCCTGGACTCTTCTCAGCCTACCAGTACGCCGAAGACATTAGAGACTCGATGCTCCATGAGGTCACTGAAAGCGTTCGCCTATGCGAAGAGCATGCGCGAGCTCAGGCTGTACAGGGCTATAACGGCATCAAGAATCTGGGTGTTCTGCATCTTGGCAACAACTTGTATGCCGATGTCATGTTCCGCCCTGAGAGAATGTTCAGGAAATCTGTGCACGCCTTAGCCAGACAGGTGGACATTGACATTGACCTGTGGGACTTCTTCGATGTTGCGAGTCTCTGGGAACGACAAGAAAAGGCCGCGGGCGCTGGTATGGCCATGACCGTCGCTGGTGTGGTGGGCGGCAGGTTAGTTGGGGGCGTCGGATGGGTGGATGGTGCCCTTGGTGCTGCCAAGGTCATGGGTACAAGCAACATACGGAGACTGATTATTCCTGGTCTCATTGCGGGTGGTGAGTGGTATCGCATGAGCAAAGTTTGAATTTATGCTAATGTGTACAGTTGCCCTTGGTGTATCATACGTCCTGGCATCAGTGCCCAAATCGCTGCCTCACCGGCTGAGCGCGAAGCTATCCCAACAACTAGCAGCAATCGACTACACGCACTCCAACGCCCTTCGTATCAGCTCCGAGGTTCGCCGCGCACTCAAGGGTCCCGCTAACGACGTTCGTATTGGTCTGCAAAGGAATGTCGAGAAGCTCCAGCTCAAGAAGGAGGAGACAAGCAAGGCTAGGGAAGAAACCGAAGTGGCCCGCAAGTACTTTGGCAACCTCGTCCGCAGCAGCAACGACTTGCGCCAGACAGTCCAACGTGTTGACCTGGAGGCAGCGCCACCCGTTATTGGTGGCATGCAGTAGGCTTCTTACTTATGCTCTCATGACCTTTTAGGGGGATTATGGTTTAGGCGTACGAAGTAGCAGGCTCAGAAGCATGGAGGCGTTTGCAGGTGTTTAGGCTAGGTGATGACGAAGCAGTGTTGTGCGCTTTTCCTGTATACAATTCAACCAATACCCCTCTTTTCCCTTTGATAAGAAAATCTATAGATTGACTCCTTTTCCATCCTTGGCAAACGTGAAGTGGTTGCAGGCAAACGTGGTGTGTGGAGCTGTGCCATTGCCCAGGAGGTGGTGGGGCCTTGGACGTCCCGCCGTGGAACTAGCGCACGTCATCTTGGTCTCGGGAGCGCTACTGACCTCTGCGACTACATGTGTTAACACGCGCCGCTTCATGGCGACTCAGACTGATAAGAAACCACGCCGATGGAAGTAAGAAGAGACCCCCGATCCTTTCTCTTCTTCATAATCCTCCTACTTCTCATCAACTCGCCCGAGCCGCAACAGCCAGCGTTCAATGTCCGCACCCGATTTCGAGAGGTCATCGACCGCGAGTACTACGAGCTCGGTGTGCTCAATAGAACGCGATATGGCGATTTCAAGCCGGATAAAGACAAGTGGTTGAATATCACGGGGCTGCGTGACGAAGATGGGTTTGCGTGGGAGTTGTTGGAGCCCGTGAGGGACAAGGCGAGAGTGCAATCAGAGCGAATATTGGGAGACGGATGGAAGCGTATGCTGGAAGGCCCGCTCGAAGATGGCGAGCCCGTGATGCCGGTATACAGGAACCTTTCTGGTTATGTGCAAGGCGAATGGACGCGCTCGCCGCTGAGTCGCATACGACATCCTAGCGACATGGGCAACGCCTCGGTAACGCCAGACAATCCATTTGGACATCTCTTGGAGTACGACAGAAACCTTACAGGCGCGGGTGGGTCGTTGCGTATGCACATTACTGAGCTGGAAGACAAGATGCGGAGAAATGAGAACAGGACGATATCCGAGATTAGCGCAAAGGTGGTGGTTGGTGACAGAGACAGCTTTGGGGGTAACTGGTGGGAGTTTGTGGCACATGGCGTTCATTTCATGAAGAGCGGAACGGCCGTCTTGACTACTACGAGTGATCGGTTCGCGGGCATCTTCGCCTTGCCCCATCTGCAGATGTCGCCATACATGTATTCGACATCGCAAGCGTTCCTGAACTGGACCATACACGAAGCCATTGAGCGACAAGAAAAGCGAACGTTTCCCTTGTGGAACCCGTGGACATCTGCAGCCGAAGGGGCTAATGAGGGCTTGTTCCAGGGCCATCATTGCGAGTTCGTACTGTACCTCCAGGAACTGCCAAGTCAGTACAACGTGGACATGGACTGGTACGAGCATGAGTTACGATTTCCAACCGGAGCCCCGGTGTCTCAGCATGTCCTGCACGCCATGTCTATGGTGGGGTTCTCGCCTGACTGTGGTTTCGTTATCGAGTCCAAGGGTCCTCCCGACTTCCCGCCCTCGGAAGCCCAGCATCTGCTCGGAGCGAAGACGGAAGACTTCAACGTGCGGGCAAGACACAGCATTCTCGCATTTGCCATCAGTCTCGCCTTTCAACTCTCGTTCACTATCAAACAAATGAAGGAGACGGCAACACCATCGATGCGTAGCAGGGTCAGCTTCTACACGATTGCCATGATGGCTTTGGGTGATGGATTCACATTCCTGATTCTCATCTTCATGTACCTGTTCCTTGGCACTGCGCAATTGGCACTGTACAGCATCGCCTTCATCGCCCTCTTCTCTGTGCTCACGCACCTCCGCTTTCTGATGGATATTTGGTCTGTTCAAGCTGCAGAAAGGGCTCGGCAGGAGAGACAAGAAGCGTCAACAGCGGCAACGCCAAGCCCTGCGCCTGCATCCCAGACTGCCACCCCAGCACCTGTTGCTGAGGAGGGGTTGCCACTGCCAGCAACCGCAGCTCGACCACGTCCGCCAACCCCGATCATTATTGCACCAGACCAAGACGATCCTGATGAAGACGTCGGGCCGCCGACGAACAACACCACTACGCCAGCTACCACCGCCAATGCAAACGCAAACTCGAATCCACGTGCGGAACTTGGTGCGCTCTATAGTCGGTTCTGTCTGATGCTGATAGTCCTCTTCTTCATTACCATTCAGTTTGCCACTGCGCGCACAACGTACCGTGCCATCTACTTTGACGTCGTCTCCTTTGTATACCTATCTTTCTGGGTACCGCAGATTTACCGCAACATTATGCGGAACTGTCGGCGCGCACTACGCTGGGACTATGTTGGCGGAACGAGCATAGCACGCATGATGCCTATAGCGTATTTTTACATGAAAGAAGACAACGTACTGTTTGCCAGAACCGACTGGAGAGCGATGGGTGTCTTGGTGGGGTGGGTTTGGGTTCAGGTTGTGGTGCTCGCAAGCCAGGAGGTGCTAGGCCCTCGGTTCTTGGTCAAAGAGGGATGGGCACCACCGGCTTACGACTATCACCCCATCTTACGCGAGGACGAGGAAGGCGCTGCTCTGCCACTCAACGTATCCACGTCCCCTGACTCACCCTTTGTGATGGATGCTTCGTCGTCATCAGCCGCAGATGGCGATTCAAGCAAAGCGTCGGCTGAGTCCAGGTCCAAAGGTAAGAAGGTGTTTGACTGCAGCATCTGCGCCAACGATATCGAGGTGCCGGTTATAGCTGCAGGCGCGGATGAAGCCAGTGTGACGGGCATGGGCGGCACGGGCATGATTTTGCAGAGACGACAGTACATGGTTACGCCTTGCCGGCACATATTCCACACCGGGTGCTTGGAGGGGTGGATGCGGTATCGACTAATGTGCCCGAATTGCAGGGAGAGTCTGCCGCCGCTGTAGAAGGAAACACAAAGACTTGTGTTATTCTCGTCCCTATACTAGGTAATTAACTTGTAGGTAGTTGACTAGCAACTAGATAATTAGCTAGTTAAAAGGTAAACTACATTATTTTATAAAAGTTTCTAGGCCTTGTAGAGCTACTATATAGAAGATGGACTTATTCTAATAGTATATAGATAGCTAAATACTAAAAGCGATGTGTAATGTTAGCAGCGACAAGGTTGTTATATGCTCGCACAACTCCAGCAGAGTCATCGCGACCAGAGTCATCGCCATCATATTACAACAAGATCTCGAGAGGCATCATCACAGTTACAAGGAGACCTCTGGAGTCATCAAGCAACCGTGGTAGTCGTGTGGAGTTGAACCGTACCATCAGACCTTCAGCAAGCCAACAGCAATTTCAACGTCATCAAGCAACCCTCTGGGTCAACCTTACAATGTACAATTCAATGTCGCGATATCAGCTCAACAGCTCGTCGCAAAACAAAACAAGCGATAAGGTTGGCGAGGCTGGCAAGGCTGGCAAGACTGGCGAGGTTGGCGAGGTTAGCGCATGGCGGCTAGCTCATGCGGCATCGTTAAGCCCCGCCCTGCCGACGTCTAGCCGTAACTGCCACAAACTCCAGGGGGCTCGTCGACAGCGCACACACACACACAGCCCTGGCCTGCACTCCGTCCTGACCTGACAGCCTGTCGAGGCTATGTCGATACTGCGACTCGTTCATGTGGCCGTTGTGGCCGCAAAAGTCCCAATCTGCTTTCTCATGTTCGTCCCGTTTCGACTACACTAACGCACGACGGGTATTCTTAGCCACAGATCGACCCTTGGTGGCTAGGCCAAGCCTGCCTTCTTCGACACGAGTGAGTTGGGGCTGAGCTGCACATCACTTGGCTTTGTGAGCCTGGTCGTCGGCATAGAATACGCCTCGCTCCCACCACGCTCGTTCCACACTGTGATTGTTTGCTGTCGTGTCGCTATTGCATAATCAACACGATTTGGAACAGCCCGACTAGCCTTTTAGGTTTCCGACACTCAAACGAGACCCCCTGGACTTGTTCGAGGCTATTCCTCGTCGCCTCAGCTAACCCAAGGTCACATCCTTTCTCCATTACCCACAACCTATAGCGGTGCAGTGATAGTCCATCTAACTGTTACCCTCGGCATTCAAGGACCGCCGCACTGTTTTTCCACTACGCATTTCCCTCGCCCAATTTCCTCTGCCATTCAACCCGACCCATAGCCTCACGACGACTACGACCGCCCGCCCGCCCACCATGGCGGCCAACGACTACTTCAATCCCTCCGGCCAACCGCAGCACAAGAACGATGCGCCTCTACCGCCCACGCCAGGCAGCCACACACAGCATTCCGTCTCACCCGTCAGTTCGCCGTTCGACGACCGGCCCTACCCAGGGCAAACACAGAGCAGCGGAGCCCTGGGCGGCTATCCCATCGATACCTCGTATTCCAACACGTCTTATCAACAACCCACACAATACGATTCAAGCGCACACATCAACGACCCGTACGCGCGACAACCAGACCCGTTTGCCGATCAAAACGCAATACCGCTGCAGAACCAGCCCAAGAATGACGCAGATCAGCCGGCCCGGTTTAACAACGATCCCGAGTACTACGGCATGGGCGTACAACCAGCGCGAAAAAAGAGCAAAAAGAAGAAAGGCTGGCTCAGTGGTCGGGTGACATGGGTTGTATACATACTCACAGCCGTGCAAGTGGGTGTCTTTATTGGAGAGCTGGCCAAGAATGGTACGTCAACATATCTGCGTGGATACATGTAACCACAGGATAGCAAAGTAGAGGCGCAGCTGACAAAACGCACAGGCATACTAACAGGCTCGCCCATCCAAACGAAACCAACCTTTAACATCATGATTGGCCCTTCACCCTACGTTCTGATCAACATGGGTGCCCGCTTCACGCCCTGCATGCACAACATCAAGAAGGTGATCGAATCCAACCCTCCCGTTCTCGATTGGCCATGTCCCAACACCACCACCATCAACGCAGAGACGCCTAAATGTACCCTGGCCGAGCTCTGCGGCATGGGCAGCGGCGTCCCCGACCAAACTGGCGTCACAAAATTCGACGACAGAAGCCATGAGCCAAACCAATGGTGGCGTTTCATTACACCCATTTTCCTGCACGCAGGAATCATTCACATAGGCTTCAACATGCTCCTCCAATGGACCCTCGGCCGCGACATGGAAAAAGAAATCGGGCCTCTCCGCTTCCTCCTCGTCTACTTCTCTGCCGGAATCTTCGGCTTTGTTCTCGGCGGCAACTACGCTCCTGATGGTCTCACCTCTGTTGGCTGCTCGGGTTCCTTGTTCGGCGTCCTAGCACTCACCATGCTGGATCTGCTGTACAACTGGTCCACGCGCCGTAGCCCCGTAAAAGACTTGCTCTTCCTCCTACTCGACATGGCCATTGCCTTTGTCATCGGTCTACTCCCCGGTCTCGACAACTTCTCACACATTGGTGGTTTTTGCATGGGCCTTGTACTGGGCATTTGCATCATCCATTCCCCACAGGGTCTTCGTGCGCGCACGGGGATGAATGAACCCCCATATGCGACCGTCGACACGCAGCCCCTGGCTCCGACGGCCGAGGAGAGTAAAAACAAGATTGCCGCGTTTGCCAAACAGCCTGTCGGCTTCTTCAAGGGCAGGAAGCCGTTGTGGTGGGCATGGTGGGTTCTCCGTGCCGGCGGCCTCGTGGCTGTGTTTATAGGATTCATACTGCTGCTGAGAAACTTTTACGAGTGGAGGAACACGTGTGGCTGGTGTAAGCATTTGACTTGCTTGGTAAGTCTCTCTCTCTTTCTCTCTTTCTCCATCTTTTCTTTTCTTTTTCCACAGTCGAAACATGTCAAAGATGTGCATACGCTAATTCTTCTAATCAACAGCCCGTCACGACCAACGGTGTCAATTGGTGCGACATGGGTAGCTTGAACTTTACTACCACCACCACCACCACGCCAAACAATAAGCGTGGGTTGGAGCCTCTGAGTTTAGCATGGGAAATGGGCAAAATGGCTGCGCGGGCATGAGGGGTGAATAAAGGCCCGTAACTGTTTGTTTTTTTTCATTTTCATATTCACAAGTACAATATGACGGCTCCCTCTTGGGTTGTGGCTGAGATTTGGAAGGGGAAAGAAGGCTTTTTTTTTGATACCAAGCATTGCATTATCTAGAATTCACATTGTTTCGCTCAAGAGGAAGAAGGTGTGGTCTATATTGTTCGAAGCCAGAGTGTATATTCGAGCTATTCGTCATGGAGACATGAC
>Ga0265798_10004252_pt1 | contig 19901 bp, 20 predicted proteins | sample P3T30metagenome_FD_192430 | JGI IMG/M metagenome (GOLD analysis project Ga0265798, IMG submission 192430) | Plant litter microbial communities from East Loma Ridge, Irvine, California - P3 T30 | ecosystem: Environmental > Terrestrial > Plant litter > Unclassified | place: USA: California... | reverse complement strand
CTTCCAGCGCTTTAATGTGCTTACTAATGGCCGGCTGTGTAATAAATAACACCTGTGCTGCCTTGGAAAAGCTCAGGTTCGCAGCTACTTCTATAAAAACACGGTGAGCGAATGAAATCATATAACAATCATGGCATTGATAAGCGCAGATCAAATGTAAATGTTTTACAATTGCAAATCGGCAAATCCATTAAATACTTACCTTAGCCACGTCCTTACGATATGGAAAAACGCCTCATGCGCTTTAATAAAACCTATTTGCTTATCCTGTTTGCCTTGGCAACGGTAGCTTTTGCCGTGATGTCGTACAACCGGGGTATGCGTGCCGATGTTAATGGCGATTACTATATTTACTGGCAAACCGGCCTGCATTTCTGGAGCGGCGAGAAAATCTACACGCCCGGGCTCATAGATGGCGGCTTTACTTATCCGCCTTTTGCCGCCTTATTTTTTAGCGTTTTTTCTATATTTCCGTTCCATGCCTCTGCTTTCTTATATAGTTTTGTAATTAACTATGGCTTGTGGATAGCCTCTTTTGTGCTAATTCGAAAAATATTTAAAGAACTTTGTTCTGCGCAAAATTTCACTTGGCCCATTACCCTGGCACTGCTGTTTTCTATTGCTTTTTACTGGCACAATTACATTTGGATGAACGCCAATATGCCGGTGCTTTGCCTAACCTTGCTGGGAATCTATTACTACATTAAAAAGCAGTTTACCTGGAGTTATGTATTTTGGATGGCTGCTACCTTCTTTAAAATTACCCCTATTTTATTCCTATTTTTTGCGGCCATAAAACGCGGTCCCAAAGATTGGCCCAGGATCATTTTAACCGCCCTGCCATTTATTATTATCCCTGCCATTTTACGCGGTTTGCCGGCCGGGATAAACGATTGGAAAGATTATTACGAAGCCTTTGTGGCCCCGTTTAGTAAAGGACAAATAGACGAAAACATTATTAGCCTGGGCATTCCGGCTTTGTTAAACAAGCTCAACACAGGGAATGCCGAAATTGGCTATGCCCCGGTACTACACCTATCGGCACACGCATTAAAGCTGGTTATTTTGAGCTTTCAATTACTGGCTATGGGCGTGCTGACTATTAAGGTTGTTTACGACCGCTATGTAAGGAAAATAGAAGACTTTACCGCTGCTGACTTTTGCCTGATCTTCCTAATACCCTTGTTGCTGCCGGGGCGGGTATGGGCGCATCATCATGTGTGTACCGGCTTTATTTACACTTACCTTTTCTTCATCCTGCTTCAGCAAAAGCGGACTATTCTTTTAGGCATTACCTGCTTTTTATGTTTGCTGGTTAACGTAATCACTAAGGACGTGATAGGCCAAACGCTGACGGATGTGCTGCGGCATTATAGTATAGTTACACTGGTGATGCTGTTTGTTACCGGGCTTATCATAGCGCTTAGTAGTCGGACTACGCACGGTCAGGCGTCCGTATTATAACGATTTAATGCTGAGAAAAGTCATGCTGAACTTGTTTTTAGCACCCCACGTACTAAGCTTTACCGGCAATATTATACAGAGATATAACGTATACTTTCTGGTGGGATGCCGAAATAAATCCGGCATGACAGGATGTAATTTTTACAGGTTCAGATTTTTATAAGAATTATTATTTCCTCGCCCCATCAACCTCTAAACGCACTACGTCGTAGCAAATACCGTTAGCTACGCCGCCTGCCGGTACGGTTAACACTATGGTGTTTTGGCCCGGTTTAAGTAAAGCAGCATCAAAGTTAAAATCACGCTCCACCCAGGTACCTTCTACCCCATCGCGGATCATGCTGGCACCACCACCGCCTATATCGGTAAAAGGGCCTACATCTTTACCATTAACCGTAATGCCTAACGAGCGTGCGCCCGAACCTGCTATGCCAAAACGCAGCATGGCTTTACCTGAGGTTGGTACGCCAGCTGGCATGACAAAGTTAATGGTCCATGGAGTGGCGCGGCCGTTGTCTTTACCATCGGGTTTTAGATCAGTATCGTGCGGAACGTGGTAAATGTACCAGTCTTTAGCCGGGTCAGATTTGCCTATGGTAAAGTTCACATCATTAGGGAAAAACTTGGCATACTCAATATACATGCCCCAATGCCAGTGGTCATCACCTTTGTAAAATTCCCGGGCAGAGCGATTAGGTGTGCCTATTTGCCATATCTGCTTGCCAAAATGCGTAGGCTTCCATTCAATAGTGCCCAAATCAAGTTGTTGCCCCGGTGTAATAGTTACGGTGGCGGTGGCATCATAAGCACCCAAAACACCATCGGCAATGGCATGTAGCTGGTAAGTGCCCGGCCTCACGTTCGGGATAGCAAATGTGCCATCAGCGGCACCTTTGGTCCAAAATTCGTAATGCTTGGCATCAGTTTGCCAGTTTACGGGTTGCGGCGGAAAGTTAAAAGCCGGACGGCCGTTGGCTGCACGTGGCGGTAGGTAAGTGCCGCGGTTGGCACGCTTGCCGTTAGGCAACACCTTACTGCCCGTATCTGCAGGTGCAGCACGTACAGGCTCAGGAGTGGGTGCAATAGCAGGGGTTGGTGTAACTTCGGCCATCATAGGACGGGGAATGCGCGGTAACTCTTTCTCATCAGGGAAAGACAACCCCACCAGCAGATTATTAAGTTTTGTAGTGGATGCCTGTGCATCTACTAATTTCATGCGGCCTTTTACGGTAGCACGTTCGGCAGCCGGTGTATAATCCACACCTTTTACCCAATTGTAAGGCCAGGCCGCTTGCTGCGCCTTAGCTTGCTTTTTAGCATCGGCAAATAGCGCCTGAGGGTCATTACCGGTAGGCACATATATATACATGGGTCCTACTACTTTAGTCCAGGGTTCATTAGCGGCAAAGTTTAACTGGCTGCCGCCATAATGCGTACCACGCCAGTAATTAAGCAGGGTGGGGTCGCCTCCATCTCCATCATCCAGGTGGCCGGTTAATTCAAAGTGATTAGGGCCGCTGCTCAAATATTCGAACGATGGATTAATGATGTATAAACCCACCTTTTGTTTGGTAGATGACCAGCCAAAAGCCGGAATTTCCGACTGCTTGGCCGAATAATCGTACTTATGTTCGGCTCTGCCTTTGTAAATCCCTGTAGTTAAGCGGCGTGCTTCCTTCATGTTGAGGTCGTCGGCTTCGTCCCAGTCTTTGCCAGTGGGCATCATGGCATTTCGCTGGTCGTCTATGGATAACCAGTCGAACACGTTGGCCGCCAGTTTGAAACCAAAGCGCGATTCGCCTACAGAACCAGCCGGGTAAGTGTCCTGGTGGGTAAATATGGCGTAAGTGTACACCCCATGAGCGCCACGTTCGAGGGTGTAACGTATTTCTAAATCTGCTATTAAGCCGCCACCTTGCCCGGCAGCAGTAGGGTTTGAGCCTAAAATAGATTTCCCGTCGGAGTAGCCTTTTACCGAAACCTCACCGCGGGCACCTCCTACTTTAGCAGGATCAATGGTAATACTGGCCACTTCGCGCGCGGCCAATGCGGGGCTTTGCTCCCAGTACCCGGCATGATGGCCCGATACATAGCCCATCAGTTCGATGTTTGGAGTTAATGTTTTAGGTGTTTTAAGGGAGGTTAAATCACCAGTGCGCTTATTTACCACTACGGTAAGGTAGCCGTTGCTTAAAGTATAAGTGGCACCATCATCAGTTACGGTAACCGGTGGGTCTGCCGGGGCAGTAGTGAGGCTGTTTACTTTAGTTAAGGGCCTTGGATTGTTTACCACGAATGACGAAAATGCGGCAAGAAAAACCAATAGCAGGAGTTTGTATTTATTTTGCATAAATGCTATTTAACAGGTTTATAATTAGCCAAGAAGGCTTTGATTGGTTATCAGGAAACCAAAGTAAATATCCTGTTTTAGTTAGCCATCCTGTACTGTAGTAGTGTTATGGTATTGTTACACACGATTAAACACTCAGCGGCTTGGCAGCTATGTTAAGCCATTATTTAAGCCCCGTTTTTTCGAAGTATTTTCCGTTAAACTTATAAGTGATAAAGTTCTTAGTCACTTGTTGATCGGCATTAACGAGTGGAATCTTTATTTCGTTAGTGCCTGCATTGAACAAAATTGATGGCCTCACCTTCCAATTAACTATCGAAAAAAAGTCGTAGCTATAATTGATGCTGTTATGCATCCCCGATTGGGTTTTTATAAGTTTTACTTCGGTATTAAGTCCACCGTTGTCTATACTGAATATACGGATGCCTTCCCCAATATCTTTGCTCGAATAAATGCCCTTGTAGTTAATAAGGTAATAATTTTTATTTCTTGTTTTAAGTGTATGAATAGCCTCGTAACTATAACCTGTTTCGCCTTCCCGATTAAAGTTGTTAAGCGTTAGTGACCGTGTTTGTTTTCCCGATTGGTACTGAACAACATCCTTGAAAAAATGCATGGTGCCACCTGTACCGGTATCCCATGAATATATGCGGAGCATTCCGTCGGCCGATGTCACAACCTTCAGGCCATCAATGCCGTCAAAATTTTGCTTAAGTGTTTGAGAGTATTTGCCGGTATAGGTAAGCAGCAATTTCTGAAAATTTTTATTGGACTGTTCTAACGAGTCGTCTTTACTATTGCTTTCGCTATCCATCCAGTAAGTGATGCGACTAAAGCTATTACCCACCTGTTGGCGGATAGTGGCGTCGCTCTGCGCAAACAGGTTAATCGTAAAAAGCAAGGCAAATACAAGTAAAGCAAATCGTCTCATCATCCACTAACAAAGCAAAAGGGATAGCGTTTTTAACACTATCCCTTTTGTATAAACTTAGATTGAATTATAACCTTAAGCTACTACAGCTTCGCCTACTAAATTTTTAGCCACCAAGTACTCGGCTATTTGAACGGCATTGGTAGCAGCACCTTTACGCAGGTTGTCTGATACTATCCAGCAATTCAACGTGTTGGGCTGTGTTTCGTCACGACGAAGGCGACCTACAAACACCTCGTCTTTTTCGTGTGCTTCCAACGGGGTTGGGTATTGCAGTTTGGCTACATCATCAATAACCACCACGCCGGGGGCTTTGCTCAACAGATCGCGCAGTTCGGTTAAATCAAAATCGTTTTCGAACTCTACGTTAACCGATTCGGAGTGACCGCCCATAACCGGGATACGCACGGTTGTAGCCGTAACACGAATGCTGTCGTCGCCCATAATCTTCTTGGTTTCGAGCACCATTTTCATTTCCTCTTTGGTATAGCCGTTATCAGTAAATACATCAATATGCGGCAATACGTTCAGGTCAATTTTATACGGGTAAGCCATAGGACCTTCAATGCCGTTACGCTCGTTAAACAGTTGGTCTACCGCCTTAACGCCGGTACCTGTAACCGATTGGTAGGTAGATACCACTACGCGCTTAATTTTGTATTTATCGTGCAGGGGCTTTAAGGCCACTACCATTTGTATGGTGGAACAGTTAGGGTTGGCAATAATTTTATCTTCAGCAGTTAACACATCGGCATTAACTTCGGGCACTACCAGCTTTTTGGTAGGGTCCATACGCCAGGCCGATGAATTGTCGATCACGGTAACACCGGCTGCCGCAAATAACGGTGCCTGCTCTAATGAAGTGCTGCCGCCGGCAGAGAACAAGGCAATATCCGGCTTTTGCTTTATCGCATCCTCTACAGAAACCACCTTATACGGCTTACCCTTATAGGTAACTTCTTTACCTACACTTTTTGCGGATGCCACGGGGATTAACTCTGTTACGGGAAAGTTGCGTTCTTCCAGAATCTGCAACATTTTAGTGCCTACCAAACCGGTGGCACCTACTACTGCGACTTTCATTGTCTTGATTTAAACTTTAAATAATTAATAAACGTTAATTTCAAAGGTACACATTTTGAGCATTCAAACATTGTTTAAATGCCTTGTAATAAGGTTTTTCATGCAGTTAAAGCATCGATTGTTACAAAATAAGACAAAATTTTATTCTCCGGAATAATTCTACATTTTGAAAAGCACGGGTTCAATTAATTACATTAACAACGCACTTATGCATTTAAACCTATCTGAATAATGCGTTTAGCTGCATTTTTTTAACTTTGCAACATCCAAAATATTATTTGCATGAGCGAGAAGATTTTAGTGATTGGCGCTAACGGACAAATTGGTACCGAACTGGTAATTGCCTTACGAAATAAGTACGGTGCCGAACAGGTTATTGCTTCCGACATTAATAATCCGGCTTATGCTATCCGCAACAGCGGCCCTTTCGAGTTTGCCAATGTACTGGATAAGGAAACGCTGCACCACTTATTTCATAAACATCAGCCCACCCAGGTTTACTTGTTGGCGGCCATGCTATCGGCAACGGGCGAGCAACGCCCTAAAATGGCCTGGGATTTGAACATGAATGGATTGCTGCATGTATTAGACCTGGCTGTTGAATTTAAAACAGCTAAAGTTTTCTGGCCAAGTTCTATTGCGGTATTCGGGCCAAATTCGCCCAAACAAAACACGCCGCAGTATTGCGTAATGGATCCTAACACGGTTTACGGCTTTAGCAAACTGGCGGGCGAACGCTGGTGCGAATACTACCACGCCAAACATGGGTTGGATGTACGCAGCATACGCTACCCCGGTATTATTAGCTGGAAAGCAGCCCCAGGCGGCGGTACTACCGATTATGCCATACATATATTTTACGAGGCCTTAAAAACGGGCACTTATCAAAGCTTTTTATCGGCCAACACCATGCTGCCCATGATGTATATGGACGATGCCATACGTGCAACTTTAAGCCTGATGGATGCACCTTCAGAAAAAATCAGTATCCGCTCGAGTTATAATTTAGGAGGCGTTAGTTTTACGCCGGATGAGTTGGCTAATGAGATAAAAAATCTGATGCCAGGTTTTACCATAAGTTACGCCGACAACGATCCGCGCCAGGCCATAGCCGATAGCTGGCCACAATCAATAGATTACACACAAGCCCATGTGGACTGGGGCTGGGTACCCGAATATGATTTACCGCGCATGACGGCAAGTATGCTCGAAAATTTAAAGAATAGTTTAGTTTTGTAGTTTGTAGATGATTACACAGATTTGTAGATGATTACACCGATTTTAAGAGATTAGACGTTAGCGTAATTATTGAAATCCAATTAGTAAAATCATAATTCAATCAATTAAATTAAAAAAATCGGTGAAATCACCAACCAATCGGTGAAATCCAAATAATACCATGGGAAGAGCATTTGAGTTTCGTAAAGAAAGAAAATTTAAGCGTTGGGCCAAAATGGCCGTACAGTTTACCCGTTTAGGTAAAGAAATTGTAATGGCTGTTAAAGAAGGTGGCGGTCACCCCGAAACCAACTCGCGCCTGCGCACGGCTATGCAAAACGCCAAGGCGGTGAATATGCCTAAAGATCGTGTAGAAGCGGCCATTAAACGCGCTACCAGCAAAGACGAATCTAACTACGAAGAAATTGTATACGAAGGTTACGCCCCGCATGGCGTAGCTGTACTGGTAGAAACTGCTACCGATAATACTAACCGTACTGTAGCCAACGTGCGCAGCTACTTTACCAAAGTAGGTGGCACTCTGGGTAAAACCGGTTCTCTGGACTTTATTTTTAGCCGTAAATCGGTTTTCCGTTTTGAGCCGGGCGAGCGCGACCTGGAGGAACTGGAGTTTGAACTGATAGACGCCGGACTGGAAGATCTTTTTGTGGAAACGGATGAAGAAGGTAAAGATATTGCCGTAATTCATGCTGCATTTGAAGATTTTGGTAAGATGCAGAAAACTTTGGAAGGCATGGGTATTGAGCTTCAATCTTCTAAATTAGAGCGTATTGCCTTATCAACCACCGAAATTAGTGAAGAAGCAGCGGTAGACGTACTTAAGCTTATTGATAAACTGGAAGAGGACGACGACGTTCAGGCGGTTTATCATAATATGGCGGAGTAAGACCTCTCCCAACCCTCTCCAAAGGAGAGGGCTTTAAATAATGGCGTCATTGCGAGGCACGAAGCAATCCCTGCATAGAAAAGTAGTCCGCTACCTATCGCGCAGAGATTGCTTCGTACCTCGCAATGACGGTTAGGTTGAAATTAAAACCCAAATCCAAACATGCCACTCTTCACCTCGCGTAAGCAGCAAGCCAATATTAAATTATCCTTTCAGGATGATATGCTGCTGGTAGAAAAACCTGATGGGAAACAACAGGCTTTCCCGCTGGCCTTTTTCCCGGCATTGCTGAACGCTACCGATGAGGAGAAAGAGGAATGGGAACAAACCGCTACCGGTATTCGCTGGAAAAAACTAAATGTTGATATTAGCATTTAATAATTATGCTGTTCGAGGAATTTTTTAAAAAGAAGAAAATTAACCTGATAGCCCTCAACGAGGCTGATGCAGGTTTGTTTGCTGAATTTAAAGACCATTACGGGCAAATGGGCGAAAAGAGCTTCGACCATACCAAGAAATACTGGTTCAATAAGCTCCGCCGCCAATACCCCTTACCTGCCGAACCTAAGGTGGAAAAGTTCAAAGCAGAAAATCAGATAGCCGAACAAACCGTTGCCGACACACTTACCGAACCCACACCACGCGATGCAGCACCCGACCTAAGCAAAGTTGAGCCACCGGTAAACGAGCAAGCCACACCTGCAACGCCGACCCCTAAATTAGGATTTAAACCTAAGTTTAAAACGGCCGTTACGCCACAGCTTCCTGTTGAAGACGTACCTGCACCTGTGCTTGAGGCCGAAAATAGCGACGTGCCTAAAGCACCTACCCCACCAAAACCAGGATTTACGCCACGTTTTAAAGCAGGAGTAACCGCGGCTGCTAAACCAAAAGAAGAAAGTGTCGAGGCACCAAAAACTGAGGTGACACCCGTTGAAAGTACCGAAACTCTGCCAAACGAGGCATCGGCTGCTACACCGCCTACGATGGGCTTCAAACCACGTTTTAGAGCGGGTGTGACATCTGCTATCAAACCTGCAGAAGAAGGTACTGAAGCGGCAAAACCTGAGACAGCACCTCCGGAAACAGCCGATAAACCTAAAAATGAAGTACCTGCTGCAACGACCAAAATTGTTTTTACGCCACGGTTTAAAGCAGGCATAACAAGTACCAAACCAGCCGAAGATGCAGTGAAGACACCTGAATCACAAGAGACAGCATCTAAAGCGGCGGAAGAAAAGACTGAAACACAAGCAGAACAACCTGCGCCTGCTACATTAGGTTTTAGACCAAGGTTTAAAGCAGGGGTTACTACAAAGCCCGCCGAGGAACAAGTACAACCTCAGGCAACCGAAGCTAAAGACGAACAGGTAACAGCCGTTGAGCCGCCAGCCGAGAAAGCTGATGATGAACCAGAAGGCACTACGCCTAAACCTGCCTACAAACCTCGATTTACGCCTAACATGATTAAGCGTAAACCGCCGGAAGAAGAATAGACGTATTAACTCATAAAAATCGTCATTGCGAGGTACGAAGCAATCTCTGTATGATAGGTAGCGGACTACTTTTCTACGCAGGGATTGCTTCGTTCCTCGCAATGAAGTGGTGATTTGCAGAGGCAACCCCTACTCGGCTATCTGCAGTTTACTTTTCTTAGTAATGTTTACCGGTTGCGGCACTTTCACATAATATCCTGTACCATCGTAAACACGCTTGCGCGGGTGGCTTTGGCATTCGGTTGAGCAGGCTCCTTCCAGTTGGGTACCGCACTCGTCGCATTGGGTAAAGTGCTCGTTGCACTCGGGGTTAGCGCAATTGATCATTTTATCGGTATGCTTACCACAGTTACGGCAAGTAGAAATTACCACCGGGTTTACCTGGTTTACATCCACTGTTAAGCGATTATCAAACACGTAGCATTTGCCTTCAAAATCTTGTCCGCCGGCTTCTTTGCCGTATTTAATAATGCCGCCGTGTAATTGATACACGTTTTCAAAACCTTCGTGCAATAGCAAAGCAGATGCCTTTTCACACTTGATGCCGCCGGTGCAATAAGTAAGTATCTTTTTATCTTTAAACTTGGCCAACTCGTTGATCTTGGATGGAAAGTCGCGAAAATTTTCAATATCCAGCGTTACCGCATTTTTAAACTTACCTACCGAGTGTTCGTAATTAGACCGTACGTCAAGGATCACTACATCATCCCGGTCTTTCATGGCCAAAAACTCGGCAGGTTCCAGGTGCTTACCTGTTTGCCTTTTAGGGTCTATCATGTTTGGGTCGCGTAGGCCGGAGTGTACAATTTCCGATTTGTAGCGGCAGTGCATTTTCACAAATGATGGCTCGTCTACCTCGTCAATCTTAAAATCGGTATGTGCAAAACGGGCATCTGCAAGTACCGTGTCCATGTAGGTTTGGCAGGCTTCTGCAGTGCCGGATACAGTACCATTCAAGCCCTCTTCGGCCACAATTATACGGCCGGTTAAACCTAAGCTTTTACAAAATTTAAGATGATCGGTCGCAAATTGCTCCGCATCGGTTATTGTTGAATAACAATAATAAAGTAGGGTGTTATACTTTGCCATAATAACATTGATACTGCTTCAAACAGCGTTTAATGAGGTGCAAAGATAAGGCTTTGAAAAATGATGTGCAAATGTGCAGCAAGTACAGTTTGCCGTTTATTATTGTTCAAATTAATTGAACTTTTCATTTAAAAAGTTCAATTAATTACATATTTCTACATTTAAATACCTACATGCATACCGGCTTACCTCAGGCCGTAAAATATGCGGATTCCCTGGATTGCCTTACGGCCGCCATCGAATGATACACCATAATCAACCCTGAAAATGAAGCGTTGTACACCCACGTAAAATTCCGAGTAGTTACCCTTAACCGATTGCAAAAGTGTGTTATTACCTACCCCCGAGTAAGTGCCACCTTTAGACTGGGTAAGGTAATTGGCACCTACAACTTCTTCGAGTTTCAGTTTGCGGATGAAAGGTATTTTACTCAGGAAATTTCCGCCAAAATTGTGTTCGTAATGCGCTTCGAGGAAAGCCCTATCGGTGCTGTAGGCATAGAATGGCAGGAAGTGAAAACTACCAATAGTAGGGTTAAAAACCGTTCCCTGGTTGCCAAAGAAATGATTATAATCCATAAAGTACAGACTGCGACGATTAAGGAAAGTACCAGCGGTGATTTTAAAGGCTGAAAAACCAGCTAAGCCTATTTTCATCCGATCATCAAACACATCGAGCGAAGCAAAATCGTAATTTACATCCGAGCCAAAAATGCCGCTTACCCCCTTACGGTAATTCAGACGTATTTTAGGGTACTTTGATGGCTCAATGTAACGGCCATCGGGGCGGGTAATATATTGCTGGCGGAACGTATAGGTTAAAGAGGCCTTAATGGTTAGCGCCTGGTTGGTTGGAAATAATTGCGATTCCACCGTGGGCGGGTTAGCCAGCGGATTATTGGCCGTGTAGGTTTTCTCCTTATTATCAAAAGCATGATTGAACGAGGTATTGTACAATTGCTCGCGCTCTGCATAAGAAGCCTGTGTGTTCAATAAGAGTCCGTTAATCAATTCACGCTGCCAGGCCACTACGCCAAAGCGGGTACGGTAGAGTTTTACATAGTTGTTTTCATAAAACAATGTACTGAGTGTATTGAAGAACAGTGACCTTGTACCAGCATTATTCAAATCCAATATATCGCTTCCAAACCGGGCCGATAGTACAGATTGTGTTTTGGCATCGTACGTATAAGTAAACCCTAAATTAGCATTGAGCATCTTGGCTGCAAAGCCATAACGCAGCTCCGGAGTGATAGAGAATGACTGTCCGTTGTCAAAGCCTTTGATATAATGCACTTTTGCATCAATACCGTAGCCCTCTACCGTGTTATAAAATACAGTTTGCAGGAAAGGGTTCAAGTATAGAGACTGACGCGTCTTCCGGTCGTAAAATTGGTGCCCGAAAATAAGGTACGATAGCGAGACCGGGTTAAAATCATTTTGCGCCCGGTTAATAGAATCAAGGTACTGTGGGGTATTTTGTATTCGTGCTAAACTGTCTTTTTTAATATAATCGGCCTCCTCAACGTTAGTCAATGGAACAGGGCGGTTACTGCTCCAGTAACGCATGTTTTTAGCGTTAGCCTGCGTATCAATGCGCATTACTTCACCATCAAAAAAGCCTTTCTTAAATCCTGGCTTTAAATTGTAGTTGTTGTAAACGGCCAGGTAATAACCTTTAAATTTGAAGCCTAACACATCGCCACCAAAATTAAATAGTGATGAGGTGGGCAGCCAAACGCTGTCCGTAATAGGGATGTATTGCTGGCTGATATTTAAAGTATCTACCAGGTTTATGTTCGCATCCTTATTGGTAAGATACAAATCAACCCCATAAATACGCCAATCGCCTTCAACCACATAAACATTACCCTGATAAACGGCCTCATTTTTACGTTTAGGAATTACCTGTATTTTATCTATCCGGCGCCCGCTTTTAAGAGACCGGCCTACGAGTTTATAATCGTAAAAAGAGGTAGCGTTTTCGGCAAAAGGCGACACGAACGCACGCGCACTCAAACCCTGTATATCGAAACTATTCTGATAAAAATTGATCTGCAGGTCGGATGCCTTGTTATAACTGAAGGCAGTGTTTTGTCCCGCCGTTTTAGAGGCAATCATCACCTCTTTTATATGATCGGGGCTCTTGAAATTATATTGGGAGATAGATTCTGATTGGTACAATATACCTTTTCCATTAGCATCCAGTTGCAAAGCACGGGCCACGCTCTTGTTCATGAGCGATTTAGGAGAACTTACCAGTCGCTGTACGCCTTTTACAAATACGGCACATGAATACTCGTTAACCTGGTTCAGGTAATACTCGCGTTTACCAATTACCTGTTTCATAATATCCAAAGCTGGATCGCCCTCATTACCGGTACCGGCTTCGGCCTGCAATACAAAAGGTTCGTTTTGCAGCGTAATATTTTGCTCCTGATTACCACCTGATATGGTTACTTTTTCGGTATGCTCTAAGTAACCCACATAACGGTAAACTACGGTGTAAGTACCAGCTTGTAGTTTAAACTCGTATTCACCTTCCTCATTTGCTGTAGTTCCGTAAGTAGTGTTACGTATGTATACTGAGGCAAATGATACCGGAACTTTCTTTTCGTCAACAATTTTACCCGATAAACGATACGTTTGGGCAGATACTTGAACGGCAAAGGCTATAAAAAACAAAAATAGGAAACGTGCTTTCATGGTAGGGATGTATATGTACATATAGCATTTACAGGTAAAATGTTTGTGCTGAGTCTAATTAATTTCTCCCTAAGCCTTAATGTGAGATAATGATTACTTTTGCACTTTAAACAATTTACCATGTACAATACCCTTAAACCGGTTTTACAGCAAGAATTAGCTGATATCGAAACTGCAGGCCTTTATAAAAAAGAACGCGTTATTATTTCTCCGCAAGGGGCAGACATTGAGGTGCTTGGCGGACAAGAAGTAATTAACTTTTGCGCCAATAATTACTTAGGATTATCATCACACCCTCAGGTAATTGAAGCGGCCAAAGCAGCTATTGATGCACATGGTTACGGCCTGTCATCGGTACGTTTTATATGCGGCACGCAGGATGTACATAAGGAATTAGAACGCAAATTATCGGAGTTTTTAGGCACCGAGGATACTATACTTTATGCCGCAGCATTTGATGCCAACGGTGGTGTTTTTGAACCCCTGTTTAACGAGCAGGATGCCATTATATCTGACGAGCTGAACCATGCATCTATTATTGATGGAATACGCTTATGTAAAGCGCAGCGCCACCGCTATAAGCACGATGACATGGCCGATCTGGAAGAAAAGCTGAAAGCTACACAGGAACTGCGTCACCGTATTATTGTGACCGATGGCGCTTTCTCTATGGACGGCACCATTGCCCAGTTAGATAAAATTTGCGACCTGGCCGATAAATATAATGCCTTGGTAATGATAGATGAAAGCCATTGCTCGGGCTTTATGGGTAAAACCGGAAGGGGCACGCATGAGCATCACAATGTAATGGACCGCGTTGATATTATAACCGGCACATTAGGCAAAGCCTTAGGCGGAGCATCGGGCGGATTTACCGCTGCCCGCAAAGAAATTGTAGATATGCTGCGCCAGCGTTCACGTCCTTACCTGTTTTCCAATAGCCTGGCTCCGTCTATTGCCGGTGCTTCTATCGCCGTATTAGACATGCTGAGCGAGGCTACTACTTTGCGCGATAAGCTGGAAAATAATACCATGTACTTCCGCGAAAAGATGACCGAAGCAGGGTTTGATATTAAACCCGGCGTACATCCTATTGTACCGGTGATGCTGTACGATGCAAAGCTTTCGCAGCAATTTGCCGCCCGCATGTTAGAAGAAGGCATTTATGTAATTGGTTTTTATTACCCGGTAGTACCGCAAGGCAAAGCCCGCATCCGTGTGCAAATTTCTGCTGCTCACGAGCAACACCATTTGGATACGGCTATTGCAGCATTTACCAAGGTGGGTAAGGAATTAGGGGTTATTAAATAAGCCTCGAATTGATTATATTTGTGTAAAGAGTAAGGTTATGACAGCTATTCAGGTTACTTTAAACTTAGAGAACGATACTGCTGAAAAGATTAAAGAGTACGTTGCTAAAAAACAACTAAACTTAAATGTCTTATTAGAGAATCATTTGAAAGATATAGCAAATCAGTATACTATACCTGAGGTAGATGAGAAGAAGCTTGACTTGAAAAACAGGGAAATCTCCCCTGAAATATTGGCTTTAACCGGCATTATTAAAGGGAACCTTACCGACGAAGATGTTGATAACATGAAGTACGAGTATTTAAAGGAAAAGTATGGCCTTTAAAAACCTGTTTGTTGATAGTGATGTTATTTTAGACTTATTTCTCGAACGTCAATCTTTCTACCAATTTAGTCAAACATTACTTAATTCATCGAATCAGGGTGAATGCTCTTTATATACTTCAGCATTAGTCATTGCTAATGTGCACTACTTTTTAAGTAAATCTTTAAGAGATAAAAGCGTTGCTAAGAAGCAAATAGAATTGCTAACTCATTTTATCAATATTTTACCTGTAGGTCTTGAAGATATTCGAGCTGCGATTAGCAGTTCAGGCAATGATTTTGAGGATAGTATACAAATTAATGTCGCTCAAATCAATAATTGCGACTACATCATTACCCGCAATATCAAAGATTATACACATTCGGCTATACCTGTTTTAACTGCCGAACAATTTTTAAATACATTATAACCCGCACCATGCAGGAGCAAATTGATCTATACACTACCGAAGTAGAAGCTTTTAACCCGGCTAACGCCGATGAACTGGAAGCTTTCCGTATAAAATATTTAGGCACTAAAGGACTTATTAAAGACCTGTTTGAGCAATTTAAAAGCACCACACCCGAAGAAAAACGCACTTTAGGTAAAGTGCTTAACCAATTTAAACAATTGGCCGAAGGCAAGTACCAATTACTAAAAGAGCATTTTGACTCGCAACTAACTACCAGCAGCGTACAACAAGACCTTACCCTGCCGGGCGAAGGCTTTGCCGTAGGCTCGCGCCATCCGCTGTCGCTGGTACGCAACGAGATCATCGATATTTTTAAACGCCTGGGTTTTGTGGTGGCCGAAGGTCCCGAAATTGAGGACGACTGGCACAACTTTTCAGCATTAAATTTCCCTGAAGAGCACCCAGCCCGCGATATGCAGGATACTTTTTTCATCACTAAAGATGGTGGCAAGGATAGCATTGCCTTACGTACCCACACTTCATCGGTACAGGTGCGCATGATGGAAAGCGGCAAGCCGCCGTTCCGCGCTATTATGCCGGGCCGTGTTTACCGTAACGAGGCTATTTCGGCACGTGCGCATTGCTTTTTTCACCAGGTAGAGGGTTTATATGTAGATGAGAACGTGTCTTTTGCCGATTTAAAGCAAACGCTGTATCACTTTGTGCAGGAACTTTATGGCGAAGGTACCAAGGTGCGTTTCCGCCCGTCTTACTTCCCGTTCACTGAGCCATCGGCCGAAATGGATATCTCTTGTACCATTTGCAAGGGTGCTGGTTGCAACATGTGTAAATACAGCGGTTATGTAGAAATATTAGGTTGCGGTATGGTTGACCCTAACGTGTTAGAGAACTGCGGTATAGATAGTAAGAAATATACCGGCTTTGCATTTGGGATGGGTATTGAACGTATTACTAACTTAAAATATGTGATACGTGATTTGCGCCTGTTTTCGGAAAACGACGTGCGCTTCTTGAAGCAATTTAAAACCGATATTGTATAGATATGAATAAATGGTATTGCCTTTTGCTGGTGTTGATTAGTGTAGGCTGCGGTAAAGGTGATAACAGTTATGTTCCCAGCGTGAGCGTGAACTTTCAGGCTCCGCTTGCCGACCCAAAATTGATTAAGCTGAACAGCGTTGGCGGTTCGGTAGTGATTAGCGGGTACGGAGTTGCCGGTCTTATTATTTACAGGGCAGGTGCTTCCACATATGTAGCGTTTGACCGTTGCAGCAGTTACCAGCCCGAAAAGCGCTGTGCGGTAACTATAGATGATACCGGCCTTACCGCTACCGATCCTTGCAGTGGCGCTAAGTTCCTGTTGAGTGACGGATCGCCGGTAAAAGCGCCGGCCACGCGATCATTGAAGCCTTATAGCGTATATGTCAATAATTTTAACATATTTGTATCTAATTGATACATGGAAGCCGATAAAATAAGAGAAAGCATCAAACGCTCGTCGCAGGAGCTGTTCCGCAAATTCGGTTACCATAAAACCAGTGTTAACGAGATTGCCAAAAAAACTAAGATAGCCAAAGCCACTATCTACAAATATTTTGACAGCAAGGAGGCCATTTTGCACTCATTGCTAATGGATTATATACAGGTAAGCGTAGACGAGCTCATACATACAGATACGCCTGACCTGGATGAGGAAGCGCACCTGAGTAATCTTATCATGAAAACCTGCCGCTTATCTTACACCGTTTGTAATGAATTCATCGGTTGGGATTTTATCCGCGAATCTACCAACTCGCAGGAGTTTCTGCGTAACCTCTCTAACGAACTGGAAGATTTACTGGTGAGCTCGTTTACCACACTCAGCGGCATCCGCAAGCATGATAGCTATCAGCAACGCATCAGGTTTCTCATAAAGTGCAGCAAGAATATTGTGTTTAGCTTTGCCTTTACCTCCGTGAGCGACAGTGATGTGCGGAAAAACTTCGTATCGTTTCAAAAAGAAATACTCCCCTACCTGGTAAAAGCAGCTATTACCATAAATTAAAAACTGTTCTACTTACAGCAATAGTCTGCTAAATATCGAAATTTATTTTCTTAAAAGCGGCGCAACTTGAGTGCCCAGTAGTGTTATGGCATTCATCAGTTTTTCGTGCGATAGTTTGGCATTGTCCATTTGAAAGGTAACCCGATCTATACCGCCCAAAGCTTCGCTGTGACGCAGAATTTTTCCTGCTACGTCTTCGGGTCCGCCTACTAATAACGCACCTAAAGGGCCGGCCTGCGCGTTAAATTGTGGTCGGGTAACCTGTGGCCAGCCACGTTCGCGGCCTATTTTGGTAAATGTTTCGGCATAGCCCGGGTAGAAGTCTTCCACAGCTTCTTCAGTAGTATTACCTACATAGCCCAGCGAATGCAATCCAACCTTTAGCTTTTCAGGTGCGTGTCCGGCACGCTGTCCGGCCTCGCGGTACAGATCAATTAACGGACGGAAACGATGGGTTTGTCCGCCAATGATAGCTACCATTAATGGTAATCCAAGCGTACCCGCCCTTACAAAAGATTCGGGTGTACCGCCTACGCCCAGCCATATAGGCAGTTGCGCCTGCGCCGGCCTTGGGTAAATGGCTTGTGCCTTTAAAGCTGCCCTAAACTTGCCCGACCACGTAATTACTTCTTCATTGCGAATGCGAAGCAATAAATCTAACTTTTCGGTGAATAATTCATCATAATCATGCAGGTTTAAACCAAACAGCGGAAACGACTCGGTGAACGAGCCGCGGCCAACTACCATTTCGGCTCTTCCCCTCGAAATCAGATCTAACGTGGCAAAGCTTTGAAACACGCGTACCGGATCGGCCGCGCTCAACACCGCTACAGCGCTGGTTAAACGTATTTTTTGTGTTCTTGCGGCAGCAGCAGCTAAAATAACCGCGGGTGCCGAGTCTAAAAACTCTTTACGGTGATGTTCGCCGATACCGAAGATATCCAGACCAACTTTGTCTGCATGTTCTATCCTGTCAAGTAAGTGCCCCATGGCATCGGCGCTACTGTTAATGGTGGGTTCATCTTGTTCAAGATATGCGGCTGCAAAGCTGTCAATTCCTACTTCCATCTGTTTTTATTTATGTAATTGTTATGCATAAAGCAAGTCTATTTATACGCTACTTTCTATCAACACAAATTTGAATTAAGGATAACAACAAGATTTAACAATATCTAGTGAACCTCTAAATTTTACCCTGAAATGTTTAGGCTACAATTAGCATTTTGTTTACCAAAACGGCTTTTTTATCATTTTTTCAAATAGTGTAAATATTACACAGTGAAACACATCTTAACTAACACTTTAATTATAGTAATTGTAAAAATTAAAATGTAATATATATTTCCATATATTTTTACGTAATTTGCAGATATTAATCGCAAAGGTTAACATTTTAATATATCTATTATGAAAGCACTATCTCCTAATAACCTCGCTCCGCAAAATGCTGGGCCAAGGAATGACGATAATAATTTATACTTAGTAGCTATGTTGATCACTGTAGCTCTTTTGTTTGGGTTTGCTTATTATGATCAAATCTTAAGCAACTTCATTCGTTAATTTCTATTCATCGCCGAAGCCTTTGGCCCCAATGCATCGTCTCTAAATCAACAGACTTTATTAAAACCTTTTTTAACTTCTGTTCGAATAGTACAAAGCTGAAAGCCTAAAACAGCTATTGTTTTGTTCTTTTCATTTCAAGAAACGTTGATAGGTGTTATTCACGCGCCAGTAGCCTTCATTATATATTGGTTCTTCAACAATCAACCCACCGTTATCAAATTTACAGGTAAGTGCTTAACGAATTTTATAAATAATTCAATACTTACTTGCACATACAAAATACATTTCATTACTTTGGAAATAAAAGTACTTTTCTGTGGAAGATATCAAGTTACAAGAAGATCTGGCCTCCATCCGCAATATGATGGAACGCTCATCGAAGTTTATATCGCTTAGCGGCTTGTCGGGCATCATGGCGGGTATATATGCGCTGATAGGCGCTGCATTGGCCTATAAAACTATTTATGAGCCCAGCAGGTACACATTTGGCTACGAACCACAAGGTGGCAACCCTTACCTGCAAAGCGGCGTATTGGAAGAACTGATATTTTCGCCTACCATATTACAATTGATTTTTATTGCCTTCGGCGTATTATTTGCTGCGCTATTAACCGGCTACGCTTTAACGGCCCGTAAGGCCAAAAAACACGGGCAGGCATTATGGGGCAAAACCAGTAAAGCTTTACTTTTTCAAATGGCAACGCCATTATTAACTGGCGGATTTCTAATCATTATATTAATTTCGCGCGGCTATTTTGGCATAGTAGCCCCGGCATGTTTGGCCTTTTACGGCTTGGCTTTAGTTGGTGCCAGCGCTTACACCTTCACCGATATACGGTATTTAGGTATTTGCGAAATTATTTTAGCCATCATTGCCGCTGCATTTCCGGGATATGGTCTGCTGTTTTGGGCTATAGGATTTGGAGTACTGCACATTGTATACGGCAGTTTAATGCATTTGAAGTACGATAGGTGAAAGTTGATTTTAATAAGTTAGATAAAG